>TARA_R110000868_G_scaffold10639_4_pt1 | contig 101225 bp, 91 predicted proteins | sample TARA_R110000868 | Tara Oceans TARA_R110000868 (sample SAMEA4397489) | marine metagenome | biome: Polar Biome; feature: [SRF] surface water layer (ENVO:00010504); material: water (ENVO:00002006), including particulate matter (ENVO:01000060) such as... | depth 5 m
CAAAGCCCCTCAAGAGGGAAAGAGAATATAGGTCACTTCTTGTTATGGAATTCATATTCTCGTAAATACTGCCTAGGCCCAACACGCCCCACTTGAAAATCAAAATGGATGCGGTGTGATAACCACCGAAAGTTTAAGTCAAATGTAGTCTGCATGATGTCTCCTCCTTGTTTGTGCTTCATCTTCATTTCTATTCGAATCGAAATAATCCTTTATAAATCGCAATCACCTTAACGCGCTCTTCATCAAACACCATGGGTGAATAAGCTGCGTTTGCGGGGAACAAACTGACGGAACCATCTTCATTATGGTAGTAACGTTTTAGCGTAGCTTCTTCATTGTCGACCATCGCGACGACAATTTGGCCATTGCTGGCATCTTCGGTTTTTTCGCAAATCACATAATCGCCATCAAAGATGCCTTCATTGATCATGGAGTTGCCTTTCACTTTTAATAAAAACCGACGGCGTCCCATGATTTGTGCACCGAGATCAAAAATGGCATCATCTTCCACTGCTTCGATTGGCAAGCCGGCAGCAATTTTGCCCATTAAAGGTAAGGCAAAAGCCGTGTCATTATCCGCCAAGCGAATGTTACGACGTTTGCCCGGAATGGTTTCTAATAAGCCTTCATCGACCAATGCACTCACATAGCGATGCACCACCCCGCGGGATTTAATGCCAATGCCTTCCGCAATTTCGGCCTCAGTGGGGGCAAGGTCATGCTTGCGCAGATATGATCGAATAAAGCGGTACACTTCATCTTGTTTGGGGGTTAGCGTCATGTTTGAACTCCTTTTGCTCTCGTTTAGAAGCATTATAGGGGACAAAGAGAGGTCAAACAAGCGCTTTTGATTGTTATTTCATGCTATTTTAAAAAGCTAAAACAATTAGCATGTTGTTATATTTTGCCTATATTTTTGGGTGTTATTTACTCAAGGAGGAGTGATGGAAAAACTTTCGAAGTCGACCAACCTTCAGGTCCTGATAATAACCCTTACCTTGGTGGTTAATTTAACGCAAGCGCTGATTGATTAGAGATAGCTGTGGTTGATGTAGCTATTTAAGCTTAGATAAGCGATGAGCAGTTTGTAAAACCTCTGCTTGTGCAATAACGGCATCCGCCATATTGATGGGTAGTGGTATCGGTAGCGTTTTTAATGAAGCATATAAGCTTTTAACTCTATCAAAATCGCCTTGCTTATGTAAGTCAAAGGCGATTGTTTCTGCTTTTTTAATTTGTTCATTGGTTGCTGGCAGTAACAAGTATGTAAAGAGAATGTAACAAGCATCAACCCATGCTGATTCTCGTTCTTTTTTAGAAAAAATTCTTTTATAGGTTGAATAAATATTTTCAACATTCTGAATGCAAATATCAGCAACGCTTTGCCAGCCCTTGTCCTTGATGAGCAGTAATTGCATGGGTGAGCAGACAAAGTAGGCGAAAATATAATGCTCGATGACACGTTGGTAACGCTTGGTTGATTTTTCAGTATTTAACAAACCGTAATGATGGTTTGCAATTAAAATTAACATACGCGCATCACCTGAATCTTCCATGTTATTCAAATAAGTGGTTTTCATTGCTGGCGTCGTACTAGGGTCAATAAACTGGGTATAGAAATAATCAGGATAGGAATATTTAATAGCTAGTGCGGCATCGTCGGTGGTTATGTCTAGTGCGTCTGGGAATGTTTTGTTTTTGAGTGATTTATAGTATTTCGCGAAACGATTATAGGAGAATTTAGCCCCTGGAAAATCTAACTGACTTGCCATATGAATGCTTTCTAACGCTTCATTGATTGCGTTTTTTAATGTTCTTGTATCTCGACGGCTATTTTGATCAAATTGCAACAAAAACAAGCCTAAATAATAACAAGCAGCTTTGTGGCCTGTTTTAGCCACTGAGAATAATGTGTTGTGTAATTCAGCGGGTTTAAATAATTCCGCTACGTACATGGTTGTCATCGCGTGAAGAAAGATTAGTTCATTACGTGTCGCTACCGTATGTTCGTGCGTGCTACTGTCCGTCGTTTGGAAATGTGTTGAGTGAACATTGGTTTTTTCCAAGCAGCTTTTTAGAAAGCCTTCGGGGTAGCGAAAATTTAGTGCGGCAATAAAAGCAAACAATTTTGTATAGTAAACTTTAGTCGCATCTATTCTTGGCACGTGTGATGAAGTGGGTGAGGCCGGTCTTGCCCGTGCTTGTTGTCGTAAAGTTGAATAATCGGGTGAGGCAAAATGGGTGTTTTCCATAGTGCTGCTAGTTGCGCTACTTGCAGCGGGCATATGCATTGCCTTATCAGTCGAATTTCATTGTAAAGTTAAACGTTGACTGCGATGTCGTGCTACTTGCTTACCTGTGTATGTGGTGTGAAATGCCCGCGCTAAAGGCGGAGAAAACGTTGGCATAGCTGGTCCTGGCGTTGCGCTAGTCGTCAGCTCTATTGAACGTAACATTAATAGTGAGTTGACGCGAGCCACATAATCATCAATATTTTGGAACCGTTCTATTTGCATAAATTGTTATGGTTAGTTGGCCTGCTAACAGCCTGATGAACCATCTCCTTTTAACGCATTAATGACTTGGTTAGCTTCTGCTGGCAGTGATAAGTTTAAACTATGTAGCACATTGTAATACATCGTAATAACATCTTTGTGTGGCTTCATCTGTTTAAGATTTGGCTCCAGTCCACTGAGAATGAATTGTTTTATTGGTTTGATAAAATAGTCAAATGCTATAAAACGCATGCTAACCTCTTCATTTTTTTTATAAGGATTTTTGTCTACAAAAAGCTTCATATTATTGATACAAACATCCATAACCTTACGCCATTGATATTTACCAGCATTAATTATTGGGATAGTGAATTGTGCTGATATCATGAGATAGATATAGATAATGTAGTCAATAGCATTAATATATTCCTCTTTTGTTAAAGGCAGTATCTTGGGGGGGGATTTTAATTTATTAGCCGTTATCTGTGCCATGAGTAGTAGTCCACGTATATCTTGGTTCGTCGAGCATAGTCTCGATAATGCATTAACTCTTGACTGGTCTATTTCAGGATAAACAAGTTTGGCTACAAAATAGTCAGGACTCTGACACGCTACTGCATTGGCAACGTCTTTATCGCTGAGCTTATGAGCGTTGAATGCCTCTATCGATTGATATTGAGGATAAAATTTAAGAAAACGGATTAATGTAGCTTTAGCACCGGGTACATTTTTATCGATGGCTTGATTGAAATCATCAAATGCTTGTTGGGCATTAAGGTCTTTAAGTGCCCCACTCCTTCGCGTAAAGCGACTAAGTGAAGCTATACCGGGATTAGAATTCGCGGCATATTGGAGTTGTTCCAATGTTAATAAACCTAAATAGTAAGAGGCTGCTGGGTGTCCTGCTTTGGCTATTGTTTCAAGTGAGCCTAGAGCTGTAGACATTGAATCAGCTGCTGCCATGCGCGCACGGGTTAGCGCAAATAAAAATTCTTTTTCACGAGCAATAGCTTCAGTTTCTTGAATAAGTTGTCCATCAATAATGTGTGGTGTTGCCTCTGTGTCATCAACACACGCGTTAAGGAATGCATCTGAATAATGTACTTGCAGTGCTGTAACAAATCCAAATAAATGTTGGTAGTATTCTATAGTTTCAGTATTAATCGTGAGAGGTGAGCTGCTTAATGCATCTGAACTAGCAGGAGCTTGACGGCGCAATAATGAGTTTCCGGGAATGCGACCACGTGCAACACGACCAGGAGCAGTAGCTTGTCGTTGAAGATTTTCAAGAGTCATTTGCCCCATTGCTTTAGCTAAATCAGTAGATGTAGCGGTGGTTTGCGGCGGGTCTATTTCTTCTAGTGGTGGCGGTGGTGTTAAGGGGCGAGAAGGTGGTTTAACTTCATAGCCGCTAAACGAAGGTGCCCGTGCTACCATTGAGCTTATAGAGCTTTGGCGTTTTACCGGTTGACTTGTTGGCTCGGCTTTATGGCGTATCTCAAGGATTTTGAATACGCAAGCTCTATAGTTGTCCGTACTCGGGAAGTGTTTTACTAGCATGTGTACCCTTAATCTTATTAGTGGCTCACAGTTTAGCGTAAAAAAATCAATAAAACCTTAACAGTTTAAACGTTCACAAACCCTAGCGTATACGCGTTAATAAAGTGAAATAAGAAGTAAAGAACGATCATGATAGGGATGGGTGCTAAGTCAAACATGCCGATGGGTGGGATGATTTTGCGTACGGGCTTTAGCATCCAATTAGTTAAGTGGTATAGCGTGTTTTGCAACGTACCGAAAGAACGTTCGGGGGTAGCTATCCAACTGATGACGGACTGAATGATGATAGACCAAAAGAAAATCATGATGACGAGTTGTAATAATTCACCGACACACAAAATCATCGCGTCAGTGATGCTGAGTAATGTGTCTCCAGCCCACCAATAATAAAGATACAGTTTAATAAACTCGACGATGATTAATAATGCGATAGCAGCGAAGTCGATGTAACGATGCGACGGGATAATTTTTCGCAGCGGTAAAATAAAAGGGTTCGTCACTTTAATGACAAATTGTGACAAGGGGCTGTGGTAGCTGGCTTTAAACGAGGGTAGCAAGATGCGCAAGAAAATGGTCACAAGATAGATAGTGAAAATGATTTGTAATAAGAATGGGCCAGTGTCCATGAGGGTGCTCCGTGTTGGTTGAGGCTAATATACCTTAAAAGTAGGGTGGATAAAAGGTTGAGCGGAGTTCATGCATATCCAATCTACTCAGTAGCCAGTGCTTCAGCACGTCTGACGGCCGCCTGTATGGCATTCGCAAAAATAGATTCTAAACCTTCAGCTTGCATCGTATTAATGGCCGCTTCTGTCGTGCCACCGGGTGAGGTGACTTTGCGGCGTAACTCAGCAGGGGAGTCATCGCTTTGCGTGGCCATTCGTGCTGCACCCAATGCGGTTTGGAGTGTTAGTTGTCTTGCTGTGTCACGGGGTAAACCTATTTTTTCACCGGCTTGTTGCATGGCTTCCATGACGAAAAAGAAATAGGCGGGGCCACTGCCTGAAATAGCGGCGACTTTATCAATGTCAGCGTCACTGTCAACCCAAACAGTAATGCCGATTGCTGCCATCATGTCATTGGCTATTTGTTTTTGTTCAGCAGAAACAAAAGGATTGGCAAATAATCCGCTAGCGCCTGCGCCGATTTGAACGGGGGTATTAGGCATGCAACGGATGATGGGCACATTACCTCCGAGCCATTGTTGTATGACAGCTTCTGTCGTGCCAGCGGCCACAGAGATGACTAAAGGTTTGTTGGATTGAATGACATCGTGCAATGTTTCACAAACAGTTTGCATCATGTTGGGTTTAACGGCGAGTACAATCACATCGGCGTGTTGTGCTGCTGCGATATTATCGGTGGTGATGTTGATGCCTAGTTTGGTTTGATGTACGTGTAATTTTTTTTCATCACGTCCTGTTGCAGTGATCTGTTTAGCATCGTAACCGGTATTAATTAAGCCTGAAAAAATAGCACTAGCCATGTTGCCCGAGCCGATGAAAGTGATGTTGCTCATTTGTGTGTTTTCCTATGTTTAAGTACTAGTCAGTACTGGATCCCGCGGTCAAGCCGCGGGATGACGAGTATTTTACCAAGCCGCGGGATGACGAGTATTTTACCAAGCCGCGGGATACTGTTTTTGTCATTCCGCGGCTTGACCGCGGAATCCAGGACCTCGAAGATTTATGTGTCGCGTAAACCAAAAATGTCAGTCCCTACGCGAACGATAGTCGAACCTTCTGCGATGGCCGTTTCTAAATCGTTCGACATTCCCATTGATAACGTGTCAAGTGCAAAACCTTGTTGCTTAAGTTGTGCAAAGGCTTCGCGCACTTTTGCAAAGCTTTCACGTTGGGCTGCAGTATCTTTGTTAGGCTTGGGGATCGCCATTAAGCCTCGCAATGTTAACCGTGAATATTGTTGTATTTGTTCGGCTAATTGCGGCAGCATTTCAACACTGACTCCGGCCTTGGTTTTTTCATCATCAACATTAAGTTGTAGGCATATATTTAATGGTGGTAAATGCGATGCACGCTGTTCATGTAAGCGAGCCGCAATTTTTTCACGATCAATGCTGTGCACCCAATCGAAGTGATTGGCGATGTCTTTGGTTTTATTGCTTTGAACGACACCAATAAAATGCCAAGTCAGATCAGCGTTATTGAGGGTTTTTATTTTTTCCAGGGCATCTTGTACTTGGTTTTCGCCGAAACTGGCCTGGCCAGCAGCAATGGCTTCTTTAATGTCGTCGATGGGGCGTGTTTTACTGACCGCGAGCAAGCTAATGTCGCTGGGATCGCGCCCTGCTTGCTTTGCCGCAATGGCAATGCGTTGCTGAACGTGTGTAAGGTGCTTGGCTATTTCGAACATAAACGGTATTATAGCTCAGGATTGAGATTTAAGGACTGGGCCGTTTTGATATTTGGCTCAAAGGTCATTAGGCATTTAATTAAAAGGATTTATCATGAACATCACTGAACTACTCGCTTTTGCGTACAAAAACGGCGCTTCGGATTTACATTTGTCGGCTGGGTTGCCACCTCTCATTCGTGTCGATGGCGATTTGCGCCGAGTAAAGATGGAACCGTTGGATAAAAAGAAAGTGATGGCACTCATTAGTGACATCATGACCGATCGCCAGCGTGCTGAGTTTGAAAAAAATATGGATGTCGATTTTTCATTTGAAGTGAAGAAACTGGCACGTTTCCGTGTCAACGTGTTTCAGCAAGACCGAGGCCCAGCCGCTGTGTTTCGTACCATTCCTTCGACTATTTTGTCACTAGAAGATTTAAAGCTCCCCCCCATTTTTGGTGATTTGTGTAAAGTGAATAAAGGTCTGATTCTTGTGACAGGCCCAACGGGTTCCGGTAAAAGTACGACATTGGCGGCCATGGTCAATCGCGTTAACCAAACACGTTACGATCATATCTTAACCATTGAAGATCCCATTGAATTCGTACACCAGAGTAATAAATCACTGGTTAATCAGCGTGAAATTCATCGCGATAGTTTGAGTTTTGCTAATGCCCTGCGCGCGGCATTGCGGGAAGATCCTGATGTGGTGTTGGTGGGGGAGTTGCGTGATCTCGAAACGATTCGTTTAGCATTGTCCGCTGCTGAAACAGGACATATTGTGTTCGGCACGTTGCATACGGTATCGGCTGCCAAAACAGTGGATCGGATCGTTGATGTATTCCCCGGCGATGAACAGCCCATGATTCGTTCAATGTTGTCGGAATCATTGCAGGCGGTGATTTCACAAACTTTGATTAAAAAACAAGGCGGAGGCCGAGTGGCCGCGCAAGAGATTATGGTGTGTGATTCTGCCATTCGTAACTTGATTCGTGAAAACAAAATTCCGCAGATTTATTCATCCCTACAAACGGGTTCAGATAAGGGTATGCAAACCTTGGACATGCACTTGGAACAGTTAGTCGCAGAAGGTGCCATCACGATGCAACAAGCTTACGAATATGCTAAAAATAAAGCGGATTTTGATGATGGCACGATGGGTGTCCAAGACGGAGACTAGGCAAAAATATTCTCTGTCATCACATTGCACTTCTGTCGTTTAGTGTCTATACTCCTCACCAGAAAATCGATTTGAAAATCGCGGCCAACCCCGCGATTTTCGTGTATTGAACGGGTGCAAAATTTGACAGCGACAGATAAATTTGAACAAAAAAAAGCCTACCGTCTATTAATAGGCCAGCTGATCACAGGCTTGGTCATTTCAATTCTTTTCCTTATTTTTCAATCGGTTAGCGCTGGGTACTCGGCGTTGCTTGGCGCATTGGTCACGGTGATGCCAAGTTGTGTGTTTGTCCGTATGGTTTTTCGCAGCTCAGGCGCGCGCGAAGCAAGAAACACCGTCATCGATTTTTATAAAGCTGAATTGCTCAAATTTTGCCTGATGGGTGTCTTGCTTGTGTTGGTGTTTAAATTTGTGCCAATTACGCCGGCTAGCTTTTTTGCTACATTTATTGCGACGATGGTCGTCCCTCTTATTATGCCTTTAATGGCGATACGTTCGGCGGAGGCTCAATGATCAATTCAGGCGCTTACATTGAACATCACATGCATCATTTGCAGTTTAACCTTGCCACGATGTCGTGGGGCAACGGTGGATTCTGGACGATCAATGTCGACTCAATGATTATGTCTATTCTGATGGGCCTCATTTTTGTGCTGACTTTCCATGTGGTCACCCGTAAACTCAGCGTCGACAAGCCTGGTAAGTTACAAAACTTTATTGAGTTTTTAATTGAATTTATCGATGGTATTTCTAGGGAAAGTTTCAAAGCTGAAAATAAATTAATTGCACCGTTGGCACTCACCATTTTTGTGTGGGTGATATTGATGAATGTGATGGATTTGCTACCTGTTGATTTGGTTCCTCTGCTGGCTAATATGCTCGGCGCAGGGCATTACCGTGCCGTACCTACAGCTGATCCCAATATTACATTTGGTATGTCTTTGTCCGTCTTTGTGCTGATGATTTTTTATAACTTTAAAGGCAAGGGCCTTAAGGGCTTTACGAAAGAACTTTGCGTGCACCCCTTTGGTGGTTTTTTAGCCCCATTGAATATCGCATTCCGCATACTTGAAGATATCGTTAAACCTTTCTCATTATCACTACGGTTGTTCGGTAATATGTTTGCCGGCGAATTAATTTTCATCATCATTGCGACCATGCCATGGTGGATACAGTTTGTATTGGGCGTGCCTTGGGCGCTGTTCCACATTTTAATTATCTTAATTCAAGCGTTCATCTTTATGATGCTAACGATTGTGTATTTAAGTATGGCTTACGAAAAACATTAATCAGGGGATAGAGTGTAGGAAATGATGTCCTATGCTCCATACCCTAAAAACTAGGAGTGTCACATGCACAACATTGTAGCTTTAACCCCAACTATTTTTGCGATGACAGCAATTGCAGCAGCGTTATTGATTGGTATGGCTGGTTTCGGTACCGCCATTGGTTTTGGTTTATTGGGTGGTAAATACCTTGAAGGTGTTGCTCGTCAACCTGAATTAGCCGCTCAATTACGTGGTCAGTTCTTTTTAATGGCTGGTTTCATTGATGCATTTGCTGCCATCTCAATCGGTATGGGCTTGTATTTGTTCTTCGCCGGTAACCCGTTTGTTGCAGCGTTAACAACAATGGCTCAAGCTACTCACTAAAAACTAACGAGAATCTGTTATGAGTATTAATGCGACATTAATCGGACAAATGATTACTTTCTTGGTGTTTGTTTTCATCACCATGAAATACATTTGGCCGTTATTCATGAAAGTGTTGAATGAGCGTGCGAAAAAAATCGCTGATGGTTTGGCTGCTGCGCAGAAAGGTCATCGCGAGTTAGAAATTGCCGAGCATAAAATGCGTGATATTTTAGCGAAGGCAAAGCAAGATGCCGCTAAAATAGTGGAAGATGCGAATAAACGTGCCCATTCAATTGTTGACGAATCACAACAAAAAGCACGTAGTGAAGGCGAGCGTATCTTAGCCAATGCACAAGCTGAAATTGAACAAGAAGTGAATGCCGCACGTGAAGCATTACGCAAAGAGGTGGCTAAGTTAGCTGTCGCTGGCGCCGAAAAAGTGTTGCAGCGTAATATTACCGATAACGATGCCGATAGAATGGTAGATGAGTTGATCGCTGAGTTATAACTTTCTTAAAGGAAGTCTGAACCAGTAAAATGAGAGAAATGATGTCATCAGAAGAAACCACAGTTGCCAGACCTTATGCCAAAGCGGCATTTGAATATGCGCATGAACAGCAGCAATTAGCTGCCTGGTTTGTTTTATTGCAAGCATTAGCTGCGATGGTGGGTGACAAGCAAGTGCAAGATTATTTAACAAACCCGCATGTGACACAACAGCAAGCTGCTGAGTTGTTAATTGAGATGACACAACAAGTGATGGTTGACGGTGGTGAGAATTATATTCGTTTGTTAGCCGATGAAGGCCGTTTGTTAGTGTTACCTGCCATTGCTATTTTATACGACAAGTACCAAGCACAGCTTGAGCAAAAAGTTGATGTCGAAGTGACCGCCGCAAAAGCATTGTCTGATGATCAACAAGCAAATTTAATTCAAGCGTTAGAAAAACGTTTGGATAAACACGTCACATTGAATTATACAATCGATCCAACATTGTTGGGTGGTGCCATTGTCCGAGCCGATGATTTAGTCATCGATGGTTCGGCGCAAGGGCGATTAGAAAAATTAACGAAAAGTTTAACGGGCATTTAGAGGAATTAAGTATGGCAGTAGCACAATTATCCGCAGCAGAAATTAGTGAATTAATAAAAAATCGTATTGGTCAATTTGAATCTGTGTCAGAAGCACGCACAGAAGGCACTATCGTCAGTGTCAAAGATGGCATTGTGCGTATTCACGGTTTAGATGATGTGATGTACGGTGAAATGATCGAATTCACCACCGGTGTTTACGGTATGGCATTAAATCTTGAGCAAGATTCAGTCGGCGCCGTTGTGCTGGGTGATGAAGAAGGCATTATTGAAGGCCAAGTGGCAAAATGTACGGGGCGTATTTTAGAAGTGCCAGTGGGTCCAGAATTGTTAGGCCGTGTGGTTGATGCATTAGGTAACCCTATCGATGGCAAAGGCCCTATCGAAACCAAACTCACATCACCCGTTGAGAAAATTGCACCTGGTGTAATCGACCGTGAACCCGTTACGCAACCATTAGCAACCGGTTTGAAAGTGGTTGATGCGTTAGTGCCTGTGGGTCGTGGCCAGCGTGAGTTGATTATTGGTGATCGTCAAACGGGTAAATCAGCTTTAGCCATCGACGCGATTATCAATCAAAAAGATACTGGCGTTAAATGTATTTATGTAGCGATTGGGCAAAAAGCCTCATCCGTTGCACGTGTTGTGACTAAGCTAGAAGAGCACGGTGCGATGGCGCACACGGTCGTGGTTGCCGCTAACGCGTCTGATTCAGCAGCATTACAATTTATGGCACCGTATTCAGGTTGTGCCATGGGCGAATATTTCCGTGACCGTGGTGAAGATGCTTTAATTATTTATGATGATTTAACGAAACAAGCTTGGGCTTATCGTCAGATTTCATTATTGCTTCGCCGTCCACCGGGTCGTGAAGCGTATCCTGGTGATGTATTCTACATTCATTCACGTTTGTTAGAGCGTTCATCGCGTGTAACAGCAGAATATGTAGAGCGTTTGACTGAGGGTAAAGTGACGGGTAAAACTGGTTCGTTAACTGCATTGCCCATTATCGAAACCCAAGCAGGTGATGTGTCAGCATTTGTTCCAACTAACGTGATCTCTATTACCGATGGTCAAATTTATTTAGAAACTGATTTGTTTAACTCAGGTTTCCGCCCAGCAATGAATTCCGGTTTATCCGTTTCTCGTGTCGGTGGTGCTGCGCAAACCAAAGTCATTAAAAAGCTTGGTGGCAGCATGTTGCGTTTAGAGTTAGCGCAATACCGTGAGCTAGAAGCATTCGCTCAGTTCGCATCAGATTTAGATGACGCGACACGTAAACAATTAGAACGTGGTCAACGCGCTATGGAAATTTTGAAACAACCACAGTATGAACCGATGACAACCGGTGAAATGGCTGTGAGTTTGTTTGCCGTCAGCAAAGGTTATGTTGATGATATCGAAGTTAACAAAGTATTAGACTTCGAGCATGCTTTACAACGTTATATGCACGATGAGCATGCTGACGTAATCAAATTAATGGATGACACCGGCAAGTATGATGAAGCAATTGCAAAACAGCTAGCTGATGCATTGGATAGTTTTAAAAAAACCGGAACATGGTAGGAGGAGTGCTATAGGTTGAATGCTTTGGGTTGCTACTGATTTTACTAAGCCCTAAGTTTTAACACCTAAGCCCTAATTGATGGCAAACGTTAAAGAAATTAAATCGAAAATTGGTGGTGTGAATAAAACGCGTAAAATTACGCGTGCCATGGAAATGGTTGCCGCCAGTAAAATGCGCAAAGCACAAGATCAAATGCATCGTGCTCGACCTTATGCGCATAAAATTCGTCAAGTCATTGGTCATATTGCCAACAGTAACCCCGAATACAAACATCCGTTCATGCAAGAGCGTGAAGTGAAACGCGCAGGTTACATTATTGTATCGTCTGATCGTGGTTTATGTGGTGGTTTGAATATTCGTTTGTTTAAAGAAATGATGGTGCATATGAAAAATTTGCGCACGAACGATGTCGAAGTCGATTTGTGCCCCATCGGTACGAAAGCCGAAAACTTTTTTCATCGCTTTGGTGGTAACGTTGTTGCCCATACCGATCACTTGGGTGATACGCCAAGCATAACCGACTTAATTGGTGTCGTAAAAGTATTGCTCGATATGTATTCTAATGGTGCATTGGATGCAGTGTACGTGTGTTCAAATGAATTCGTGAATACCATGATTCAAACGCCACAAGTTGAGCAGTTGCTACCGATTATTCATGCGGACGATGAAAGTTCAGAACATCATCAATGGGATTATATTTATGAGCCTGATGACGCGCGAGCGATTCTAACCAGTTTGTTAACACGTTATGTCGAATCACAAGTGTATCAAGCAGTGGTGGAAAACTTAGCGTGTGAGCAAGCGGCGCGAATGGTAGCGATGAAAAACGCGACCGATAACGCCGGTAAAATGATAGATGAATTGCAATTGGCGTATAACAAAGCACGTCAATCAGCGATTACACAAGAATTAGCAGAAATTGTTGCGGGTGCAGCAGCAGTATGAATGAGGGTTTAGGTTTTAGGGCTTAGGGCTTAGTAGGATTGAGGATTGTGGGCTGAGGGTTGAGAAATATCCTTCAAAAAACATGACTAAGCTACAAGCACTTAGCACTGAATGCCGAACCAAGAAACAAGGTGATGAGACATGTCAGAAGTTAAAGCGAAGTTAGGTAAAGTAGTACAAATCATTGGGGCTGTCGTCGATGTGGAATTCCCACGTGATGAAGTGCCAAATATTTACGATGCGATTATTGTCGGTGCAACAGGTTTAACACTTGAAGTGCAACAACAGTTGGGTGATGGTATCGTGCGAGCAATTGCCATGGGTTCATCAGAAGGTTTAAAGCGTAACATGGAAGTTGAAAATACTGGTTCCGCGATTAAAGTACCTGTAGGCAAGCCTACCTTGGGCCGCATCATGAATGTATTGGGCGAAGCCATTGATGAAAAAGGTGAGATTGAAGCTGATAAGCGTGAAATTCATCGTGCTGCACCTAAATATGATGAGTTGGCAGCCAGCAGTGAAGTATTAGAAACCGGTATTAAAGTCATCGACTTGATTTGCCCATTTGCACGTGGTGGTAAAGTCGGTTTATTTGGTGGTGCAGGTGTCGGTAAAACCGTTACCATGATGGAATTGATTCGTAACATCGCGGCTGAGCACAGTGGTTACTCTGTCTTCACTGGTGTGGGTGAGCGTACACGTGAAGGTAATGATTTTTATCACGAGATGAAAGAATCCAACGTATTAGATAAAGTATCATTAGTTTACGGTCAAATGAATGAGCCACCAGGCAACCGTTTACGTGTGGGCTTAACCGGTTTAACGGTTGCTGAAAGTTTTCGTGATGAAGGTAATGATGTTTTATTATTTATTGATAATATTTATCGTTATACCTTAGCCGGTGTTGAAGTTTCAGCTTTGTTAGGCCGCATACCATCAGCAGTGGGTTACCAACCTACGTTGGCAGCAGAAATGGGTGCCTTGCAAGAGCGCATTACGTCAACGAAAACAGGTTCAATCACCTCGATTCAAGCGGTTTATGTCCCCGCGGATGATTTAACAGATCCATCACCCGCCACAACCTTCGCACATTTAGATTCAACTATCGTGTTGTCTCGCCAAATTGCAGAGTTAGGTATTTATCCCGCTGTTGATCCATTGGATTCAACGAGTCGTCAGTTAGATCCACAAGTTGTCAGCCAAGAGCATTATGATACGGCGCAAGGCGTGCAAAGAACCTTACAACGTTATAAAGAATTACGTGATATTATCGCTATTTTAGGTATGGATGAATTATCAGAAGATGATCGTTTAACGGTATCACGTGCACGTAAAATTCAAAAATTCTTGTCACAACCTTTCTTCGTGGCAGAAATTTTCACGGGCGCACCGGGGCATTACGTGCCATTAGCTGAAACCATTCGTGGATTTAAAGGTATTATTGACGGTGATTATGATCACTTACCTGAACAGGCTTTTTATATGGTAGGAACCATTGATGAAGCTGAAGAGAAAGCTAAGAAGCTATAGTTGGCGTTTAGAGCTTAGAGTTTGGAGTTTAGATTGGATACATTACAAGTTGACATCGTAAGTGCAGAAGAAGAAATTTTTTCAGGTGCTGTTGATCATGTCACTGCCATGGGTGAAGTCGGTGAACTAGGTGTGCATCCTGGTCATACGCCATTGTTGACACATTTAAAACCCGGTGAAATACGTTTAGCACATAATGGCACAGAAGATATTTATTATGTGTCGGGTGGTGTATTAGAAGTGCAGCCCCATCTTGTTACCGTGTTGGCCGACACCATTACGCGTGCTAGTGACTTAGATGAAGTCGCAGCTGTTGAAGCCAAAAAACGCGCTGAAAAAGCGTTGAAAGATAAAAAATCTGATTTAGATTTTAATGCGGCCAGTGCTGAATTAGCGCAAGCGATGGCACAATTACGCGCCATTAGCCGCTTAAAAGACCGCCTATAATATTCCCTTTCTCCCGTTTCGGGAGACAGGCCGAAGGCCGGATGAGGGGCGAGCAAGGCTCGCAATAATTGCCGCATCGCAGCCACCAAACCATTCTACCCGAGGTAACCCATGTCATTAAACATCATCATCCTCGCTGCCGGTCGCGGCACTCGCATGAAATCTCAACTGCCCAAAGTGTTACACCCTGTGGCAGGCAAGCCCATGTTACGTTGGATTGCTGAAACAGCAATCACATTAAATCCTAAAGCGATTTACCCTGTTATCGGTTTTGGTGCAGCGCAAGTTCGTGCACAATTAAATGATTTATCGGTCGAATGTGTTGAGCAAACCGAGCAGCTCGGTACAGGCCATGCGGTACAGCAAGTCTTACCTTTGCTTGACGCTAATGACCAAGTGTTAGTCTTAGTCGGCGACAACCCACTTATCAGCGAAGCAACTTTAACCCGTTTAATCGACGTGACACCTAAAGACGGCGTGGGTTTATTAACGGTTAGTTTAGATAACCCAACAGGCTTAGGTCGTATTATCCGTGATGCCAAGGGTCAAGCGGTAGAAATAGTTGAAGAAAAAGATGCTAGCACGGCACAACGTGCCATCACCGAAATTAACGCAGGCATTTATGTGTTTGCTGTTGCTGATTTACAACGTTGGTTACCGAATCTCAAAAGCCACAACCAACAAGGCGAATTATACTTAACCGATGTCATTGCCATGGCAGTGGCAGAAGGCAAAACGATCAATACCACCCACCCAGACCAAGAGCAAGAAATATGGAGCGTCAACGACCGTGTGCAATTGGCACGTTTAGAACGCTATAGGCAGGAACAAATGGCCAATGAAATTATGTTGCAAGGTGTTACTTTGCACGACCCCAAACGCTTTGATTTGCGAGGCGAACTTAATGTGGGTCAAGATGTCGTTATTGATGTGAATGTCATCATCGAAGGCAAAGTGAGCTTAGGCAATTATGTCAGCATCGGCCCTAATGTCATCTTGAAAAATGTGACGATTGGCGATAATACCATCATTAAATCGAACTGCGACATTGAAGATGCCATAATCGCCGAGCAATGTGAAGTCGGTCCTTTCGCTCGTCTTCGTCCAGGCACTCATTTAGCCAAAGGCGCAAAGGTTGGCAATTTTGTCGAAACCAAAAAAGCTAACATCGGCGCTGGTAGTAAAGTCAGCCACTTAACTTATCTAGGCGATGCTGAAATAGGCAAAGGCGTTAACATCGGTGCAGGCACTATTACCTGTAATTATGACGGCATGAATAAATTCACCACCACCATAAAAGATGGCGCCTTCATCGGCTCCAACTCATCCCTTGTCGCCCCCGTCACCATTGGCAAAGATGCTACCATTGGCGCTGGCTCAACCATCAATAAAGATGCCCCAGACAGCGAGCTAACCTTAGCTCGCACCAAACAAACAACGATTAAAGGTTGGCAACGGCCTAAGAAAAAGGATTAACCATGTGTGGAATCGTCGGTGCAGTTGCACAGCGCAACGTTGAGAAAATTTTAGTAACAGGTTTACATCGTCTAGAGTATCGCGGTTATGATTCTGCGGGCGTGGCATTATTAAGTGACGAGGGTGACTTACAGCGTGCGCGCGCTAAAGGCAAAGTCAGTGATTTAGAAGCGCAAATAGAGAAAAGCCCCGTCCATGGTCACACGGGTATTGCCCATACGCGTTGGGCCACGCATGGTGAACCGAGTGAAGCTAATGCGCACCCCCATATGTCGGGTAGTTTTGCTATTGTGCATAATGGCATTATTGAGAATTACGAAAGTCTGCGTGAGCAATTAACCAAAGCCGGTTTTACCTTTAGTTCTGAAACAGATACAGAAGTTATCGTACATTTACTCGCGCATGAGTTTAAGCGCAGTAATGATTTTATGGCTGCCGTAAAAGCGACGATTGCACAGTTACGCGGTGCTTATGCGCTAGGTATTATCTATCAAGCTGAACCGGGTCGTTTAATTGCCGTGCGTCAAGGCAGTCCGTTAGTGATTGGCCTAGGTATCGATGAAAACTTTATCGCGTCAGATCAACTAGCGTTATTACCAGTGACGCAACAGTTTATTTACCTTGACGAAGGTGACATTGCTGATATGCGGTTTGATCATATCGACATTGTTGATGCCGCTGGAAAAGCTGTCGAGCGAGCTATTCATGAATCAAATTTGCAACATGAAACGACAACTAAAGGCAAATACCGTCACTACATGTTGAAAGAGATTTACGAGCAACCACGTTCAATCAGCGACACCTTAGAAGGCCGTCTTAGTGGCGATCATATTTTAGAAAATTTATTAGGCACAAAAGCGACTGATATCTTGAAGAAAGCCGAGCGTTTACAGTTCGTTGCCTGTGGTACGAGTTATCATGCCGCATTAGTCGGGCGTTATTGGTTGGAATCGATTGCCCGCATGCCTTGCCGCGTCGAGTTGGCCAGTGAAATTCGTTATCGTAATGCAGTGGTGCAACCTAACACTGTTTTTGTCAGCTTGTCGCAATCGGGTGAAACGGCGGATACGTTAGCAGCATTACGTGATGGCAAAGATTATATTGGTAGCATGACGATTTGTAATGTGCCTGAAAGTTCATTAGTGCGCGAGTCGGATTTTGCTTTGATGACACATGCAGGCCCTGAAATTGGTGTGGCATCAACCAAAGCTTTCACCACGCAATTAACAGCACTGCTGTTATTAACCGGTTTATTAGCGAAACGGTTACCGAGTTTTGACGAAAAAGCATTCGTTGAACAATTGCGTCGCTTGCCTGATATGATCATTCAAGTGTTGAAGCTGGATGGCGAAATCAAAGCCTTATCCAAACGTTTTGCTGATAAGCATCACACCTTATTCTTAGGACGTGGTGCGCAATCACCCATCGCGATGGAAGGTGCGTTAAAGTTAAAAGAAATATCGTATATTCATGCGGAAGCTTATGCGGCTGGTGAATTAAAGCATGGCCCATTAGCCTTGGTTGATGAACATATGCCAGTGGTTGCCGTTGCACCGAACGATCAATTGTTAGAAAAACTGAAATCTAACTTACAAGAAGTACGCGCACGCGGTGGTGAGTTGATAGTGTTTGCTGACGAAACCAGTCAAATGGAAGCCTCCGACGGTGTCACCATTATTAACATGCCGCATGTTGATTCTATTATTGCGCCGATAGTGTATACCTTACCATTGCAGTTATTGGCTTACCACGTAGCCGTATTAAAAGGCACGGATGTCGATCAACCACGTAACTTAGCGAAATCGGTGACAGTCGAATGATAGTATTATGTATTGATTTAGATGGTACGTTAGTTCGTACCGATACCGCACGTGATGCAGCGATACAAATGTTTAAACGCAATCCGCTTTTAGTGTTCTTATTTCCGTTTTGGTTATTAGGTGGCTTGGCTGCAATGAAGCGTCAAATCGCTAAACGTGTCACTATCGATCCCAGCCAATTGCCTTATAATAAAGCTTTGGTTGAATGGATTAAAGATGAAAAAGCCAAAGGCCGAAAAGTCGTATTAGTGACCGCGACGGATCAAGCTTTCGCTCAAACCGTAGCCGATCACGTTGGCTTGTTTGATGAAGTGATGGCCAGCGATGGAAAAACCAATTTACGCGCTGCCAATAAACGCGAAGCGTTAACCAAACGTTTTGGTGTAAAGCAATATGATTACGCGGGTAACGACACGCCAGACTTAGCCGTATGGGAAGGTGTGAATAAAGCGATTGTGGTTAATCCCAGCAAGCCGAGTTTAATCGACCGTTGTCGACGCATTGCTGAAATCGATCGTATTTTCCCATGACGTGGCAATTGCATTCCACCGAACAACGCTTAGAATTGACGCATCCCGAACATAACCCTTTTTATTTAGACTTCAGTGAAGGCAAACTCGCCCATCGCTTTCAACAAGGCATTGGTAAAAGTGAGCCATTAGCCAAAGCCATTGGTGTTAAAAAGAATAATATCCCAACGGTGTTGGATGTCACGGCAGGCATGGGGCGTGATGCGTTTGTCATCGCGTGTTGCGGTTGCCAAGTGACATTGTTAGAACGATCCTCTGTGTTAGTGTCATTGCTACAAGATGCAATGCAACGTGCACGTCAAGATGAAAATTTAACACCCATCATCGAACGGATGCAATTAATTGAAGCCGATAGCATTCAATATTTAAATCAACTCACTGAAAAACCAGACGTGATTTATTTAGACCCGATGTATCCCGATCGTAAAAAATCCGCATTGGTGAAAAAAGAAATGCGTATCATTCGCGAATTAGTGGGTAATGATCAAGATGTTGAAAGCTTGTTTAATGCAGCATTAGAAAAAGCCGAAAAACGCGTAGTCGTTAAACGCCCTAAACTAGCGGGTTTTATTGGTGATAAAGAACCTACACACCAAATTACAGGCAAAACTACGCGGTTTGATGTGTATCTTATCCCTTCTCCCCGCGAGGGGTGTTGTTGAATAATTCCCCTGTAGGGTGGATAAAAGTGTGAGCGACAGCGAATACATATCCACCAGGGCTCTATGGTTAACCACTGCTGGTGGATATATCCGCACTTCGTGCGAATTTTTATCCACCCTACTTAATATTCAACAACACCCCTCACGGGCAGAAGAAGTCATTACATAACAGGCAAGCCTGCAGCAACCCAACCCTTAAACCCACCATCCATCGAGATCACATTCGTGTAACCCATAACTTGTAAATTCATCGCCGCTAATGCCGAGCGATAACCGCCACCGCAATATAAAATCAAGGTGGTATCCGTCTCCGGCACCATACGTTCAATATCACGCTCAATCACGCCTTTGCCCAGATGTATAGCGTCCGGCAGATGCCCACTTGCCCACTCACTCTCTTCACGCGTATCGATGAGAATAATATCTTTATCATTATCAAGCAGTTGCTTAGCTTGTTCGATATCGACTTCTTTGATGTGTTCTTTAGCTTTATTCACTAGGGTTAAAAAACGACTGGCATGTTGCATGTTGATTTCCTTCAAATTAAATGGTGTTATCATTATAGCCTTGAATAAGTACAATGCCATCTCCACATAGCAATAAATAACCTTGAGAAGCCCATGTCCGAAATGCTACAAGTGCCTTGCCTCACCACCGCTTTAACCGGCCCACTGCAAACCTTAGAAAAAGTTTTTTTAGACAACCAATGTGAAATTGAAACCTGGTTGCGTGAACAGTTCCGCAAAACACCCGCGCCAATTTATGGTTCAGTCGATTTACGTAATGCGGGTTTCAAACTCGCACCCGTCGACACGAATTTATTCCCTGCTGGCTTTAACAATTTAAACCCCGAGTTTTTACCTTTGTGTGTGCAAGCGGCGCAACAAATTGTCGATAGTCAATTGCCCGGCGCAAGTAAAATAGTCTTGGTGCCTGAAAATCATACGCGTAATCACTTTTATTTAGACAGTGTTGCAGTGTTACAACAAATTTTCACCATGGCCGGTTTTGATGTGCGCATAGGGTCAATGTTAGCCGACCTCACCGAGGCGCAAACCTTTGAATTACCATCAGGCAAATCGATTGTGCTAGAACCCTTGCAGCGTGATGGTGATAGCGTGAAGTTGAATGATTTTGTGCCCGATTTAGTGCTTTTGAATAATGACCTATCAGGTGACCAACCGGTTATCTTGCAAAACCTTAAGCAACCCATTATGCCGCCGCTTTCATTGGGCTGGTCAACGCGTTTGAAGTCCGAGCATTTTTCTTATTACTTTAATGTGGCGGCAGAATTTTGTGAATTGTTTGATATTGATCCTTGGTTGTTAACACCCTTGCATCGTAATTGCGGCAAAATTAATTATATGGAACGCGAAGGGGAAGATTGTCTTTATGCCAATTCAACAAAACTCTTCGCTGCCATGAAAGAAAAATACGTTCAATACGGCATTACTGAAAAACCCTTTATTATTGTCAAAGCCGATGCTGGTAGTTACGGCATGGGTATCATGACAGCCACTAGTCCGGATGACTTAGTGAATCTAAATCGCAAACAGCGCACTAAAATGTCGACCACCAAAGGTGGCGAAGGTGTGAGCCGTGTGATTTTGCAAGAAGGCGTTTATACGTTTGAAACGTGGGGTGATGAACAGTCCGTCGCCGAGCCAGTTGTGTATATGATTGGCCAACATGTTGTCGGTGGTTTTTACCGTGTGCACGGTAAAAGAGGTGTCACTGAAAATTTAAACGCGCCGGGTGCGCATTTTGAACCATTGGCTTTTATGAAACCGTGTAACGTGCCAGGTGAGCCTTGTGAAAATCGATTTTATGCCTATGGTGTGGTGGCAAGGTTGGCGTTAGTAGCAGCAGCTCGTGAATTGGCTGCTAGCTAGCGGAATCCTCGCTATGCGCGAATAATGATTTAAATCACCCCTCATCTGCCCAAGGGCATCTTCTCCCCGCGAGGGGAGAAGGTGGCCCGCAGGGTCGGATGAGGGGGGATCAAATAGCGCTGGCGCAGCCATCAACAAATTAAAAGATAGGAAAAATTATGAAACTCGGCATCATCATGGACCCCATCGAAGCCATCGACCCCACTCACGACACCAGCTTCACCATGCTACTCGAGGCCCAACAACGCGATTGGCAAATCCACTACCTTCAGCAACAAGATTTATTCTGGCTCGACGGTAAAGCCTACGCCAATAGCACGCGAATCACTGTCGAGGATAGTGACAACTATTACACTCCCCACGAACAACAGACCATTGAGCTGAGTGACCTCGACATCATCTTAATGCGCAAAGATCCCCCCGTCGATATCCCTTACATCTATACCACTTATTTCCTAGACCACGCTAAAGCCAATGGCAGCTTAGTGGTGAATGATCCTGAAGCATTACGTAACACCAATGAAAAGTTCATCATCACGCATTTCCCGCAATGTTGCGCGCCCACCTTAATCGCAACCGATAGCAAAACCATTCAATCCTTTTTTGCAGAGCATCAAGATATCATTGTGAAACCATTAGACGGCATGGCGGGTCGCGATGTTTTCCGCGTGCAAGACGAAACCACCTTATTAGAAAAAATCGATTACCTAACCCAACAACAAACCTTGCCGTTAATGGCGCAATGTTATCTCCCCGAAATAGCGCAAGGCGATAAGCGCATCATTATGATCAACGGCGAGCCCATCATGCACGCCTTAGCGCGTTTTCCGGCTGAAGGCAGTGTGCGTGCCAACTTAGCCGCCGGCGGCCGCGGTGAAGTGATGCCATTAACCGAACGTGAACAATGGATTTGCCAACAAGTCGGCCCGTACTTAAAAGCTAATGGCATCCTCTTTGCTGGGTTAGATGTCATTGGTGATTATTTAACCGAAATCAATGTCACCAGCCCTACCTGTGTGCGAGAAATCGAAGCCGATGCTGATGAAAAAATAACTCAAACGTTTTTCGATACCCTAGTTAAAAAATTAAGCTAAGCACAGCTTTTGTGCAATCTGCTCAATTTGTTTTACATGTGTAATTTTTCTGATAATCTAACCGCAGTTTATTGCATCGAGAGATGATGCGATACAATCTTTAGGTATTAACTATTAAGGAGAGTGAGATGAAAAAAACAATGATTGCAGCCGCTGTCGCAACAGCAATGATAATGGGTGGTACAGCCATCGCTGCGCCGAAAGTGTCAAGCACTAGCGAATTGCATTGGTATGCAGGTCTTGGTGCCGGTTATTCTTACGTGCAAGATAAGCAATCTCATACAATGGATGGCTCACATTATGAAGGCATTCCCGGTGGGCTCGCAGGTAATGTATTTGCCGGCTACAACTTTAACCAGTATATCGGCATGGAAGTCAGTTATGATGATATAGCTAACACCTCAACCTATGTAGCCGATGGCGATGGCACATTAGCGGGTGGCACTAAATATAATGGCATCGGTTTTGGATTGGTGGGTAACACACCTGCACTACACGGCATGCGCCTTTTCGTCAAACTGGGCGGTGAATATTTGCACGGTAGATCGTTCGACATGAATGCAACAACCAACAGTGTAGGCCTAGCCTACGGCGCGGGTATGAGTTATAACATTACTCAGCATCTCATCGCACGTGGAGAATGGAAGCAAGTGTTGCAGCAAAAAAATGTGTCAACCAACATAGATACAACAGTGACAGTTCCACAAATGAATCTATTTTTAGCTCAATTGGCTTATTCATTCTAATTGATGTCCTGCTACGGTTTTACGTGCACAACCCATGGGGGGGTGCACGTGAAATCGAAGCCGGTTCTGATGAAAAAATAATCAAAATAGTCTTTGATGCCCTAGTTAAAAAATCAACCTAAACATATATTGCTTACAAATTAACCAGACTATTCCACATACGTTATTTTTATGATAATCTAATCTCGCTTCGTTGCACCCAGGAGACGGTGCGATGAAATATCGAAATATTAATCTTAAAGGAGAGAGAGATGAAAAAGACAATTATTGCAGCAGCTGTAGCAACAGCAATGGTAATGGGTGGCACGGCAATCGCTGCGCCGAAGGCAATGGCATCTGGTTCGTCATTTACAAAAGGTAATGGCTGGTTTGTCGGTGTGGGTGCAGGTTATTCTAATGTGCAGTCAGGCGTGACAAAAGTAGCGGCTAGTGATATCGGTGGCGCTTTTAGTGCTAACCAAGTTCAAGGCGGCTTAGCAGGTTCAATATTTGGTGGTTACATGATCAACAAATATTTAGGTTTTGAAATGAGCTATGATCGTTTTGCTAATACAACGCAAGCTTCAAGTGACACTATGATAACTTCTGATGGCCCTGTTACAACGCTTGAGGGTGTGTCAACTAGCATGCAAGGCATTGGATTTGGTTTGGTCGGCTATACACCAGCATTTCACGGCCTAAGTGGCTTTGTTAAAGTTGGTGGCGAATATTTGCATTCTGATAACACGCTTGGTGGTGTTTCTGGTGATGCGACGGTGGGCGGCTATAGTGCCTTTACGACAGATTCTGTTGCTTTCACTTACGGTCTGGGTGTTAACTATGCGTTTACTGAGCATTTATCAGCCCAAGCTGAATGGAAACAAATTCTGCAACAAAGCGGTGTGAAAACAAGTTTCGAAAATTCTGAGGGTCAGGCATTGTCTGGTACTATCCCACAAATGAACTTGTTCACAGCTAATTTAGTTTACAAATTCTAAGTCAAGTTGTTCAAACAAAAAAGCGGGTTTTTAACCCGCTTTTTTTATAACTTGCAACTGAGCCCTAACCTTTATATCATTCCCCTATCCTATAACGCACGCACAGAGAGAACCTCATGAAACGCATTCTTCCCTTGATTTTGGCTTGTTCAATCGCTAGCACAGCATTGGCGGCGGATGATAACTATAGCGCGCCGGCTAGCAATAATCCCGATCAGAGCCAAGCGCAAGACCAGTCGCAGATGCAAGCGCCTAATCAGCCAGATGAAAATGTGGCCTTGCAAAATCAGCTATCGAAAATTCATGCCGAAGCGAATTTGGGTTGGAGTGCCACGCATTTTCATGGTCTCAATAACAATGGGTTATTTGGCGGTGGTGTATCAGCGGGTTATGACTTGTTGCCTAACTTAGCGTTTGATGTCGGCTACCTAGGCCAAAAAGATGCGACCAATCGAGAAGGCGGCGTTATCAGTGAAAGCGCGATTAACATGTTATTGGTGGGTAGTACGCATTTAGTGGATCACTTCTCCGTGTTTTTCAAAATGGGTAGCAGCTATATGTTAGCCACCTTCAAACAGCCCGCCATCGATACGCAAAAAATGCACCAATGGGTCTTTTCCTACGGCATGGGCTTAACTTATGATTTCACCGGACATTTCTATGGGAATTTCCAATGGTTCCACACCCAAGGTAAAGCCGGTAGCTTTGCCAATGGCCGCGGTATCCCCAAATCTGATTTCTATGGCTTGGGCCTTGGCGCAAGATTGTAACCTAAAGTAGGGTGGATAAAAGTTCGCGCGAAGCGCGGATAGTTCCACCAGCAGTAGCGGGTGATGGTAAGTAGGTCATACTCAGCCATCAACCATTTTATTGAGAGACAACACATGTTAAAAAAGATCACCTTAATTTCGTGCTTAACGGTTTTAACCGCAACAGCCTTAGCTGATACCGCACCAACCTATGCGGGCGACGATGGCATCAGCGGTTATTATGTTGGCCTCAGCGCCGGTTATGCGCTCAACCATTTCTCATCTGACAATAGCTTTTTTGGTAACAACAATTTGTGGCAAGCTCACAACCAACACGACGGTGGTTTCACTGGCCGTTTGTCCGGTGGTTATAATTTCAATGAATACTTCGGCGTCGAAGTCGCTTATGATTATTTGCCCAGTTCCAAAGCGACATTAAGCAATGGCCACGGCAGCTCAAGCGTAAGCAGTTATGATTTAGATGCCATGTTAGTCGGTCGCGTGCCTTTCGTGAATAATTTCGATTTTTTTGTGAAAGCCGGCATGGCGTATATCTCATCAGAAATTGATTCAACCGATTACGCAAAGTCCTATGCTCAAATTTACCGACCTGCGTTTGCTATCGGTTGGGATTACCGCATCAATACAAGCTTCATGGTGAATGTGCAATGGCTCCATACCTTAGGTGATGGCAATGCCTACAATGGCGGTGCGCAACAAGGCCAAGTCACCAATGGTGGATCGTTTACGAAAATACCGCCGTTTGATACATTTACGGGTGGCGTGGTTTATCGGTTTTAGTTAGAGTTTAGCGCATGGCACGTAGGTTAGCGTAATTGCTGTTGTCGCAGCGATGTTTTTTCAATAGTATTTTTCAGATTACTCACTATACTTTTCGGTAGTCATTCAGGATAATAATATGAGCTATCAGTCGCTTGTACCTCAGTTAAAAAATTTCTATGTTGCGCCATCAGTTTCGTCACAACACATAAGCGCTGTGTATTTGATTGACTACGCTGCTGGAAAACTTTTCTATGCCGCGTGGCAATTTGGGCGTCAGCGTCAGGTGATTTCCTCAATATCTTCTGCGACAACATTAGCGGGAATGGCGCATGATAGCTTGCCATCACTAGAGAGTGGTCGTTACCTTCAACTAGTGCAGGTAAATTATGCAGGTAGTGCGACAGACTTAGATCTAAGAACGTATGTCTATAATGAGCTTATAAACGATATAAAAACAGACTTTTGCAACATAAATTTTTTTGTAGGGGGCCACAGAGGGGTTGCAAAGGCGATTTGGCAGTCGTGTCAGGCATTGGCGACGTACCCTATTAAGCAACAATTACCACAAGTGGTCATTGAACAAGCCGTTTCAAAAATGGACGAATGTTTTGGCGCAGTGTCATGTTGCTTTCCACCTTTGCGTAGTGTCCAGCATTTTTTTCATCAACAATATTATCGTTCCGGTGCTGAGTTACATCATGCAAATGATTATGCCACGGCAAGAGCATTATTTATGCGTTATTTATTCGAGCAGTCACGGTGTTTTAGCTGATAATAGTGACTTAAGCTATTTGCCCTAAGCCCTAAGCCCTCATTTAGCCGAAATATATTTCTCACGTCGCACACTGCGCGAGCCAAATCCCATGTCTTGCAGCATCGCAAAACTATCATCAATCATATTAGGATTACCGCAGAGGTAAAATACATCAGTGTCGGGATCCAGATTTAAACCTTCATAAGCTGACTGCACATAACCTTTAAATTGATGCGGTGCGATAAGATTTTCTTCGCGGCTCAAATAAGCACGAAATTCAAAACGATCATGTTGTTCGGCAAAGGCAATAAAGTCATCAGCATATAATAAATCAGCCGCGTATTGCACACCGAGTAACACGGTAAATTTAAGCTGACTATTCTGCTGCAAACGTTCCGCAATGCTAGGCAACATAGAGCGATAGGGCGACACACCCGTGCCGGTGGCGACTAAAATAATATGCGATACGTCTTCATCTTTTAACACTAATCGGCCAAAGGGCCCAGAGCAAGGCATCACGTCGCCTGGTTGAGCATTAAAAAATTTGTCAGTCGCAAAGCCACCTTCAACCGGTGACACCGCAATTTCTAACTCATCGGTTTGCCCTGGAATATTCGCTAAACTGTAACTGCGTCGCACCAATTTACCCTCATCATTTTCAAACATAAACGTAATGAACTGCCCGGGAATATACGCAAGCGTTTCGCCATCAGGGCGAGTAAAAGCTAGATGCATCACACTGGGGGTGATCATTTTAGTCCATTGGAGTTGTACGTCGAAAGTGTTGATTGCCATGTTGTGTACCTTGGGTTTTGTAGGTTGAAGTTTTTTTATAAAAGGTCTTAGGGGGTAGGGCTTAGGTTTTAGATTATTTTGCCGCCGCGTAAGCGCGTCAGTTATTTAAAATATTTTTTAATAACTTGGCAGTCAGCATTCTACGTTCCAAACTGCCCTAAGCCTATATCCAAGCCGGGAACATTGATGCTAAGCCATTATGAATCATGGAAACAGCAATTGCTGCTAACACTAATCCCATTACGCGAGTCGCGATTTTAATGCCAGCTGGCCCGACCCATTTACCAATGTTGGCGGCAAAAAATAATGCGCCAAACAATATGGCTGCGGGAATAGCCGCAAGAAGCGATAAAATAATTTTATCACTAAAAAGCGCATGTTTGCTCGTTACGACAATTAGCATACTAATCGCACCAGGGCCGGCAATTAATGGGATCGCCATCGGGATAATCGCAACCGATTCACGCAGTTTTGCTTGCTCATGTTCTTCATTGGAGTGCTGCGACTGCGGCATTTGGCCATGTAGCATGTTTAAACCAATCATAAAGACAATAATGCCGCCGGCCACTTGAAAGTCCGACACTTTAATGCCGAATGCATGTAATAAAGGCTGTCCTATCCAAATCGAAATGGTGAAAATCACGACAATGGCAATACCTGTGGTAATAGCCGTTTTTCGCTGCTCTTTCAAATCCCGATCAGCTGTTAAGCCTAAAAAGATAGGAATCGCGCCCAATGGATTCATGATGGCCAATAAGGCGATGATAAAATTAAGATATTCGTTCCAGTGCATGATATTAAACCTTAAATTGCGTATAATTGGTGTTTGCAGGGCTTAGGCAGAATGTGACAAGTTAGCTTGTATTTTGCCTAAGTCCTGACTATTTTAACGAGAAAAGTTAGCTATGCCTATAGAAAAGTTATTTACTTCAGAATCGGTCTCAGAAGGCCATCCTGACAAAATCGCCGATCAGATTTCTGATGCGGTGCTGGATGCTATTTTAGCGAAAGATCCCAGTGCGCGTGTCGCCTGTGAGACCTTCGTTAAAACCGGCATGGTCTTAGTTGGCGGTGAAATCACCACCAATGCGTGGGCCGATGTCGAAGATGTTGCCCGCCAAACCATCAAAGACATCGGTTATACGCACTCAGATTTAGGTTTTGACTACGAATCATGCTCCGTCGTCTCAGCGATTGGCAAACAATCAGCTGATATTGCCAGAGGCGTGGACGGTAAAGACCAAGGCGCCGGAGACCAAGGCTTAATGTTTGGTTACGCCTGTAATGAAACCGAAGTACTCATGCCCGCACCAATCACCTATGCGCACCGCTTAATGCAACGCCAAGCCTTATTACGCAAAAACGGTGCGTTGCCATGGTTGCGTCCCGATGCCAAAAGCCAAATCACCTTTCGTTATATCGATGGCAAGCCTGTTGGTATTGATACCGTGGTGTTATCGACACAACACAGTGAAGACATTTCGCAAGCCGATTTAATCGAAGCCGTGCGTGAAGAAATTATTAAACCGGTGTTACCCGAACACTATATCGATGACAAAACCCGTTTCATGATCAATCCAACCGGACGTTTCGTCGTAGGCGGCCCATTAGGCGATTGTGGTTTAACCGGCCGTAAAATCATTGTCGATACGTACGGTGGCATGGCGCGCCACGGTGGTGGTTGTTTTTCCGGTAAAGATGCCACTAAAGTCGATCGTTCTGCGGCCTATGCCGCACGATACGTTGCAAAAAACATTGTTGCCGCAGGCCTTGCTGACAAATGTGAGCTACAGCTTTCCTACGCGATTGGCGTCGCTGAACCGACATCAATTAGCATTGAAACTTTTGGTACGGGTAAGTTATCAGAAGATGAAATCATAAAAGTGGTACGTGAAAATTTTGACTTACGACCACGCGGCATTATCGATATGCTAGATTTAAATCGCCCGATTTATAAATCTACCGCTAGCTACGGCCACTTCGGCCGTGAAGAAGAAAACTTCACCTGGGAAAAAATCATAAAACTAAAAATTTAACCCCTTCTCCCTTGGTGGGTGAGATTGTAGGGTGGATAAAAATTCGCGCGGAGCGCGGATATATCCACCAGCGGTGGTAAATGATAGAGCTCTGGTGGATATGTATTTGCTGTCGCTCACACTCATCCACCCTACAGGGGAATGACTCAACAATGCCCCCGGCGGGGAGACAGCCAAAAGGGCGGATCAAAAACATCCGCGAAGCGACAAACTGAATAACCTAAACAAACGAGAAACCCAACATGACCACAACAGACTACAAAATCGCCGACATCACACTAGCCGACTTCGGTCGCAAAGAAATCGCCATCGCCGAATCCGAAATGCCCGGCTTAATGGCGCTTCGCGAACGTCACGCCACCGAGCAACCCTTAAAAAACGCAAGAATCGCCGGTTGCTTACATATGACCATCCAAACCGCCGTGTTAATTGAAACTTTAACCGCATTAGGTGCTGAAGTCCGTTGGTCATCATGTAATATATTCTCCACGCAAGATCATGCAGCCGCTGCCATTGCCGCTAGTGGTGTGCCCGTGTTCGCATGGAAAGGCGAAACAGAAGAAGAATACCAATGGTGCATCGAACAAACGATTCATGGTGTGAATGGTTGGACGCCGAATATGATTTTAGATGACGGTGGTGATTTAACCGTATTGATTCATGAAAAATATCCTGAACTCTTTAATGACATTCGCGGCATCACAGAAGAAACCACAACCGGCGTGCATCGCTTGTATCACATGGCCGATAAAAATGAATTATTAGCCCCAGCCATGAACGTGAATGATTCTGTTACCAAATCGAAGTTCGATAATTTATACGGTATTCGTGAATCTGTCATGGATGGCTTGAAACGCGCAACCGATGTCATGGTCGCCGGTAAAACCGCAGTTATTTTAGGTTATGGTGATGTTGGTAAAGGTGCTGCGCAAGCATTCCGTGGTCTAGGCGCTAATATTTGCGTCACTGAAATCGATCCTATTTGTGCATTACAAGCGGCAATGGAAGGCTATCGTGTCATGACTATGGAAGAAGCCGCTAGCCAAGGCGATATTTTTGTCACCACAACCGGCAACAAAGATGTGATCACGCATGACCATATGGCCGCCATGAAAGACCAAGCTATTGTTTTGAATGTCGGACATTTTGATAATGAAATCGATGTCGCCTCACTGCGCCAATACGAGTGGGAAAATATCAAACCACAAGTCGATCACATTATATTCCCTGATGGTAAACGTATTACCTTATTAGCCGAAGGACGTTTAGCCAACCTAGGCTGTGCGACCGGTCATCCTAGTTTTGTGATGTCCAACTCATTCACCAACCAAGTCATCGCACAAATAGAATTATGGTTACACGCCGAAAATTATGAAAACCAAGTGTACATGCTACCGAAAAAATTGGATGAAGACGTTGCAAGATTACACCTAGATAAACTCGGTGTGAAATTAACTACGCTTAGCCAATCACAAGCGGACTACCTAAGCATTCCCAAAGAAGGGCCCTACAAACCCGATTATTATCGATATTGAGGATTAGGATTGAGGATTGAGGATTTAGAGGGCGTTGAGTCGCTTCGCGATTTTTAATATTAAATTAATCATCACGTAGCGATTCTTTAGTCCCTCAATCCTCAATCCTCAATCCTCAAATATTATGCGACAATCCAGAATCTACCACCCACACCCCCTCACGCCCAACACCAGCATCGTCTTAACCGACAGTGCCGCAAACTATCTCGCCAACGTGCTACGTCTAAAACCCGGTGCCGAACTCATTCTTTTCAACGGCCAAGGCGGTGAGTACAGCGCCGAAGTTACCAGCGTTAACAAACGCAAAGTCGAAGTCACTCTCCATCAATACATTGAAAAAAACATCGAGTCGCCTTTAGCATTACATCTAGGCCAAGGTATCTCTCGCGGTGAGCGCATGGATATCGTCATCCAAAAAGCCACAGAACTTGGTGTCACCGAAATCACACCTCTCATTACCGAACGTTGTAACGTCAAACTCACCGAGGAGCGTTGGCAAAAACGCTGGCTACATTGGCAAGGCATCGCCATTAGCGCCTGTGAGCAATGCGGCCGTACCGTTCTGCCCGTTATTCACCAACCCATGCCATTATCCGATTGGTTAGCACAAGCCGACCAGCCCCCCGGTATCGTGCTGGACCATAGGGCTCAAGCCACATTAAAAGACATCAAGCTCGAAAGTTCAGCCTTACGCCTGTTAATCGGCCCAGAAGGTGGTTTAACCGAAGCTGAAATAACAATCGCTACCCAACAGGCCTTCAACACGGTAAAATTAGGCCCACGCGTTCTGCGCACAGAAACCGCCGCCATCACAGCACTCAGCCTGCTACAGTATGGCTGGGGTGATATTTAGGGAAGAGTATGTTGCAAAAATTGTATCAAGCATTAGCTATTCGAACGAGAAATTCTAGCAATCAAATTATACCGTTAGGTGTGATTGGGTTTTTTGGCTTTCCTGTTTATTATATCATTTGGCATTTTTGGTTTCCTCAGGCGTATGAAAGTTTACCTTTGCGGTTATTCGGTAGCTTTATTTGTTTATTACTAGTTTTTAAAAATCAATGGCCCTCTTCTCTGAAAAAAGCATTACCGGTTTATTGGTACTTTGTATTGCTGTATAGCTTACCATTCTTCTTTACTTATCTTTTGTTGAAAAATCATTTCTCTGATGTGTGGATAATGTCAGAAATGGCGGCACTTTTCATGTTGATATTATTAGTCGATTGGTTGAGCTTAACGCTAATGACGACGATAGGTGCTGTTGTGGCCTTTGCTATTTTCTTTGTGCAACAAGACTCATTGGTTATACCTAGAGATGGTGGCGCTTATTTGTTTGTGTTCTTATTCGTGGTGGTTGTCGGAGCTGCATTGACCCGGCAGAAAGAAAGTGCTGAGAAGCAGAAGCTAGAAGGCATGGCGGCGGTTACTAGTAATGTTGCTCATGAAGTCAGAACGCCATTGCTTGGTATTAAAAGTGGCACGGCAGGTTTGAAGAATTATATCCCATTGTTGTATGAAGGATATCTAGCTGCTAAAGATCATGGTTTACCTGTGCCGGTGATTCGAACTTCACATTTTAATGATATTTTACCTGCTATCGATCGCATTCAAAAAGAAGTGGACTATGCCAACACCATTATTGATGTGTTGCTGCTGAATATTAAACGCGAGCCTGAAAAATTAAAACATTTTAAAGTGTGTTCGATGCGTCATTGTATTGATGAGACAATGGGGCGTTATCCTTTCACCTCTACGGAAAGTGTTGAGTTGATTCACTGGGATAAGCATGATGACTTTGAGTTTTATGGCTCAGATGTGCTGCTTATTCATGTGTTATTTAATCTGATTAAAAACGCATTGTACTATATTGCGGAAGTTAACAAGGGATATATCGAATTATGGTATAGCGAGGAAACGCGGTATAATGTATTGCATTTCAAAGACACAAGTAAAGGGATATCAGTTCAAGACTTACCTTTATTATTCGAGCGTTTTTTCACAACCAGCAAGGTTGGTACCGGTATTGGGTTATCCTTCTGTCGGAAAGTGGTGGAAAGTTTTGGTGGCAAAATCACTTGTCAATCAGTGTTTGGTGAGTACACGGAATTTCTCATTCACTTGCCTAAAGTAGACGGCGACAAACGGAGTTAATATGCAATTAAAGAACCTACCTATTTATTATTATCCCACACGTATATTTATGGTGGATGATAACCGCGATTTCCTTATGAATTTTAGCCTGCAATTGGATCCCAGCTTAGCTTACTGCATGTTTTCTTCAGCACATGAAGCGTTGCGACAATTAAAACAAATTAAGAATGATGATTTGATCACAAAGAAGATACTTTCTCATTACGAAGGTGCCAGTGATGATCCATTATCGCAACAATCATTCACGCTGAATTTGAACGCTATTCAGAATGAAGTGTATAACAAAAATCGCTTTAATGAAGTTGGTGTTGTGTTGGTTGATTATGATATGCCTGGTATTAACGGTGTTGAATTTTGCCAACAAATAAAGAATATCCCGGTGAAGAAAATCATGTTGACGGGAAAAGCCGATGAGAAACTTGCGATTGATGCCTTTAATAAGGGGCTTATCGATGCTTTTGTTCAAAAGCAATCAAGTGATATTATTACATCAATTAACGATAATATTGCTGCGCTACAATATGATTATTTTCAGAATGTCTCGAAGTTAATCACTAAATTACTTGCGATGGATAATACAACATTTATTAACGATACGGCTTTTATTGAATTCTTTGTTTGCCTGTGTAAGGAAAAAAAGATAGTTGAATATTATTTGATTGACATAACGGGAAGTTTCTTAATGTTAGATGCGGATGCCAAGCCATCATTTTTGACAGTGAAATTATATGATGATCTGGAGTTACATTATGAGCTTGCTCAAAATGCTAAAGCGGAAGAAGCCGTATTAGACGATATTCGTAGTGGTAATAAAATTCCTTTTGCGCTACAAACCAAAGATTACTATGGTTACGATGCTAGTGATTGGAAGAAAAATCTTTATCATGCTGAAGAGCTAAAAGGTGAAAATACCTATTATTATGCTTATATTACAGCGGATATTGGATATAACAATGAAGCACAGCCAATAGCGAGTTATCATCAATACTTAGAGAAGCTAGATAACGCGAACAGCGCAGATTAATTTAAATCGCTTGTTTAAGAATAGTGTCAGTTGTTCTCTGAGCGTGTGATCGTTTCTTACGTGGAAATGGAATGATATTATCAAACACAGGTTGTTTGTGTAAACGTTTTGTTGAATTCCAATTATCCATGCCGACTTGCTCGCGAATCACATCACAAATGACGGACATTCGCTCAAGAGCCGGTTTTGTCATGGCAGCATTCATGCAGAATCTAACGAGCGACCGTTTAACTGCTGTCGCTGGCGCGCAAAATACTGAACCCATTACACCCCGTGATTGCAAAGCATCACGTAGGATAATCGTGTTTTGCTCACTGCCGGCCTCTAAAGAAATAATTTGTGACTGACTGTCGGTTACGTTATAACCTAAATTTAATAATTTCCCGCGTAAAAAATCAGCATTGTCATGCAAACATTGTCGCCTTTCATCTGCACTTTGAATAACATTCAACGCTGCTTGATACCCTGCAACTTCATAGGGCAAAACAGCAGTACTAAAGATAGCCGGTAACGATTCAAAGATGAGGTATTCACGGTTGCGAGCAGAGCAAGTAATAATACCTCCTCGAGAAGCAAATGCTTTTGCTAAACTGGCTGTTATAAAATGAACTTTATCGGTTAAGTTTAATTCAGCAACCAAGCCGGAACCATTGGGTCCGTGCGTGCCTAATGAATGTGATTCATCAACAACAAGTACGCATTCGTATTTTTCAGCAATAGTAGCAATAATAGCAAGCGGACAGAGGCTGCCATTGGTACTGTAAATTGAGTCAACAACAATAACACCAGGGCCGTGTTGTTTAATTTGACGTATTAAATGTTCTGCATCATTATGTCGGAATCTAACCGCATCAGCATTAGCTGATTTAATCCCTTCCCATAATGACATATGTGCGATGGCATCGATATAAACCGGTGTGTGTTCATCAGCAATGGATTGAATCAATCCAACATTGGCGACATAGCCTGATTGGCAAATTAAGGCATCTTCCATATTGAGATGTTGCGCCATAGCGAGTTCAAACTGACGATGAGGATTATCTTCGCCCTTAAGGAAAATGGCTGACATTAACAAATCATTAGATTGCTCTTTTATGGCATTAATTTTCGCGTCACTAATAACAGAGTGGTTGGCAATGGATAGATAATCATTATGATCCAAATTAATAGGGTAGGGATGGCTAGCATGCGCATGTTGCCCACGCATAATGTGACCACCGTGCCAATTTTGCGTCACCCGTTCTGAATAAAAATGTTGGACACGCTCGCGTAAAAACTTCGGCTCTCTAGGACCTTTATATTGGCTGTAATCCTTACACTGTTCCCATGATGAGGGGGGTACACAAACCATTTTGTTGTATGTCCTTAGCCAGTTAATTTTATTGTGATTGTGTTGATGAAGTTGAATGTAGATATTAGCTTAGACCAAGAATACGGAAGCGCAAGCCTATTGAATGTTCGGTGGTTTGTTTGGTTATTTTGTGAGTAACCAAGGTTAAAAAAGAAGCATTAGAAATGCAGTTTATAGTTTGATGCTTGTGATAACTGCGTTAAATTGAAATGTTTGTAGTGGACAAAGAAAAGGGACGAAAACTCGTCCCTCAAAGGGCTCAAAAAAACTAGACATAATGAATGGTTGATAACGTTGACGGTCCTTGTCGGTGTCGTGTTCGTCCTTGAACAGTGTTTTCAGCATTCACATGGATGAGGGCGCATCATGTGTCTAATCTCAGTTCTCATAATAAACAATTTTGAGAGCGAAACAATAACCGTGAGAGATACGGTGATACAAAATTTGATCAACACGTTGCCCATAAGTTGCTCCAATTGTTTTAAATCAATCAGTTATAAATATAATGTGATGTCGCTTTAGGCTAAGTCCCGTTAACTATTTGATTTTATCGCTAGCGGCTTTGCGATATGGCTTACAAGCGAGAACTCAATAGGTTCTATTTATGGCCAATATTTGATTGAATTTCGCTCATCGCATCTGAAAAAGCCATGTCTTAAGCCGCTTGTAGCTTGCATAAGCCCGTCATAATCGTTAGTCTTAGATCAACTCAAAAAATTAATGAATTCATATGCCAACAACACAAGCACAGCCAAAAGGCTTATATGCCTTATTATTTGCCGAAGTGTGGGAGCGCTATAGCTTTTACACCATGCAAACCTTGCTTGTGCTGTACCTCATCACGCAGTTTAATTTTAATGATAACAATGCCTATGCGCTGTTTGGCGCTTTTTCTGCACTGGTTTATATCACGCCAGTCATTGGCGGTTTTCTAGCCGATCGCTTGCTGGGTTATCGACGTTGTATTTTTATTGGCAGTGGGTTTTATATTGTCGGTTATGCGGTGTTAGTGTTTTTGGGGCATCCACTTTTTTATATCGCTTTGGGTTGTATCGTCGCGGGTAATGGTTTTTTTAAAGCGAATGTTTCTGCGTTGCTGGGTAAGCTGTATGAAGAGAATGATATTCGTCGCGAAAGCGGCTTCACTTTATTTTATATGGGCATCAATATTGGCTCATTCATGGCAAGTATCATCAGTGCATTGTTGATGCAACGATTTGGCTGGTCTACCGCTTTTGGTGCTGCAGGTTTAGGGATGTTGCTTGGTATGGTCGTGTGTATGTACACTTTTCGTGTGTTGGGGCATCACGGCCGATCACCTAATAAAGCCTTACTATTAAAAAACTTCTTTGGTCTGCGTTACATACATTTAATTTATATCGGCACGATTGCTTGTGTTTTTATCGTAGCAGAACTCATTAAATATCCTGCGATTGCCGATCATTTATATTCAGTCTTTGGTGCGTTAGTCGTAGTGGGTTTATTTTTATTAACGTTTCGTTACGAAGGTAAGCAACGAAAAAAATTAATCGTGTTGGTTACGTTAACCTTAATTTCTGTGATTTTTTGGGCGCTCTATGCGCAAATGTTTACATCGATTACATTGTTTACACAACGTATCGTACAACGTGAATTATGGGGCTGGACGATTCCCGCACCGATGTTTATTGGCCTAAACCCATTCTTTATTATATTAATATCGCCCGGGTTAGCATGGCTTTGGAAATATTTGCAAATCAAACAATTGAATCCTTCTATGCCAATGAAATTTGCCGGTGGTATTTTATTTATTTCCGTTTCATTTTTTGTCTTGAAGCTCAGCATCCTGTTCGCAGGTAATCATAAAGTGGATCCATTATGGTTGATACCCACTTATGCGTTACAAGTGATCGGCGAGCTATCGTTATCAGCCATTGGTTTAGCGATGATTACATCGCTGGCGCCTGAAAAATTAGTGGGTGTTTTGATGGGTGCCTGGTTGCTCGCTATTGCCGCAGGTTTTGCTGTCGGCTCTGGCATTGCCAAACTTACGGCTATTCCTGCGCATGCCAGCAATTTACAAATCGCACACATCTACAGTCATAATTTTTTATGGTTCGGTACCGTGGGTGTTGTGATTGGTTTGATTATCTTGCCTTTTGTCCCTGCTTTGAAAAAGCTGATGGCGTAATGGGTTGTATCGCTTCATCGGCTTATGTCGTCATTGTGCGGCTTGACCGCGCAATCTAGAGAATGTTGATGAGTCTACTGCTGTGTTGGATCCCGCGGTCAAGCCGCGGGATGACGATATATCGTTTTTCATGTCGTCATCGTGCGGGATGACGATTTAGCTTATTCCGGATCTTCCAAACTCAACACACCGGTATTGTAATCGTAAGCAAACAATTCCGCATAACGACCCCAGTCAATCACGGTGGCGAGAACACGTTCGGCTTCTTTTTCAGTGAAATAATCTTCAAGCTTCGTTAAAAAACGCTCTTCAGATACACGATGATTATGTTTGGCATCCAGCGTTTTGCAAATGTATTGCGCCAACGGAATATTAAGTTTTAAATGTTCAGAGAATATTTCTTTGCGCCCTAAAATATCAGCATTCGTAAATTGGCGGCCTGCATCAGTTAATTCAATATCACCAGCATCAGCAATAGAAAACTTCAATAATTCCAGCGCTTCAATGGTTGGGAACAAATCATCGATGTCCATTTGTGATTCTTCAGCGAGCTCAGGTAAATCAATTTTACTGTCGTACTCACCCATGCGCTCTAACATGTCATTTAATTCAGAAGCATCAACATCTGGTAGGCGATAATCCACGCCCAACGTGCGACGGCGACCTCGACGTGGATCATTTTCAACACGCATAGTCATTAACCGATAAATATCATCAACCAGTTTACGAAAGCCTGGTGACTCTTCATCACGTGGATGCGGTAATTTAATGGGTAATTCTGATTTTACAAAACCAGGATTCGACGCAAAGATTAACACTCGGTCAGCAAGCTCGACGGCTTCTTCAATATTATGCGTAACAATGACCATGGCTTTTAAATTGGTTTTCTTTTCTTTCCATAAATCTAACAAGTCACCCCGAAGATTTTCTGCGGTTAATACATCGAGTGCGGAAAACGGTTCATCCATCACCAGTATATCCGGGTCAACCACTAGCGCGCGTGCAAATCCGACCCGTTGCTTCATGCCGCCTGATAATTCTTTGGGTAACGCTGATTCGAAACCATCAAGACCAATCATATCAATCGCTTTTAATGCCCGTTGTCGACGTTCTTCACGACCCACACCTAACGCTTCTAAACCCAATTCCACATTTTGCAAAACCGTGAGCCAAGGCAATAACGCAAAACTCTGAAACACCATCGACACACCATTCACGGGGCTATGCACATCCTGCCCGCAATATTGCACCTCACCTGTCGATGCTGGCGTTAAGCCCGCAATAATACGCATCAAGGTTGATTTTCCCGAACCGGATTTACCCAACAATGCGACAATTTCACCTTCGCGCAGGGTAAAGTCCACCCCATCAAGCACCAACAGTTCTTGCCCTTCGCTATTGCTAAACGATTTCTTCACATTTTTAAGTTCGATGATGTTAGACATGATTTACCTCTTTAATTCCCATATCGCTCTTCGGCTAATTTATACAACGGTTTCCAAACTAAGCGATTAAAGAATAAAACAAACAAGCACATCATACCAATGCTTAATGCGATGCGATGAAAATCACCTTTGGTGGTGTATTCTGAAATATAAGCGCCTAGACCGTAGGCGACGATTTTGGTGTGACCCCATTGGATCACTTCGGCGATGATGCTTAAGTTCCAAGCAGCACCAGCAGCGGTGATGGCGCCTGTAATGTAGTAAGGGAACACGCCCGGTAAAATAAAACGTTTCCACCATAGCCAACCTTTTACGCCGAAGTTATCAGTGGCGTAAAAATAATCTTTGGGTAGGGTGGATGTGCCAGCGACGACGTTAAATAAAATGTACCACATCGAGCCGATGGTCATCAGAGGTGTCACCCAAATTTGCACGTTGAGATCAAAATGCAGAATTAGCATCACCACTAATGGGAATAATAAATTAGCTGGGAAACCCGCTAAGAATTGAATAATCGGTTGAATGGTTTGGGTTAAGCGCGGATTCATGCCAATCCATACGCCGATGGGCACCCAGATAATTGAGCTGATGAGCACTGACACCAACACGCGTGTTAGTGTTGCGCAACCTAGTTTAAAGGTTAGCCAAGCTTCTGAGTAAGGCAATGCCGAAAAAATAAAATGTAATAAGTATGCGGTGCTCACGATGATGATGGCAGAAACCGCGATATACCAAAATACGATCATGAAGCGTCGTGAACTGACGTTGACTGTTGGTATGTCATGCAAGTTTCGTCGGTTATAAAACAAACGGTTGATGAACATATCTTTAATGAATTGTTTGCTGAGGTCGAGCAGTTTTAATAAATGTGCACGCTCCATAATAATGGCAACCCACGATCGCGTTTGCTTGTCATCGGGGTTTTGTTCGAAGCGAAATTTTTCCGACCATTTTACCAGTGGGCGAAATAAAATTTGGTCATAAATAAAAATCACCACAAACATCGCGATAATCGCGAATAAAATACCCGCCATGTCTTTATGGCTAACAGCTGCGGCAATATAAGAGCCAATGCCGGGCAGGGTAATGCTTTGGTTGGCGACTGAAATCGCTTCGGCTGCCACGAGAAATACCCAGCTGGCTGACATCGACATCATCATGTTCCAAATTAAACTCGGCATGGCCAGTGGCACTTCGACGCGCCAAAACTTTTGCCAGGCAGTTAAATGAAACATCGCAGCAGCTTCTTGTAAATCTTCGGGAACACTTTTTAAACTTTGATAAAAACCTAATGTCATGTTCCAGGTTTGCGCCGTGAAAATAGCGAAGATACACGCGCACTCTGGCCCCATCATGCTGCCAGGAAATAGTGCGATGAATCCCGCAATAGTAATCGATAAGAAACCCAACACCGGCACCGATTGCAAAATATCAATCATGGGGATAATCAAACGCTCAGCGTGTTTATTCTTGGCGGCAAGCGTGCCGAACCCAAACGTGAACAATAATGAAATCACCATCGCGATAAGCATACGCAATACACTTTGCAGCGCATAGCCGGGCAACACGTGCGGGTCTAAACTGATGTGAATGGGTTGGCCTAAATTAAACGGCAACGACATTTGCCGAGCACCATAAGCCAGCATGGCAAACAGCCCAAAAATTAACAATAACGCCAAGCCATCCCAAATATTCAACGGGAACACGCGAGTCGGTTTTTTGTAATAATTGAGAAATTTCATTGGCTACTCCAGAGGCCAGGAGTCAGAATCATCCGGTTACTTGGGCTGTAATATACTGATTTATAGGTATTTACGCAAGGTATCTGCCTTTTAATAAAACAATTGTTGTGAATCAGACAGGTTTTTACGATTTTTTGTCTTAATTACCGTTAATCCGCCAGATAAAGACAGAATCAGCCAAATATGTGTCTGGTTATGTCTTTATTAACCCATATTGATTCAAAAAAATGACTTAATATGAGTCAATATGCTTTAATCTAATCAATAGAAATTGAGCCGCTGCTAGAAAAATATGGCAGCCTATTGTGGTTATGCTATAGCATGATACATATCATTTTACTCTTAATAATGCCGAGTAAAATACAAACCATTCCTTTTCCCGCGTCGGGAGAAGGTGGCCGTAGGCCGGATGAGGGGTCGTAAAAACCAAGCGTTAGCTTGCACAACCCCCATCAACAACCGCAAGGAATAACAATGAACATCGACACCATCAAAACCTATCTCCTCACCCTTCAAGACACCATCTGCAATGCCCTAGCCGAAGCCGATGGCCAAGCAAGCTTCAGAGAAGACACTTGGGAACATAAAGGCGGAGGCGGTGGTCGTACGCGCGTATTAGAAGGTGGCGCTGTTATCGAAAAAGGCGGTGTTAATTTTTCACACGTCAAAGGCGATAATTTGCCAGCGGCAGCCAGTGCACGTCGACCGGGTGTCGAAGGGCGATCATTCGAAGCCTTAGGTGTGTCATTGGTGATCCATCCCCGCAATCCTTTCGCACCTACCTCTCATATGAATGTCCGATTTTTTGTTGCCACAAAACCCGGCGAAGAAGACATTTGGTGGTTTGGTGGCGGTTATGATTTAACGCCGTATTATGGCTTTACAGAAGACTGCATCCATTGGCATCAAGTCGCTAAAACGGCTTGCGAACCTTTCGGTGATGATGTCTACCCCCGCTTTAAAAAATGGTGCGATGAATACTTCTATTTAAAACACCGACAAGAATCTCGTGGCATCGGCGGTTTGTTTTTTGATGATGTCAACGAATGGGGTTTTGATAAAAGCTTTGCATTCATCCAAGCCGTGGGTGACAGTTACCTCGAAGCCTACTTGCCTATTTTAAACAAACGCAAAAACACAGAGTACACAGAAAAGCATAAACAATTCCAAAAATACCGTCGTGGCCGTTACGTTGAATTTAATTTAGTTTACGACCGAGGCACTATTTTTGGCTTGCAAAGCGGCGGTCGCACCGAATCGATTTTGATGTCGTTGCCGCCTGAAGTCGAATGGCATTATGATTATCAGACAGAGACGGGTAGTGAAGAAGAAAAATTAACGAAAGAATTTTTGTTGGCGCAAGATTGGAGTTAACGCGCTTCTAGTCGAAGCAGCTTCTGATTTAGTGCAGACAGTTGATCGTAAGTTGATGTATTCTTACCTCGTATGCTTGAAATAAAGTTGGTATGCATTGTGGCTAGCGGAGGTAAAAAACCAGAGATAATGCTAGTAATTTGATTGATACGGGGGTTTACTAACTTTCCAATCATGCCTCGACAATTATGCAGAATAGTTAACTTAGGGTCTAAAGGTTGTTTAGCTGCGACTCGTTCGATGATTGTATTTAATGTACTTAAGCAAAAAAGTTTAATAGTTTCCTGCTCATTAAACTCATCTGGTGTTGCTGGTGGTGATACTGAAATTCCAGAATCGTTGGTTGTTGTTCTGTATCTTTCCAAGGTATGTGTTGCGGTATATTCGGGAGATTCAGGCGCGAGAAGGGAAGCGGTACTTTGAGTGTCGTAGCCATTATCTGATAAGCTTGAGGCAGTTGATGTTCTTGTTTTGCATGTGTCTTCGCTAGTCATAGTGGTGCGATAATTCTTTACAGCAGTTTTAACAAACTCAGGTAGTGTCTGAAAGATCATTCCATTATTCCAATCAGCATCAACAAGTCTATTAGTCATTGGGTTGATGTAATAAACTACATGGTCATAAACAGATACATGTTGTTCAATTCCATCTGGTCCTTGGGGTAGGATGGCTGGTTTATTTTGCGTACAAAATATAACGGATTTATAAAGACTACAAGAGAAATTTAAGATAAATGGGCTGCAGGTGGCTTTTCCAATGCCAAATACTCTAAGATGCTTGTCTAATTGAAATACTGTTGGCAAGCGTTCATCTGCCGGTAAAGATAAATTAAGAGCATTGGTTGTTGTCGTTAGCTGTGAGTACGATATATCAATGTCTGCTGCCTTATTGAATGAAATAATCAACTGACTAATTTTCTCCCCAAGTGTAGGCTCGAATAATGTGAATGGTAGTGAGCTAAGAGAATGTAAGAAACCTTGTTCTGGCACATGAATGGTTGGTTTGTTATTTGTTAGATCAGTGTTACACATTAAGACATAGTAAAAACGTACAGTGTTGATTAAATCAATAGTATTGAATGTTTGGTTAGTATCAGATTTCGAATTGATATTGCTACTGGCAAGTTGAAAGTAGGCCGTGTCAATTTTCATTAAATACTTAAGAAGTGTTACAGAAGCATCAATAGTCTCTGCTTGTTGTGACCCAGACATAAAGCTAGTGTTCGCCAGTGCCGCATTTAAATGGTCGACAGAGGGTAAGTGTTGATAGTCATTGCCATGAATAATGCTTAGGTGCCATTGCGCAAAAGCTTGGGCCATTTTCCCCCAGCGTGTGTAAGCACTTTCTGCTGCTATACGACGCCATTCTTGTGCGTAAAAATTGCAATCCGCATATGTAGGTTTGCGCTGTGGGTTATGAGACCAGTACAGCGTAAAAAAAAGGTCGCGAACCAACTTAGAAGACAAGCCCGTGATGTCGTATAGCTTATTATTTATCATCATCCCACTTCTTTTTATTATTGTTGTTAAGGATTACCTATCACTTTAGCGATCAAAACTTAACAAATCCTTAATGCTAAACACTTTTTACATGTTTGTTTTTCAAAAGATTAAGGGAGTATTAACAAGAAGCTTGAGGCATAAAAAATGCCGCTATCGGTTTCCCGGTAGCGGCTGGAATTGCGTTTACGCCTGGTTATTATTATCGATTTTATTATTATTATTTCCTAACGCACGGTTGATAATACAGGTGCAATCTTAACGAAACCTTAAAGTGGTTGAATTAATATTATTTATTTTTATAGGGAAAATAAGGCAAAAAAATGCCGCTATCAGTTTCCCGGTAGCGGCTGCAATTGCGTTTAAGCTTCGTTATTATTATTCGCTTTGTTGTTATTCTTATTCCCTAACGCACTATCGATAATACAGGTGCAATCTTAACGAAACATTAAAGTGTTCAAATGAATAACATTTGTTTTATGTGTGTCGAAGCAGAGAAAATAAGGCAAAAAAATACCGCTATCAGTTTTCCTGTAGCGGCTGCAATGGCGTTTAAGCTTCGTTATTATTATTCGCGTTGTTATTATTGTTATGCCCTAACGCACGATTGATAATACAGGTGTAATCTTAACGTAACATTAAATTGTTCAAATTAATTACATTTATTTTTTTAACAGCACTTACGCAAAATGCAATCGGTTCGCCACTCTGCTTTAGTCCAGGTTGTACTGGATCCCGCGATCAAGCCGCGGGATGACGGCAGTCTTGTCGTTGTGCTTGGACGAACAGTCCGGTCATTGTGCCGTTTGACGGCGGAACGACGAACAGCCTCGTCATTCCGCGGCTTGACCGCGGAATCCAGGAAAACAATAAGGATACATAAGCGCTGTTAAAGATGAATGGCGTGTTAACAGGAAACATCAGGCAAAAAAATGCCGCTATCGGTTTCCCGGTAGCGGCTGGAATGCGTTTACGCCTGGTTGTTATTATCAAGTTTTTATTATTATCACTTCCTAACGCACGGTTGATAATACAGGTGCAATCTTAACGAAACCTTAAAGCGGTTCAATTAATACTTTTATTTCGGGTGCAATGGGGGTAAGTCATCATCAACCTTAACATTTTGTTGTATTTGGTGTTTTTCATTTTCGATGAAGGCTAGCCAAAAATGATGACCATCGCATTTGTTAACGCCTTGCTTATAAAGTGCCGTCATTAATGTCTCAATAGCTTGGTGCAAATCAGGATGAATAGCACTGCTGTTAATGTCATGAATGTTACGTATTTTTTTGCGTGGCCAATAACGTTTTGCCCATGTGAGTAACGCGCTTTCTAACTGTTTCGCATCGTTGCAATTACACGCGTTGCGTACGGCTTGTCGTGCTTGTTTCAGTGTCATTACTTGCGATGCTGGCTCAGCTTCCTCTGTCATTTTGTTTTGACGACGGCGACGTGATTGCCACCACAAGAACATCGTGAATAACCATGCAATGGCAAAGGCAATAATGAGCCCCCATAACCAATCATCATGATTGTCATGCTCTTCGGCGGGCTGTAATGGCATCAGCGGTGTCACCATGGGTTTGGGCGTTAAGCCCGGTTTCAATGGTGGTGGTGTGACGGTGCTACCAGGCAATGCTGGTAAGATAGTAAAGCTTTTGGCTTTTAAGGTAGCGGTTTCGGCTTTGCCAGTTAAGGTGTTAAACCAATGTAAGCTAACTGCAGGCAATATGAATTTGCCCGGCTTTGTTGGGATGTAAGCAATTTTTTCAGTCCGTGAACCAATAATGTTATTACCATCAGTCACCGTGTTTACTTTAGCTTGTGACGGATAAGCATTAGCGTTATCGACAGTAGGCAGTGTTAAGCTATAAATACGGTTGCCAGGTAAACCAACCGCACGCACTTCAATGGTGCGCGTAATCGGGTCGCCAACATGAATCGCTTTCGTTTCGCCATTCCAATATTGTTTCAGCATCACACTTTGCGCCGGTAGCCAATCAGTTTCGTTAATGTTAGCGGGCCGTGCTGCAACCGTTACATCAATCGGACGGGCTGCAAGTTGCATGGGTTTGCCACCGGTCATTTGGAATAGCTGATCCATTGAGCGTGAGTTGGCATGTGACTCAGGTACTTGACCACTAAAAATAATGCCCGGAATAGTGAGCTGGCCTGCTTTTTGTGGGAAGAACACATAGTGACGCTCTAATACATTATAAATTTTACCGTAACGTTTTATTTGGTAGCTAACATCATTGCCCAGCACCCGTGCACCCGGAATATCAGGGTTTAACAATGAGCCAGACAAGCCATCAACCGCATAAAATAATTTCACGATATATTCCGCTTGACCACCGACATAAGGTTGCTTCGGATTAACAGTCGCTTCTAAAAATATTTTGCCATGTAATGGTAACTTGGTTGCAGGCTTAACAATGATGGTGATGGGTTTAGTTGATTGCTTACCTAACTGAATAGCCGGAATCACAAAGGTGCCAGCTTTCTTCGGCATTAACGAGATCGTCCATTTTTCATTACGTGTTTGCTTGCCATTAATAATGCTAATTTGGCTGCTGTTGCTATTGCCAATCACTTGAAAGTTTTTTTGTAATCCCGTTAGCTGCGGTTGCGCATCGGGGGTGCTATCGGTTTGAATGGTTAAGTTAACCGATTCACCCATGGCAATGGTATTGCGATCAAGCGTTGCGGTGACGCTGGCATAAGTGGTTGCCAATCCAGCGAGGCTGATAAGCATAAAAGCGATGATATTACGTAGCATGGTAATACTCCAAGTTAACGAGATTGTTTTTGTATTTGTTGATGATCCCGTAGAAATTTTTGGCGTAACAAACCGCCGGGATCATCAGGAATTTGGTCTAACCACTGTTTAGTCGCGCGTTGTTGCTGACGTTGTTGTTCAGTTAGGCGTTTTTGCAGTTGGGACTGCGGTTTGTTTTGCGATGGCTTGGGTGCACCATTTTGTGGTTGAGGTTGTTGCTGCGGCTTGTTCTGTGGTTTATTTTGCGGTTGTTGTTTCGGCTGCGGCTGATTCTTTGAATCGTTCTGCTGTTTATCTTGCGGCTTGTTCTTTTGATCATTGTTTTGATCAGGCTTCTTGCCATTCTGCTGCTTTTTCTGAGTATTATTTTTAGGCTGATTCTGTTCGCCATTTTTATTGCTTGGTTGTTTGTTTTGTTGCGCTTGATCTTTGGGGGGTTGGCCTTGCTGCTGCTGATTTTGTTTTTTCTGATCTTGCTTTTGTTGTTTGTCTTGCTTTTTCTTTTGCTGCTTTAATTTTTTCACCACATTAATATTGTATTTAGCGTCCGCCATGGTGGGGTTAAGCTGCAAAGCATTTTGATAAGCGGCGAGGGCTTGCTTATATTGCCCCATTTGTGCCAATGCATTACCTTGGTTGTAATAACCTTTAGCTGAATGCTGCTTTTGAAATTCTTGTAAGGCTTGGCTGTAATTTTTAGCGCGATAATACGCGGTGCCTTTCCACTGCGGGTTATCAAATAAATTAGCCGCTTGTTTGGCATCGCCTTTTTGCAAGGCACGGCTGCCTTGTTGATCTGGCGTGTGCCATAAATCACTCCAAGTGCCAGCCGTACTAGTAGCGCTGACGAATAATAAACTGCTGATGAGTAACGGGCGTATCATTGTTTCACAATCTCCGTTAACCAACCTTTACGAAAAGCTAGCAAGCTTAACAAAGCGGTTAGAATAATAAACCAACGACCTTGGTCTAACCATACCTGCAATTTTTGTTTACTTTGTGAGGCTTTATCCGCGTGCGTCGGATTCATGGCTAACAAGGCTTTCACGTCCGCATTGTTATTGCTAAAGCCAACATAGATGCCATTGCCAGCTTGCGCTAAGCGCTGCAGAGCTGAAGTATCTAAGCGATCGACTAATACATTGCCCGATTTATCTTTCATAAAGCTGCCGTCAGGCATGCCAATCGGCGCACCTGTTGCGGTACCAATCCCCATGACGGAGGTATGAATACCTTGCGAGGCTAAGAGCTTCACTTTTGCTAACGCTTTGCTTGAAGGTGCATCATCCGTCAAAATCATGATATTCGCGGGTTTCGCATTCGATTGTTCAATGAGGCTTTTTGCGCGGTCTAAGGCCATGCTCAAGTTGTTACCGGCGACCGGCATAATGTCCGGGCTTAATTCCGACACCATGCCGGCAATGGTGCTGGCATCTTCGGTAATAGGGGAGACCACATAAGCTTCACCCGAATAGGCAATTAATCCGGCAGACACACCTTTCATGCCGTGCAACAAATCCAATAACTTAAATTTAGCGCGTTCTAAACGCGATGGCTTAATATCATTAGCATACATAGTAGGGGATAAATCGATCAGCACCACGTCAGCCGCTAACGAGCGATACACCGGCACCGGTAAGCGTGACCAAGTCGGGCCACTCATGGCAAACGCAGCCGCTAACCAAGCGATGAGTAATAACAACAAAGGTAAGCGTGATGATTTTTGCGGTTGTGATTGTAATAAGTGTGGCAGTAAATGTGGGTCACAAATCTTTTGCCAATTATTACGGCTGCGCTGCGTCATCCACAAGCGCACGACAATCACCACGCAAGGGATGATGGTCAGTAGCCACCAGGGACGTAGTAAATGCAATTGATCAAACATTATTTAGCCTCCCGTCAATTTCCTTCGGCTTCTGGGCATTGTTGAACAAATCAATTTTTACAGCTCCGTCATCCCGCGGCTTGACCGCGGGATCCAGGCACTCGCTGATTTTTCTGGATCCCGCGGTCAAGCTGCGGGATGACGGGATCCCTTGAGAGAAGCTGGTGCGTAGCAGCGGATGAGGGCGAAAAGAAGTACTGACTAACTTCATCTCCTACCTCCACTTACAAGCACAACACCCATCAGCAAACTCATCAACAATGCCACACCCAATGGCCACATATACAGTGGTGTAATCGGGCGTACTTCTTGTTTCTTGCCTGCCGTCGGTTCTAATTGATTAATACTTTTGTAGACTTTTTCTAGCGCTTCACCATCGGTCGCCCGATAGAATTTACCGCCGGTCATTTTGGCAATTCCTTGCAAGGTATGAATGTCTAAATCAGAAGAAGGGTTAACGACCTGTGGGCCAAAGATACCGTGCACAACCATTTGTTTTGCGCCAATACCAATGGTGTAAATTTTAATGCCTTCTTGCGCGGCCAACTTCGCGGAAGACAAGGGTGAAACACCGCGGTTGTTACCGCCATCGGTTAACAAGACTAACGCACGGCTTTGTTTGGGGTATTTCATTAAGCGCTTAACGCCGAGGCCAATGGCATCGCCAATGGCGGTGAATTCACCGGCTAAACCGATACTGGCATCATTGAGCATGGCCTCAACGGTTGTACGGTCAAAGGTTAAAGGCGTTTGCACATAAGCATGGGTACCAAATAAGATTAAGCCGATGCGATCGCCGTCCCGTTGATGAATGAATTGCCCAGCAACTTTTTTCACAATATCTAAACGTGTAGCGGCTTTGCCACCTAGCTCCATATCGGGCGTCGCCATACTGCCGGATAAATCGATGGCCAACATTAAATCGCGACCGTTGCGATCTAAGGGCATAGGCTTGCCAACCCATTGGGGTCCAGCTAGGGCAACGATTAACAGTATCCAAATGAGTAATGCCAACCATGTGCGGAGATTAAAATGATTCACTGCGAATTTAAACGAACCACCGGCTTTGGAGAGTTGGTTGAGGCGTGCAAAGAACGGCACTTTCAACGCAGCCGTTTGTCCAACTTTCGCTTTAGGCAATAATCGCCATGCCAGCCAAGGGGCAGGCAAGAGGAAGAAGATGTAGGGCCAAGCGAAGTTAAACACTATTTAGTTTCCAATGTTTCTTGTAGGGTGGATAAAAGTTCATGCGGCAGCATGGACATATCCACCAGCGGTCTATCAATTACCACTGCTGGTGGATATGCCTGAGCTCCGCTCAGCCTTTTATCCACCCTACTTTAAAATCACAAATTATTCTCTACCCAAATTTTTGCAGCGATAAATACTTTCGCTGTAGCCGCTTTATCAATACTTTCTTTGCGTTGATAAGGCGCCGTTATTAATAATTCAGCAATATCACCCTTAAATAACACGGGCGATTTTTTCGGTAAACTGTTTTGCAAAAAATCGATCCAAGATTGATTTTGCAAGCCGGCCACTTCAGCGCGAGAAAAGCGATGTATCGCGATGCGTTTAAGTAGTACCGACAATTCAATTAAATCAGCTTGTTGTCGTAATTGGTCAAAGCGTCGCAATACTAGTTTTCGAAATCTCTTTTTGCGTAAGTAACGCAATAAAAAATAGCCGCCAACCGCAACAGCAATAATAACCAGCGCCAACAAAATGTACCAACCCGGCGATGTCGGCCACATGGCAATCGGTGGTGGCACATGAATGTCTTTAATCGGTATGCTGTTACTTGGCATGTCTTGCCTCCCGGCGCACATGTAACAGACCGCGCAAACTATCTAACAGCGGTTTTTCACTGGGAATCGGCAGTAAATTAATGCGGTGCTTATGACAAAAGTCTTGCACGGCATTAGCACGTGTTTCAAAACCTTTGTGATAAGCCTCGATAACGGATTTATCATAGGTATTCAGCGAGACTTTTTTCTCACCATCACTAAACGTATAAATCCCTGATTTGGGTGCTTGCATTTCTAATGGGTCGACGATAAAACCCGCAATCACATCGTTATGCTTGGCAACACGCGATAAATGGCGCTGTGCCTCTTCATCAAAATGCGTAAAGTCCGACAACACAAACACTAAACTACCGGGTTTAGTCACGCGACGTAAACGCGACAAGGTATCCGTCAGGTTATGAGCGAGCGGTTGTGATTGCGCATCAATGATTTGTTTACAAAATTGTAGAGCAGACGTTTTGCCTGATTTAGCTTTGATTTCAAACGGTTCATCATGCCCGGCAATAAAGCCGCCGACGCGGTCGTGATTATTCACCGCCGCCCAAGCAAGTAATGCAGCCGTCCGCGCTGCAATAACAGACTTAAACGCCACGCGAGTACCAAACTGCATGGTGGCACTTTGATCGAGTACGATATAAACAGGTCGTTCCCGTTCTTCCTGATAAACACGGATGTGCGGGACACCGGTACGTGCAGTGACCCGCCAATCCATGTGCTTCACATCATCCCCAGCTTGATAAACCCGGAAATCAGCAAACTCCATGCCTCGCCCTGATAGTGTCGATTGGCGATCGGACATTAATGTAGTTGTCACACGATGACACGTGGCTAAGTGGATTTGTTGCGCCTGCAAACGCAGTGCAATTAACTCATCCAAAGTAACGACAGTACCATCGGTTTGTTCAGCGCTTGTGCTCATAGTTATGGAATCGATACTTGTTTCAAAATTTCATCAATCACATCATCAGACGTGACGCCTTCTGCTTCGGCTTCAAAATTCAATAAAATACGATGACGCAATACATCATGTGCGACCGCGTGAATATCTTCTGGGCTGACATAATCGCGTTGTTTCAACCAGGCATGTGCGCGCGCGCAACGGTCAAGCCCTATGGTGCCACGTGGGCTTGCGCCGAAGCGGATCCAACGTTGTAAATCTTTGCTGTATTTTTCAGGTTGGCGCGTGGCAATAATAAGTTCGACCAAATAATTTTCTAACTCAGGACTCATGTGTAATTTCAAAATTTCATCACGCACTGAAAAAATCATTTTTTGTAAAATCAACGGCTTGCTGTGTGTCTGGATGTGCTGCTCTTGTTTACGATTGAGCGCTAAAATTTTTGTTTCGCTATCAGCATCAGGGTAACCAATGGAGACATACATTAAAAACCGGTCTAATTGTGCTTCAGGTAGGGCGTACGTGCCTTCTTGCTCGATAGGATTTTGTGTCGCCATCACCATGAACAGTTTTTCGAGCGGGTAGGTTTTATTGCCAATGGTAATTTGACGTTCAGCCATCGACTCGAGCAAAGCGGATTGCACTTTAGCGGGCGCACGGTTAATTTCATCCGCGAGTAACACATTATGAAATAGCGGCCCGGGTTGGAATTGGAAGCTACCATCTTGTGGGCGGAAAATATCCGTACCGGTTAAATCGGCAGGCAATAAGTCGGGTGTGAATTGAATGCGTTGAAAATCACCTTCAATACATTCTGCCATTTCTTTCACTGCGGTGGTTTTGGCTAAGCCCGGCGCGCCCTCAACTAGCAAATGGCCATCGCTTAATAAAGCGATTAAGAGCCGGTCGACCAAATGCTCTTGGCCGATCACACGTTGGTTTAAGTGATCGCGCAGCTGTTGAATCGTATCAAAATGTGCCATGTTGTCTCCAGTCTAGGATGCAGAATTCGGGACGAATTCCTCAGTATTCAAAGGTAGTAAATAATACTATAATCAGCAAGAATTTGAGGAAAAATCAAAAGTAAAAGTTTTGTAAAGAGAAGCCTAAAACGCGATCTGACTTGAGAACCAAATCACCTCACGTTTTAATGTCGGTCAGTGAATCTATGGTGAAGACCGTCATTCCGTGGCTTGACCACGGAATCCAGAGAAGGAAGATGCGTTAAACATTGCCCTGGATACCGCGGTCAAGCCGCGGGATGACGATGCAACATTCACTCGCTGAATGTTGCATCACACCGAAGCAGGGCTTAACGGACTAGTATTACACCTCACATTTTGTTTAAATTTTATGGGAGTGAATTTATGACCAACGCAATCGAACCTCGTGGCGAGTTAGCCATCCGCACATTAGCGATGCCAATGAACACCAACGCCAATGGCGATATTTTTGGCGGTTGGATTGTGTCACAAATGGATTTAGGTGGCAGCATCCTCGCTAAACGTTTAGCCAAGTGCCGCACTGTCACGGTCTGCATCGATAAACTTAATTTCCAATCCCCCGTCCATGTCGGCGACACTGTGTGTTGCTACGGCGATGTCCAACATGTCGGCCGCACTTCTATCTGCATTCACCTACAAGTCTGGACTCGCGACGTCGATGGTGAGACCCGTCAACTCGTCACCGAAGGTGATTTCACCTATGTGGCTATCAACGAGAAGGGCAAGCCACAGGCCGTTAAGCGTTAACGAAGCCACTTAATAATTTTGAATGAGCATATCATAATGACTGGTACCATTATAAATGAGGCATACGGGGCGGGTAAGTACTGCATCAGGGTTGTATTCGGTCCAAGTGAATCCGTCATCACTCGGTCGACATACGCGAATATTAATGCCCAATGCCTGTGTGATAGCATTGATTTCTAGTTCGCCACCCCACTCACCTGGTCTTACTATACGATGCTGATACTGTGCGAGTGTTTCATTGTTCTCAAGAAAAAATGGTAGATGGGGTGAATTTTTGACTTCATTAGCAGCAATTTGACGCAAGGCCATAGGAGTCATGGGGTTATATTGTGCGCGTTGTCTGGTTAATTTGTCGGAATGTAGATGATGTAGCTGAGCGGCAATGGCAGAAAATAAGCAGTTCCCATCTGGAGCAATAAGTTCTTTTCTATACCCTTGTGGATGTGGGGTGGCGATCACTTCTTCATGTATTCTGTGTGTATCTAGGGCTGGACCTAGCATGTGATAAAAGTCCCCTGGATTGCCTCCAAATGCTGGGTCTACTAGGTCTAGGTCTAGGTCTAGGTCTATTGGTATTAGACTTGCAAGAAAGCTATCAAGTTGAGCACCATCCGCTTGCCCCGGCTGACCTGGCCCTCTTTTTGATGCGGATTGTTCTCGCTCTGCTGTAGGCGAGAGTGGGCGTTTTTTCTGCGGTGTTAGCAATTGTGTCAGCTTTGAGATTTGTTCTGATTTGCGTAACTGGCTGAAGCCACCAAATAGGCCACAAGAGCACAAAAAATTGACTAGAGCCCGTGCTGCCCGAGGATGGCTTTTGTCACCCAAAGTGAGGAACAAAGTAAAGCGTTGATGGTGGTAGCGAACAAAATTTATGAGTATAGATATGGCTGATCTTTTGTCTTCGTCCGATAAATTTTGTTCGTTCAATGCCATTATTGCCAGAAGTCCGGGCAGTAAATATGTGCTATTACTTTTGAAGCCTTTAAGATGGCTGGGTAGTTTGTCGCCGAACTTGCGTAATGTCTCATCATAAGATTCGTGTGATTCTGCAAAGAGAACAGCAAGCTGTGCATAGGCCGAGGCATTATCAAATAAGTAAATTGCATTAATTAGCAGGGTGGTGGCTATGAGCCGCTTATTCCTACTTTGAAAAGCATGTTGGTAAATTTCACCAGAATAACCACCAACACGGGCCATGTCTGGTAACGGATCAGTGGGCTGTAAATGCTGCAAAATATGTTGGCAAGCTACCAAATGATAATAGGGGTATAGCTGAAAATTATTGATAGCGTTGCAAGCGTCCCGATAATTAGATTGGGCTGTCACTGCTGGGAACGAGTAGAGAGAGTAGGGCCGACTTAACTGCTCTCGGATGGCTGTATGGACAGGGTTATTCTCGATGTGCTTGGGAGCATTTTCTGGGAGTTTATTGATTTCTCGGGAGCACAGTAAATGCTGTAACATATACGTATTATATTGCAGAGTGAAATACGTAGTATATGGCTGAGTGGAATTCGGTTTATTCTCTTCAGCTAGTTTTAATAGATGCTGACGAAGGCTTTCTTTAATATGAGAGGAAAGATGGTAGCGTATTTCCATCCAGACAGTAAGATATTTTTTCCAGGCGTCAACATTCCTGTTTGATATGATATTAGTAATATCATCTTGAAGTGGTGCAATGAGTGGGTGCTGCATGTGTAAAAACTATTTTATTATACTTGCTATAAGTGTGGTGCAAAATTAACCATTTGTAAAGTGCATGCTAATCAAAAAGACGGCAAGGTAGTGTTTATTTGTTGGAAAATATGGTCATAGTTAGCGTTTACGTACTGAGGACATCATCCATTAGGTTAGTAAAATCTAAGGAAGGTGCCCCTGCTCTTGATGAGCCTGCCGTTGGTGAGCCTGCCGTATCCCCTGCATCTTCCAGTAGCTGAAAAATATACTTATCATATTCCGTCGTTCCAGGCTCAGGCATGTGGAGACGCTCGCCGTATAATTGTAAAAGCATTATTTGTTGTTCAGGTGCTTGTGCTGCAAAATCACGCGCTTCAATTTTCCCACATAACCTTGTTATACACAGCTTAATAAATTTAAAGTGTTGCTCTTGGCGGGCGGTATAGTGTCTCAAGGCGAAAGAATATTTGCTAAGGAAAGTGCTAAGCAATGCAATCGCTAGGTCAATATACGTTTTGGGTAAGCTTGCTTTACTTAACACTATTATCGCCATGATGCCAGGCAAGAAATCAGAATCATGATTTGGAAACTTAGTTAAATAAATAGGCAGTTTATCGGCAAATATTGTTTTACAGTTAGCGCAAGGTCTTTCTTCATGGCTTAGCCTAGTAGCTAACGCTATATAGGCATAAGCACTATCAAATAAATAAATAAGATCAGCCAGTAAGAGACAAGCCAGATTCACTTGCCCTTGTTCATTGGTGATAGCAACAAACTGTTGCTCGAAAGTATGGTTCGTGTTTGGCGGTTGGCTGGCTTGTTGCAATTCACGCCCTAAGTATTGGTAAGCCAGGAAATAGTAAGATGGGAAAAAAGGGTCCCCGCTTATTGCTTGACGAGCTTGCTGGTAGTTAGACGGCATATTAGGTCGCTCAAGGCTTGGCGGTGGAGGCGGATTTTCAAGACTGATCTTAATTTGTTGATGTGCAGCATTGCTCTCTATTGGTGCGGGAGCACTAGCACTAGCAGCTAAGACGGTGTTTTGACTGACAAGCATCTGGCGCAATGCGTAGGCCATATATTGTTGAGAGGGATTCTGTTGAGAGATCTTGATTATTTGCGTCAAGAAAAGGCCAAGTTCTGTTATCACTTGCTGTGAAATAAAATGGCAAATCTGTCGCCATTGCGCTAGAAATGTTTCCCAAGCATCAGAATCCTCAGTTTGAATTATTGCATGAACTTGCTGTTTTAATGACTCAACGGCTGGATGTGACATAGTATTAAAAAATCATTTTGTTTTATTTTCCGTGATTGTGCTTTAACGAGACACTTTTGTAAAGCATAAACCAATAAAAAACCCCGCAGAGCGGGGTTTTAACCAGCTAGTCGCTCTTAATTCAAATGATAAGTAAACGATACTAACCAATTCGCTAAGAAGCCATCGTTATGATCGTAAATACCGAAGTTAGAAAACTGTACGTAGTGGTAACTGAAATCGTATTGGCCATTTTGACCAAAGGCGATACCGCCACCGTATTGTTGTTCGAAGCCCCACCAAGAACCTAAGTTATTGTTAGCTAATCGTTGGCTAGTGTAAATGCTGGGTCCAACACTTGCGTCGATGTAATACATCACGCCGCCTTCATAAGGGTTGCCGTATTCGAGTTTTAAATCAGGCGCGAGAGTGAAAGTATACAAATCTTTATTGCTACCATCCGCCGTGCCATTTGTTGACCAGTAACCAACGTTGGCTTCCCAAAGTCCTGTGAGACGAATATTTTTAGCAATATTCCATTTCCAATTCCAATTCCATACACCGCCAGCCATAAAGCCTTGCAAGCTCGAAGGGTTACCTTGACCATAAGCTAATGTTAAGCCATCTAATGCATACGCTGATGACGTTAAACCGACAAAAATAGCGATTGCCGCTATGAGTTTCTTAAACATAATTCTCTCTCCCTCTAGAGGCTCTATGATATGGAGGTTGAGGGGTGGTGTAAAGGGTTTTGTGTGGTTCGGGGCTTATTCCGCCGCTTCATCATGATTTGGTGGTGAGGCCGCAGTAGTTCGAGGAAGCGGTGTAACTAATACATCGAGCATTGTTGTGATAACGTATGTGGGGTTCGTAAAAAGCTTAGGCATCTCGAGCGAGTTGCTAAATTGTTGTATGCGATAATGGATTAAGGCATAGCGTTGATTATTAGCTTGTTGAATGATGTATAACAATACAGAATCTCCCTCTTGCAATGCATTGATAACATGTTGTATCAGAGAGTCTCTGTGGTTGCCTGGACAACTGCTACGGCCTAATGCGAGCAAGGCTAACAGCCCCGGCAATAATTTAGATGATGTCGAGTCAAAACCTGTCAGGTGCGGTGGGAGATAATCTTTAAAATAATGCATGAAGTTATCACACCTCACATTCCCTCTTGCTAATAGCTGCGCCAGTTTTGCATAGGCAAGCGCATCATCGTATAAATAGATCATATCAACCAATAACATCATTTTTAGCAGGTTAATATTCCGCCCTTGAATGACCTGTCGGAAATTAGCGCCGGTAAAACCACAAGCACTAGCAAAATCAACAAGCTCAATAGAAGTGTCTTGATCATTAGCCTTCATATACTCATACACCATCCAATGATAAATGGGCGATAAATGGTGGTTATGCAGAGCGTAGCAAGCTTGTTGATAATTTTTTTGTGTTAGCAATGTTGGTTCATCAAGATAGTGTGGCAAGGATACAAACCCTTCGTTGGATATACTGTTGATTAAATCATGAAGCTCACCTTGGGCAAGGCTTGAATCTCGCTGATCAGATAATGTGAGTTGTAACGAGTGATACTCGTGAGTGCTAGCAGCTTGAGTTGAGATGTTTTTCTGATGACGTAGCCAAGTATTAAGTTGATATCGTAGATTAGGCGATAAGTCGAGACATACCTGTAGCCACTTTTCAACAAAAAGACGGCGGTATTCGGTCTCGAGGATGGGCTGTACAGCGCCATGAATTTGGTCTTGCAGCCTTAGAATAGCAGGATGAATTCGCACGATAAATTGTCTATGTTATTAATATAATGAGCCGCATTGTGCATGAGAATGTGCACTTTGTAAAATGGCTATGAAAGTTATCAGTTCTGACATTCTTGATAATGCCGGCGAATAATATTCTCGTTTAAAGGTTAGTGGCTACAGCGTTCATTCAAAAATTCTGTGCCGTTTTTTTAATATGGGCCTATGTCATGAAGAGGGACTCTAGTCTGTCATAATGCTGCTTGGTTCTATTGAAAGCGATTAACGCTCGTCCACATGATGGTGAGAATGGAAGAAGAGGCATCAACGGATTAGAGCTTGAGGCATTTGGTTCGTAAATATGCCAGACTGATAGTTGCGCTACAAGTTGCTCATAATAATAATCCGACAGGTGGTAACATAATTGGCGCCATTGCACTAAAAACTCAGGCCAATCGTTTGCGGCATAAACCTGAACTTGTACATGGATTGTAGGGCCGAGTGCTCGAATAGCCGGGTGTAGCGCTTTTGTCATGTTCAGTCACTTATTGTTTTGCGCCTGTCACTATTCTGTATTATTGGATGCTTTTTGTAAAGCCAACACTTGCGCGAGTGATTGGCAAATCAACGGTGTTGCTCATAAATGGTGTCTGAATAAAGGTGGTCATCTTTTTACTGGAATTGGAATGTTAACATTCAGCCTGATTAACTCCACAGTGTGCTGAGTGGTACAGCGAATAGGTTATCGCCAAATGCTGATATTTGTTCACCGTCATAGATGACGATGCCCGTCTTAAAGGTATCGCCTGCAAGTTCTTTGAATCGTTTTAAACCGCTAAAGTCTTTTTGCGTTAACGTGGCGCTGGCTTTTACTTCAACTGCATATGTATCACCTCGTGCATTTTCAATAATGCAATCAACTTCTACTTTATCTTTGTCACGATAGTGGTAAAAGTTTAAAGATTTATTGTACCATGCAGCTTGTTTTTGTAACTCATTTATCACAAATGATTCTAACAGGTTGCCCATTTCATCACGATGCTGAGTGAGATAATTAGCATCGATATCACGTATAGCACAATTTAACCCAGTATCGCTTAAATGTAATTTTGGCGTTTTAATTAAACGTTTTGATTCATTAGAATGCCATGCAGGTAAGGGTTTTAATAAAAAAAGTTGCTCCAACAAGGACAAATATTTTTTTACGCTAACGTGACTTAAATCAAGTTTGTTACCAATCTCAGAGAAGTTAATTAGCTTACCGGAGTAATAGGCGCTGAGTTTAACCAGATCCAACATTTTATCAGGTTGTTCAATATGTTCGATATCATTCAGATCTTTACTGACAAGTGCGTTAACGTATTGCTTATACCAAGCTTGCTTGCGTTTTTCTGAACTGCGTCGCACAGGTTCTGGGAAGCAGCCTGTTACGATGCGTTCTATGGTGGATGTTTGGTTTAAACTATTGGGTTTGATGCTTGCTATATCTTGATTGAGCAATTTATCAAAAAATTGTGGGGCTGTTGAATGGATTTCACATTCCGATAATGGTTCTAGCTTTATTACTTCAATTCTACCTGCAAGCGAATCAGCGACTTGAGGGAACAGCATTGCATTGGCCGAACCGGTTAATAAAAATCGTCCTGCTTCTCGATTTTCATCAACCGAACGTTTTATCGCAATTAATAATTCTGGGCAGCGTTGTATTTCATCAATCGCTGTTTGTCGCGTGGTAAGGTTATTAATAAAGCCAATGGGATCTTCTTTAATAAGATTTAATTGAGTTTCATTGTCTAAATTGACATAAGTCCAATCATCGTTGATTAAGTGTCGAACAATGGTCGTTTTACCACTTTGTCTCGGACCCATGATAAATACGACAGGCGTGTCTAATAGGGCCTCTTGTATGCTTTTTATTGTATAACGTTTGAAATTTAGCTCGCTCATATATACCGTCCAATTGAAAGTGAAGAACCGTCCAATTGAAAGCGAAGTGTCGTCCAATTGAAAGCGTAGTGCCGTCCAATTGAAAGTATAGTACCGTCCAATTGAAAAGTCAAACAGCCCCTGAGCGCGACCAATTCTTAATAACTATTTGAATAAAAAGACGTTTTTAATCAACCGCCTGGCAGCGACTTTCTTTCATGAAGAATGTAGCCACTAATGCTACAACGAACGCAATCATCAAGATACTAAACGCCGATTTATAATCGTGAGCGGAATACACATGATGGCCGTTGAGGATTTTTCCCTGCCAGCCGGCATCTAATAATTTTCCGACCAGCGGTTGGAAGATAGCGCCACCGCTAATGACATTGAAAGAGACCACGCTGACGCATGTGGCGGTGAGTAATTTAGGGTTAGTTTCTGCGACGAGAGGGTAGCTGATGATTTGTGTGCTGGTGGTTAAGCCGATTAAAAAGAATAGTGCGGCAAAACCTAATACGCCAATGTTAGGCAAATATAAAATAGCGGCGAAAATTACAAACGATAATAACGTGCCGATTTGCATCGGTAAGCGGCGTTGTTTTAGCGCGTCAGAGAAAAAGCCGGCTAACGGTGAGCCAATCACGGTACCAAAGAAAATCATACCACTGATGAAGGCGGCTGAGTTGACACTCATGCCATGCGCCTGTGTTAAATAAGGGATGCCGAAAATTGCGCCGACAATAAAGACGGGTAAGTTCATCATGTTGGTGTAAATGCCGCATAACCAATTTTGTAAGTTCAAATACGAGCGTTGCAAGCTATGCCAAAAGCCCAGCGTGTGTAACTCGCTTAATTCTTGTTGATGCACTTCTTCCACGTGGTCAGGTCGATCGCGTACCCACAGTGCGATAGCGATAAAGATAATCACACCTAAGCCTGCATCCGCCACGATGGCATGACGCCAGCCAATAGCGTTGATTAATAAGGTGAGAGGCCCTTGTGCTGTCCAGCCACCCAACATGGCCAGCGTAACAATAATGCCGGATGCTAAAGCGAGTTGTTTGCTAGGCAACCAGCGCGTAGCTAAACGTATGCAGCTTAAAAAGCAAAAGGCGCTGCCGATGCCTGTCGCGAAGCGAAACACTTTGGCCCAGCCTAAATCAGTTGATTGTGAAAACAGGAACGTGCCAATGATGCAGATAGCCAATGCGATTAATACTACGCGACGGGTTGAGAAGCGATCAAGAATAATCCCGGCAGGGAATAAGAAGATTAAGTTGGCGATAAAATAATACGACGATAAGCCACCCAGCATTTCAGCGCCGACATGAAAGGTTTGCGAGAGTGAATCGTTGAGTGAGTTCATCATGTTCATCTGGATGAATTCGTAGTAGAAGAATAGGGCGGCGATGAGTGGGACGGACCAGCGTTTTAGAGTGGAGATGTTTTGCATGAGTTCTCTTGGGTTGTGGTCGCTACGCGACGGTTTTTATCACCCCTCATCTGCCCTTCGGGCATCTTCTCCCCGCCGGGGAGAAGAGAAAGATGGGTTAATCGTAGGCTTTGCAGTATGTTTCTTTTACTAAGAATGCAGCAAGAATAGCGACGGCAAAGGTGATCGGTAAAATGATGAAGGCCGAGCTAAAGTCTGCTGCGCTATAAACGGGGGTGCCGGCAACGGTCTCGCCAAGCCAATGTAGGTTGAGCAACCAGCCCACTAACGGTTGGAACACGGCGCCACCTGCCATAATAATAAAAGATGAAAGCCCCATCGCACCACTGGTGATAGATTTAGGATTGCTTTCGGCAATTAAAGGATACGTTAAAATTTGTGCGCTAGTAATAAAGCCTAAGGCTAGAAATAATAATAACATTGGCCAAAAGCCCATGTCGTGCACGTAAAGAATAATACAAATCATGCCTAGAGATAAGAAGCCAAACACGATCATGGGGATGCGGCGTAAGCCTATACGGTCAGATAGGCGGCCCAGGATGGGTGAGCCAAAAATGGTGCCAATAAATAACATGCTGCTAACAACCGATGCTTGAGTTTTTGTGAAACCTTCAACGGCTTGTAAATACGGTGTACCCCATAGACCACCCATCACCATGATGGGTAAATTTAAAAGTGAAGTAAACAATCCTGCCACCCAATTTTGACGATTACTGAAAATCTTTTTCAACAAGCTGTTCCATGGCAAGCTTTTTAATTGCTTCATGTTGCTGGCGTGTTGCGCTTGATAGTGATCGGGATAATCAAATACAGTTTTGTATATGACGAGCAAGAAGGTCAAGCCGAGCATGGCATCACATATCACTGCCGCACGCCAACCGATAGCATCGACTAATAATGATAAAGGCGTTTGAGCAACAGCGCCACCAAGCATCGCCATGGTGACGACTAAACCCGAGATAAGAGCAAGTTTTTCAGCCGGAAACCAGCGTGAAGCTAAACGAATAGAGGCTAATAACGCAAAGGCAGAGCCTAAACCAATTAACAAACGTGCGGCAAACGCAATCCAATAACTATGAGCTGCTGCAAAAATCAAACTACTCAGTGCACAAGCGGCAATGGCAATGAGTAATAATTTTCGCGTCGACATGCGATCAAGAATCAAGCCTGCAGGAATTAACATCACAATATCCGCATAAAAATACGCAGCGGATAAATTGCTTACACCGATGCTACCCACATGGAACGCTTGCATCAATTGCGTGTTAATCGAGTTGGGCATATTCATTTGAATGAATTCGTAAAAGAAGAAGAGTGAAGAACAAAGCACGACAACCCAAGGTTGCAACGGATAACGGTATTGAGGATTAGTGGTTGTCATTTTCACCTAAATTAAGTTGTAAAGGGCCGGGGACACCCAGTTTGTAATGCTTTAAACACGTGGAAACATATTTTTCATTCCCACCGATGACGACAGTTGGGCCATCTTTCACTTGCTTGCCATTTTCATCGACCAGCATGGTCATGGTGGCTTTGCGTCCGCAGTGGCAAATGGTTTTGATTTCAATCAACTCATCGGCCCATGACAGCAAGTATTTGCTGCCCTCGAAGGGTTCTGCATTATACCCAGTTCTTAAGCCATACGCTAATACTGGCACGCCGATATCATGTGCAATGTCGGTTAATTGTTGGACTTGGTCTTTGGTAATAAATTGCGCTTCATCGAGTAATACACAGGCTAAATTGTGGGTATTATTATCAACAAAGTGTTTGGTGTATTCATAAAAATCAAGATCATCGTTGAATGGCACAGCATCAGAACCCAAGCCAATGCGTGAGGTGATTTTCCCCACACCATAACGATCATCAACCGCGGGGGTGAACAGAATAGTGTCCATGCCGCGTTCACGATAGTTATAGCTCGACTGCAATAGCGTTGTGCTTTTGCCCGCGTTCATTGCCGAGTAGTAAAAATATAATTTTGCCATAATGTAAAGTTTGTGGCCGCTATGCGGCATTATTTTAATTTGGTGGATATGTCCGGCTTTCAGCCGAACTTTTATCCACCCTACAAATAAAGATCATTTCAACGTAGGGTGGATAAAAGTTCAAGCGTAGCTTGGACATATCCACCAATGAAAAAACCCCGCTAGTGCGGGGTTTTAATTATAACAGTAGATGCCAAGTTATCTACTTAAAAGATGGCTTGAAGTATCCAATAGAAGATTGCGGCCAAAATTGCACCAGCTGGTAACGTGACGACCCATGACATAAAGATGTTACGGATAACACGCAAGTTCAATGCGCCAATGCCTCGTGCGAAACCGACACCTAATACCGCGCCCACTAACACTTGCGTGGTCGAGACGGGTAAGCCTGTGCCTGATGACAACACGATAGTGGATGCAGCGGCAACTTCTGCTGAGAAACCACGGCTCGGTGTTAACTCAGTGATGTTTTTACCAATCGTCGCCATGACTTTATAACCATAAGTGGCTAAACCGACCACGATACCTAAACCGCCAATCAGTAATATCCAAAATGGTAATGTCGCTTTAGCGACAACAGCACCGGTTTGCAAAATGCTCACTACTGCCGCCAATGGTCCAATCGCATTCGCGACGTCATTCGAACCGTGGGCAAATGCCATTGAGCAAGCCGAGAAAATCATCAACACAGCGAAGATTTTTTCAACATCAGCAAAGTGCGCAAAGCGTTTGTCTTTACCAGAAGGTTTGATGCGGCGTAGCAATAAGCCACCCAAAAAAGCAATAAACAAACTAAACGCAGCGGCTAATGGAATGCTTTCGGCGAAGGTAATGTGCAAGTTCATATGCGCCAAACCTTTATTCACCGTTACCATGGTGATCACAAAAGCCACGAAGAAAATATAAATCGGGGTGATTTTTTTCGCGCGGGCGAAGGGGTCACTGGTGTTGAATATAAACTTCTGGATGCTCATGAAAATTACGAAAGCGATAAAGCCTGCAATTAATGGTGAAATAACCCAGCTTGATACGATGCCTGTTAATTCGCCCCATTCAACAGCATGTGGGCCAAAGTTAATGAGTGCAAAACCGATAATCGCACCAATAATACTGTGCGTTGTTGAAACCGGCCAACCGCGTTGGGTCGCAATCAATAACCAAGTACCGGCCGCAAGCAGTGACGCTAACATACCGTAAACGAGTAATTGTGGGTCATGGGTAAACATCGCAGGATTAATGATGCCCTTGCGAATCGTATCCGTCACTTGGCCACCGGCTAACAAACAACCGGCTAATTCAAACACAGCCGCGACACAAAGCGCTTGTTTAATGGTTAAGGCTTTCGAGCCGACAGACGTACCCATCGCATTCGCTACGTCATTAGCACCAATTCCCCAAGCCATAAAGGCCCCGAAAACTACGGCTAATGTCATTAAGATTGAAGCATGTGCAATCATGAATAATTCCTCTTGTTATTGCGCTAGAATAAGTTGTAAACGGCCGCCAATCGATTGTGCACGGTCAGCTAACTCACCAATCCACTCGACGATTTTATAAATAAACATGGCATCGATAGGGTCCAGCTCTTTTTCAATCGCATACATCGCATGACGAATAGCGCGTTGAATCGTGTCGGTTTCATTTTCGATGGTGTCAAGTGTTTGGATCATCTCTTCAACAAGCGTGACTTCTTTACCACGGAAACCCGTTTCTAACAATTCATCTAGCTCACGAATGGCTTTACGCGCTTGCTTTGAGCAAGCCACATTGCGCTCTAAATAAGCTTTAAAATCAGCCTGTAAGGCTGTAGGGAATTCCATCTTGCGGCCTAAAATTAAACCAGCAATGTCTTTCGCTTTGTTCGCCACTTTGTCTTGCAGGCTAACGAGTTCTAATAAGTCGGTGCGTGGTACAGGCAAGAACAAACTTTTAGGTAAGTGCAAACGTACATCTTGTTTAATGTCATCCGCTTCGCGTTCTAAATTAGAAATATCATTTTGTAACTTTTCCGCTTTGTCCCATTTGCCTGCAAACACAGCATCAAAAAAAGGCACCAACTGCTTAACAGCTTGTTGCACTTTTTCCATGTGTTCTTGCAAGGGTTTAATGGGAGAGCGACCAAACATACTAAGGAATGTTTTAGATGCCATGAGGGTTGTGTCTCCAGTTGTATAAATTCTACGTGGTAGGCACGGGCATTATATATAAAGTTGGGGGGAAGGCAAAGGGGATGTTGGGGTTTGGAGCTTAGAGTTTGGAGATTGGAGAAGATGAGGCTTAGGGCCTAGAAATTTAGGAGGCTTTGGGTGGTTACCAGAGCGATTGTGGTAAGGCGCCAGTGCTCATGCTGCGGGCAATGCGAGTCGTGGTGATACGGGCGGTTTCAACTATTTGACGATAGTATAAATAATAGCTGGTTTGTTGGTATTCGCGGATGGCGGCTTCTATTTGTTGTGTGACAACATCAGGGTTTGCCCATAACAAAAATGCACAATTGTGCAGACCGCCAAATTCTGGGCAAACTTCGAGTAGGCTTGTGAGGTCGACAGTCGCTGAGCTGATAGATGTGCTGAGTTGCCCTGTCAGATTGTTGAGAGCGAGTGTGTAACTAATACACAAAGGTGAAGTAAGATGTTGTTCGTTTGCTCCTATTAATACGCGATTGTAATACTCTGAAATTTCAATGGTTACTTCTTGTGCTGAAGTAGAGTTAATACGAGTGACACGCTGGTATGGGGCGTCGGCATTTGCTTCATGATAAGCCAATAAGCCGAAAAGGGCTAGATTGCTTTTAACATTGCAGAGTAATCGATAGATGCCCCCTTGGTTTAAATAACGATTTAAGTACTCATGTGACCATTGAGGGATTTGGTTAAATAGTAATGCTTGTGGGAGAGAATCTTGCCCGAGTGTTTTACCTTTAACGGTAACAAGTGCGGCTGAGCAGCGTTTTAAATCAGCCTGTGTTGTTTCAGTTGAGGCTATCCAAGAGGGTTGTTGGATGACTAACTCGCAAAATTGCATAACTGTGTTTAAAAAGGCTAATGACGATAGATCGCTGAAGTGATTAGTTTTATTGGCTAGCAACTTTTGGCAATGCAGTAACTGTTGGAGGCGTTGTTCAGGATTCAGGCTGAGTGCATTAATGATGAGTTGCACTTCCAAGTAAAATTGCCATACGATATCACCATACCCTTTTAGCATGTCAGAGAATTGCGTTAGATATTGATCGTGAACACCAATAGGTAGAGCGGGACTGTTTGGTGTACTTGCGGTTGCCATGAATAAAACCTCAGTTGGCCATCCACCTTAACCGAGTGATCGAAAATTAGCAGTGAGTAATAGTGAAAGAAGTGATGGGCTTATTCACTTTGCAGCAAATTAGTTAATAAACTGCTCGCTCCAATGCGAAAATGATTGGCATTGAGCCAATCTTCACCAAGCACTTTTTGTGCAGCTTGCAAGTATGCTACAGCATGGTCAAATGTTTTCACGCCACCAGAAATTTTAATGCCAACGTTCTTGCCAGATGCGCTAATCGCATCGATCATCGCTTGCGCAGCGTCGAGCGTCGCGCCGGTATTAATTTTGCCGGTTGAGGTTTTAATAAAGTCCGCGCCTGCGTTGATGACATCTAAGCTGACTTGTTTAATCAGTTCAGGATCTTTTAATGCGCCGGTTTCTAAAATCACTTTGAGTTTTTTATTGCCGCAACATTGTTTGCTTTGCTGCACTAAGCTAACCACTGCCTCGGTGTTACCGCCTAAGTAATTGCAGTAGGGAATCACGACATCAATTTCATCCGCGCCATCGGCCAGGCATTGTTTTGTTAATGCTAGCGTATCTTCCAATGGTTCAGTGCCAGAGGGAAAGTTCGTGACCGTCGCAACTTGAATGCCGCTGCCAGCTAATTGCTGTTTAGCTAATGTAACAAATTTCGGGTAAACACAAACCGCAGCAACAGGGCCTTTAACCGTTTGTGCTGCTTCACACAGCGCGATAATGTCGGCGTCAGTATCATTTTCATTTAGCGACGTTAAATCAATCAACGAAATAATGTGAGCGGCATCGATCATTGTATTTTTTCCACAAAGCCTTCAACCAAGCGCACCATATCTTTGGCGACCAGTTGACCGTAGTGTAAGGTTTCATCGTGATTTAAATCGGTGGCATTCATGCCGGCGGCTAAGTTAGTAATGGCTGAAACTACCGCAACGCGCAATCCACAATGACGTGCGACCACGACTTCAGGAATCGTTGACATGCCCACGGCATCAGCGCCTAACACTCGAAAGGCACGAATTTCAGCCGGTGTTTCAAAGCTTGGCCCGAGTGTTGCTAGGTACACACCTTCAGCCAGTTTGATATCAAGTTGCTTGGCGGTGTCGCGTAATATTTGCTGATAGTCAGCGTCATAAGCACGGTCCATCGAAATAAAACGTGGCCCAAATTCTTTATCGTTCGCGCCGACAAGGGGGTTGTTAAATTGAAAGTTAATGTGGTCCGTCACCAACATTAAACTGCCAGGCCCCACTTCTTCGCGCAGCGAGCCCGCGGCATTGGTGGCAAATAAGGTTTCGCAGCCGAGTAATTTCAAGGTGCGAATCAACGTTTGCACCACATGATTGGTGATGCCTTCGTAATAATGCGCCCGCCCTTGCATGCAAGCGACCGGCACACCTTTTAAATAACCCAACACCAAGCGACCCTCATGGCCTTCGGTTGTGCAGTTACCAAAATCAGGTAATTCGTCATAGGGGATAATAGTGGGGTCATCAATGTGGTCAGCTAAACTGCCTAGGCCTGAGCCAAGAATAATGCCCACTTTGGGTGTGAAGCCGGGTACGCGTGCGCCAATAGCCTTGGCGGCACGAGCGGGTTGTGATTTGATTGACATGTTGCTCCTTATTTAAATACTGTGGGAATGGTGGATATATCCGTGCTTCGCACGAATTTTTATCCACCCTACAAGAAGACCTTAAAGTAGGGTGAATATTACAAGCTCGTATGCATACTTTTATAACTTTCAACGATGCCATTTTTATCAAAATGAACAATCACTGTCATAGAATCATCTTGATTGGTATCACCTTTCACCAACGTGAATTTTCCCTTGGCACCATTTTCTTCCGTCATTAATTTATTTTTTTGATAAATCCACACCGAGGCGCCATCTTTGTGTTGCGTCACAATCGTGGGTGCACCAAATTTTTCGATGATTTGTTCTTTAGTGGTTTTGCCTTTCGCCAAGGTTAACTTAGTATCTTTCACAGGCGCTGCTTTATGAGAAGGGGATGTCGGAGATGTTGTCACGCAGCTGCTTAACAATAGTGCAAAAACAGACATTATTATGATTGTTGTGAGCCGTTTCATAGCATACTCCTGCGTTGTGCTTGAACAGAGAAGTATAGCATATTCTAGAAAACTGTCAGGTTAGCAGAGGCTTTCACTGGGGTTTGTTTCATGCTCTATGTCGTACATAATAAGCTTGAGATATGTGACGACAGGAAATAATGAGCGGCCTAGCAGATCAATTTGCTCAAAATTTACGTATTCAAATTCAGGGCGCGTGATGAATGCAACATTAATGTCGGTGACTGTTAGTGTAAATTTAATGATAACGTAAAAAGGTGAGGCTACGTCTAGGCTTTCTTTTTTGGAGGTTTTGTCGCTGTGGTGCCTGTATCTATATTGGGGGGAATCTTGATACTGGTTGAGTGCGCATGGAGCTGTATTCACCATGGAAAATGTGCTCGTTAATGTGAGCTGTACTTGGCGAGGTGAGACAACATTAATATCAACTTCTTCCTTGCTGGATATTGGACTTAGACCAAGAACGCGTGACATATGATTTTTGGGCCACGTGAACATGCCCATTAAATCCCGCTGGTTACAGTGTTCAAGAAGGTATTGTTTCATGTGGGGAGAAAGGCAAATAGGGGGCGAGAAAAAGGATGTTAAACGGTCATCAACAGATCGTTCTACTGATACAACGCCATAAAATGTCCATTTTTGGGGGACCCTCTCAAATTGACGTTTGACGGTGTGCCGACCATCTGAAATAGATTGTTGAATGCGTATAAAGTCTCGTGGCCAGTCTGTTTTGACTGTATCAATTTCGGCATGTTTATTAGAAAATAGCCGCATTTTCCGTAATGTTTGTTGGTAGTTATCCCAAAAAGGGATCAATGGTTCCAGTATGCATTCGATTAAATATTTTTCTAGCCTTGGGAACGGCAATGTCGTTTGTTGGCTGGATTGTGTTTGAAGAGCAGCCGTATCGGTTAGGCTGCGAGTAGCTAACGATCTTCGTTTTGCATAAACAGTAGGTTCAAAAGGCAAGTGCTCGGATGCTGCTGGTGTCATGGTGACAACTCGCTGACCTCTTCGAGTTAAGCGGGGCAGTTGAGTTTTATTTGTTGTATAGTTCACAAAAAAGTGAGGATTGCTGAGACCTTCCTTGCTCATGTTGATTGTTAATTTTAGCTTATGTGTAGCATATTGGAGTAGTAACGTATTGATAGTCACAATAGTTCCAGCAATATTTAAACTGGATACAAGACCAGCAATAGAACGTAAGTTACTAACTTGTTCAGTGTTGAGATTAAGAGCGGTGTAATTAATTACATCCGTTTCTGAAGAAATACTGGCTTTGTGCGAGTGGCGAGCACTAGCATGTCGAATATGTAAGCATGCATTCCCAGTAATTTGATTCAGCGCTTGCTGTATACCCTGAAGGGTGGCGAAACAATCTGGCTTTAGCATAGCAGTTTATCCAATGTTGTTATTATCATGATTTTATTGATTATCCCATCAGTATGTGGGATTGAGGAATGCACTATAACGCATTATGGTAATTTTACTAGCCAGCGACTTTATTTATTGAGTCATGCTTCCAATTATTGAGTTTGCCAATGTCTTGTTTAATGGCAACCTCTCAAGCTCTTGCTGCGCTGACATAAATAACTGTCTTATATGTTTGGAGAGAATTTTTTCATCGTGTAGCCACCATAAAATGATGTGGGTATCAAGCAATAGCCTCATTCATCTTCACCATTAATGGCACTTTCCACAATGGCTGAAAAGTGGCTTTTGGCTTCGTACATATTCACTTGCATAAAAACTCTTTGCCCTGGTTAGTCTAGTCTAGTCTGGCGTGGGTGCTTGTCAAGCCACAAGTGAGATAACGTATGTGCTATTAATATGTAAATTTATTAAACGTTTAACAATGCCTTAATTCCTATTGGCTATAATTGTAGCAATACTAAGACGCTAAGAATAAATATGCCAAGACGCCATCATACTCCTAAGCCTAAACCGGCAGCATTAGCCGATTCCCTGGCAGCTTTCATCGCTCGGCAAAGTGGTGGTGGTGTGGTCGATGTGCCAAGTCATCGGGCCAATTTAACCCAGCAGTATTTAGCGCAGTCGCATGAGGCTACCCCGGCGCATTTTGAAAGCGTTAGTGCTTGGTGGCAAAAATTTACTTGTGGTTATAAGCAGGGCGCTACTTATCAAGAAGTTTTTAGCATTTATATTTATACCGCCGCGTTGGCGTTGTGGTGGTTGCTGTCAAGAGATGAGGCTGATGCTGACACAGGGTATATTTCAGTTGACAGCATTGTTGCTTTCACACAACTGCGCTGTGAAGTGTTGCTCCGTGATAAAGTTCAAGCAGCGCCTTTACTCGCTGGTGTGAGTGCAAGCTTAGATGTGCTGGTGCAGCAGCTCAGCACAGCCCGTGTGCGTGAGAAATTTAGCAGCTACATTATTGATGTTTGTATCTCAGATGCGTTTATGACGCGAAAAGATCCCCTTGATTGCTTTAAAGCATTTGATGACCAACATGTCGCGATGTTTTCGCATGAATATTACATGTATCGCTTGGATGCGACGACAGATATTAAAGCTGAAACCGCATTAGCAAAAGCAGTTGACAAACTTGATAGCGAAGTGAATCAACAATTAGGTGAGCGTATAAAACAGCAGTTTGCTGAGCGAACATGCTACGCCTCAGCTGGGAAAGCAAGTGACTTAGTGGTTAATGTCAGTCAATTACCGTGGTGGCACATTGCCTATATCCCTTTTCAAGTGCCAGGGTTATCCAGTCAATTGTCCCGATTGCCTACTATTACCGAGCGACAACGTTGGGTTGAAGGTGTTGAAGCAAAACAAAAAGCGACCATGACTTTCAGTCAAGGTTTAGAGCATCATATTTTAAGGCTTTATGCTCTGCGAACAGTGGTTGCGTGCGCGGAAATTGATGGTGGTTGTTTGCCGTGCTTGGGGGCGGTTCCAGAGGTAGGGTTATTGAACGATTCTGCCATCGCAAGTAGTGTCGGCTCTGGTGATGAAACTAGTTCATTAGATGGCAGCACTGCCACCAGCGGTATAGATACAAATAGTATTATATCTACCCGTACTACACCGACCGTATCAGCCGCCAGCAGTCGCCGGGGATCATTGAGTAATGGTTTCACCACATCAGCAGATGAGAGTCACCCAAGTCAGTTTTTTGATGCCGAAGAGGAGCCAGAAAGCGCATTTTTTGATACCGTGAGCGGTGAGCTGCCAGATGACGCTACTGATAATTCAGCACTATTAAAGATAGCACTTGAGCTACAAAACAAGGTGGATCAAGAGACAATGATTAACATTGTTTTTAATGTTGATCCCTCAACATTAAAGCAAGTTCGATACCAAGTGGTTTTTTATGTTTGTTGCATAACCTTGTTACGTGATAGCCCTAATTATTTGCAAGCTTTGAAATCACCACAGTACGTAAAAACAGTAAGCCAGGTATATTGTGATGCATTACAACAACTAGACTTCGGCGTGCCAGAGGCTCTAGCATTAATCGACTCAGTTGCATTTAACAATGTCTATTCTACTGTCTATCAAAAAGAGATTCTGCCTGCATTTGTTAGGTTCATGTGGCGGATAAAGGCAACAAAAAAAATTAAAAACTTAAGCTATCCTCATTTACATAGTGCAAGTGCGGCACAGGCCTATCAGTCCGGTCACTATGGTCAGGCGCATCGGCTATTAGCATTGCAAAGTGGTATGGCTTTTGATGGTGCTTTACAGCATTTACATCAATTGATTAAAAATGTCATAGCGACAGGGCACGACCTTGATGGCGCGCTCCTGTTATCGGCTAGCGTCTTATGTCAGCGCTTTCCTGCTGCGACGGTCGACGTTGTTGGGTTGTTGTATGAGCCTGCATTATTGAACGTATACAGTGAAACTCAAATAATGCAGTTCAAAAAATATTTACCTCACGGTTATCGTTCAAAAGTTGTTGTTCAGTTTTTTTATTTTAGCTTTGTTCAGGTAGGCCTTGCCTCTCTGTTTCACATATTAACTCGTGATAATAATTTGTTGGCACATTCAGACTTTATCGTCGGCGCGCTAGATAGAGCGGCAAAACGACAAGTTAAAAGATCGGGGGTACGCGATGTGCAAATGACATTGTTGAGGCAGATAAAGACACAGCCCAGACAGGGGGAGATCATTGTTCGACTGGCCGATATACTGGGGTTTTCTAATTGGCAAGCGCAGGTTGGATTGAGTGGCGTACTGACTCAGGCATTTAGCTCATCTGAAGTGGTAGTTGTCTCAGATTCTGGAGTGCTGCCTTATCACGAGATTTCTTCATTGCTCAGTCAAATGGGTTCATGCGGTTATGAGGTATGGATGACAGGCAGTTATGTGACAGGTTTATTAAGTCCTGATACTTTGCCGTTATGCATAGCAGAGTATTGCAAGTTAGGACGTGATATTGATTTCTGTATTAACAAAGGACTAACGCCAGAAATAAAGTCAGTCATTAAGCAATGGGCAGAGCATGAGTTGGGTCTTCCGTGTGTAGCATGGAGCAAAAACGTTGAAGGTGAATATAAAACAGAAGCACTCTACCTCCGTAGTCAAGATAGACAAACTAAGCTGAAGCTTGATTTCACCGAGTATAGTAAGTTTGATGCAGAGGCCTTAAAGCAAAACATATTGTCGCGTGATCTTCGGTTGTCAGGTTGTATGTTGAAAGGTGATGGAACATTATACAAAATCAAGGGTTTAGATGATGACATTAGAGATAAATGCATTTGTATTATCGGCAAGTTAGAGGATAAATTGACCATCGACCCTATACGGGTATTGCGTGCAATAAGAGTTTCCGTTACCTATGGGTATCGATTAGAACTCAGGTTAATAAATTTTTTACAGAACAATCATATTGATTTTTATCAGGATGATAATTTAATTTGCCGATTACGTTCTGAAATTATGAAAAATTATCGACACAAACAAGCGGGAACTATCTATCAACAATGGATGCGTTACAATTTGCTAGAAAAAATCATTGGTGTTGCCGGTGTGAATAGCAGTAAGGCTTTATCAGTGTTTACCAATGGGAACGTGGATGACAAAAAAGCGGATATGGCTAATATAGCGCGCAATTTATTGAGTCAAGTATATCCGTCTTTTAACCCCTATGATGAAAGCATGACCGGTCTTAGCCATAACCATAAGATCTTAATGCGCGGCATCCCAGTTGTCACCGACACCTAGTCCCACTTCCAATGGCACTTTCAATTCAGCGGCATTATCCATTTCAGTTTCGACTAACTGACTAATCACATCAACATCTTTTTCAGCGACCTCTAATATCAATTCATCATGCACCTGCATAATTAATCGGGCATCAGTACCACTGGCTTGTAGTTTTTTATCGACGTTAATCATCGCGATTTTAATTAAATCAGCCGCTGTTCCTTGCATAGGTGCATTAATGGCGGCGCGCTCTGAGGCTTGTTGTAGCATTTTATTGCGATCGTTAATTTTAGGTAAATACAAACGACGGCCGAATAAGGTTTCGACGTAACCTTGTTCGTGAGCTTGTTTGCGTGTGTCTTCCATGTAGCGTTTAACGCCAGGGTAACGATCGAAATAAACATTGATGTAGTCTTGCGCCATATTGCGTGGGATTTTTAATTGTTTGGCCAAGCCAAATGCCGACATGCCGTAAATTAAACCGAAGTTAATGGCTTTAGCACTGCGGCGTTGATCAGTGGTGACATCGTTAAGCTTAACGCCAAACACTTCGGCAGCGGTTGCGCTGTGAATGTCTAAGCCTTCAGCAAAAGCACTTAATAAACCGGCATCATCAGATAAATGCGCCATAATGCGCAGCTCGATTTGTGAATAATCGGCCGATAATATTTTATAACCCTTGGGGGCGATGAAAGCTTTGCGAATGTCGCGCCCCGATGCGTTACGCACAGGAATATTTTGTAAATTAGGTTCGCTTGAGGCTAAACGACCGGTTGATGCTACCGCTTGTTGATACGATGTATGCACGCGGCCAGTTTTGTCGTTAACCAATAAAGGTAATTTATCAGTGTAAGTAGATTTGAGTTTCGCGTAACCGCGGTATTCAATAATCATCGCGGGCAATTCATAATCGTTAGCGAGTTCTTGCAATACGGGCTCTGCTGTTGAGGGTTGGCCCTTCGGCGTTTTTTTAATGATCGGCAAACCTAATTGATTAAACAAAATTTCTTGTAATTGCTTAGGTGATTCAACATTAAACTCTTGGCCCGCTTCTTTAAATATATTGGCCTGAATGGTCGCCATTTGTTTCGCAAAGTCATCACTAAGTTGATGCAATTTTTCGCTATCAATCAACACGCCGGTGCGTTCCATTTTCGACAGAATCGGTACGAGTGGCATTTCAATGCTGGTTAACACATTGGCCAAGCTCGGCGTGGCTTCGAGTTGTGGCCACAGGGCTTGATGCAATTGCAGCGTGATGTCAGCATCTTCAGCCGCATAAGGCCCGGCTTGCTCTACTGTCACGTCATTAAATGTTAATTGCTTTTTACCTTTACCCGCCACATCTTCAAAATGAATCGTCTCGCGGTTCATATAATGTTGAGCCAATGAATCCATGTCATGGCGTGATGCCGTGCTGTTTAATACATAGGATTCGAGCATGGTGTCATACGCTAAGCCTTGCATATGGATATCGTAGTTAACCAGCACGTCCATATCATACTTGCCGTGCTGACAAACTTTTTTAATAGCCGGGTTTTCTAATAAGGGTTTTAAGCGTGCGAGCACATCATCGCGATTTAATTGCTCAGGTGCCCCCATGTAATCATGCGCGACAGGCACATAAGCCGCTTCGCCCGCTTGCGTGGCAAAAGATACACCGACAATTTCAGCATTGATGTAATTTAACGAAGTGGTCTCGGTGTCAAAGGCAAAGCAATCGGCTTGTTCGAGTTTCTTCATCCAAGCATCAAAGTCGGCTTGGGTTAAAACCGTTTGGTAATTGCTGGGTTGTGGCTTTGCAGCAGCCGGTGCATCAACGGAGAGTTCTTTAGTCCAACCTTTAAATTCTAAGCGGGTAAATAATTCAGCCAAGGCGGCATTGTCTGGCGCTGTTGGGCTAAGTTGTTCTGGCGTATGTTCTAGCTCGACATCTAATTTAATCGTCACAAGTTGGCGCGATAGTGGCAGCATCTCTAAACTATTTCGTAAATTTTCACCGACCTTGCCGCCAATGTCATCAGCATGAGCGACTAAATTATCAATATCACCATATTCCGTTAACCATTTTACTGCTGTTTTAGGCCCACACTTAGGCACGCCCGGCACATTGTCAGAGGTGTCACCCACCAGCGCTAAATAATCAATAATGCGTTCAGCTGGCACGCCAAATTTTTCCACCACGCCGTCGGGCCCCATGACTTTACTCGTCATGGTATTAATCAAGGTGATGTCATCGTTCACCAATTGCGCCATGTCTTTATCGCCGGTCGAAATCAAACAATGCAAACCGTGTTGCTGTGCTTGCACCGCTAGCGTACCAATCACATCATCCGCCTCAACACCTGGCACACATAATAAAGGTAAGCCCATCGCTTTAATCACGTTATGCAGCGGCTCAATTTGCCCGCGTAAATCATCTGGCATGGCCGCGCGGTTAGCTTTGTATTCAGGATACATGTCATCACGAAAGGTTTTACCTTTCGCATCAAAAATTACGGCGATATGCGAAGGTTCATAATCGGCAATCAAACGCTTGACCATATTCACTACGCCATAAACCGCACCCGTCGGTTCACCATGCGAATTAGTGAGTGGGGGCATGGCATGAAATGCACGATATAAATAAGATGAACCGTCGATCAAGATAAAAGGGTGTTTGGGGATGGGCATGTAATTTCCTAATGAATGACAATAATTGTAGTATTTTTGGCGGTGAATTCCAGCAACCAGCAGAATTTACTATAAAAATTGCAGGCTAAGCTACAAAATTTAGCATGAAAATTGCAGCCTAACCTACAGTTTTAATAACCTATTGATATTAAAGAGTTTATTCATTGTGATGAATAGACGCATGTAAACTAGGCTGTAACTATTAGAAAATATAACAGTTAGTGTTATAATATATAACCACTACTGTTATAATATATAACAGATGCTGTTATATTTGTAGAAAGAGGTGAGGAGCTATGCCAGAACATTTCCAACGACAATTGATGCCCAAGGTGAAAAAATCACTTCAGGATCATCCAGCCGTTTACATTAATGGTCCGCGCCAAGCGGGTAAAAGCACGATGGTGCAAGATATTGCAGCAGAGACGGGGGCTGATTATTTAACGTTTGATGACCCTAATATATTAGCCGCCGCAACGAGTGACCCCGATAGTTTTTTGCGTAGCTTTAGCAAGCAAACCATACTCGACGAAGTCCAAATGTTGCCGGAATTATTTCGCCCACTCAAACAAGTCATCGACGAGTTGCGACAAGAAGGTAATGCGAATGGTCGGTTTACGTTAACGGGCTCTGCCAATGTATTGGCCTTGCCTGAATTGAGCGATGCATTGGTTGGTCGCATGGGTATTCAAACGTTATATCCCTTATCGGTCAATGAAGTTATCAATAAACCATCAACATTTTTAAGCGGTATGTTTGATGGTGAGTTAGCATATGAAGAGCTTGATGAAGAATTTGATCTCATTGAAGTAATGCAGCAAGCAACATTCCCTGAATTAGCACGTGATACGGATATCGATCGCAGTGAATGGTTTGATAGCTATATCACCACTATTTTGCAGCGCGATGTTCGTAATATCATGGACGTTGAAAAGTTGGCCGAATTACCCAAGATTCTGAAACTACTAGCTGCAAGGTCCGGTGGATTATTAAATGATGCTGATTTGGCAAGGGATGCTGGGTTTAATCATATGACTTATCGTCGTTACCGTAGTTTATTGCAGCAAGTCTATTTAACTAATTTGATTCCTGCCTGGTCACGTAATTTAAGCAAGCGATTAGTGAAAGCGCCTAAGGTATTCATGCTTGATACTATGTTGCTATGTCATTTATTAGGTGTTGATATTGGCTCGCTTCAACAGCATAACCCTGGTTTATTCGGTAATGTGTTAGAAAACTTTATTGCCAGTGAACTACAAAAGCAATTAGCCATTTCACGTTTGGGTGATCTTTACCACTTTCGCACAGTAGACAATAAAGAGATTGATTTCATTATTGAGCATCGCAATGGTGACTTGCTCGCTATTGAAGTGAAATCACGCAAGCAAGTGTCAGAAAAAGACTTTGCCAGCATTAAATATTTGCAAAGTGAAGTTGATGAAAAGTTGGCAAAGGGGATTGTGCTATACGCAGGCAATAAAGTATTGAGTTTTGGAAAAAATCTTTATGCTGTGCCAATGAGCCAATTATTTAAATAATGCTTTCATTGGAATCGCAGTCCAATCGCCCGCATGATTGTAGCGTACATAAAGCGCTTGAGTGCTCGTGTCATAAATCAATTGATACACGGTGAAGTCCCAAGCTGCACCGCCGGCAAGTAAGCGCTTTGCCATAAGCGTTTTAAATTGTGCGATATCAATAGGGCTTGTGTTGTTGGTTAAATTTAACAAATGATTGCGTCGGGTAATGCCGAGCGCCGTGCTGATGTTGTTAGGTTTAGGAATGCTACTGCCCCAAGCGGGATCTAAAAAGTAATTCGTTGAAATCAAGGTGGATGCACTGCTGTAATGCTGTTGGCCTAACGTAGTGGAATATTCAAAGCTGTCGGATTGCTTTTCATCAGCTGCATTAACGATTAACGAAAAATCGGAATCTAATTGTTTGAGCTGTTGATTAGCTTGTGACAAATCATTGCTATGTTGCAAGGTCGTGAGCATGCCGCTTAACATGCTGGCGCGGCTAGTTTGCACTTTGCTGCCACCTGAAGCAGACCCATCGTTTAACTCCATGAATACACCTTTAGCATTGACACAGCTCGGGCAATAAATCTCCCCTGCGATAGAAATAAAAGCGGTCGGCACTGATTTTCCATCGTTGAGTATCGTGACAGTTAAATATTGGGCGAGTGTATTTAAAGGGGGGGAGTAATCATAATTACGGCCAATGAATGTGGAATTTGTGGTGGTATGGCTTGCCGGTAAAAATACAAACGCACATTTGAAGCGAGGCGCGTCTTCTAATAATTCGTTGAAGGTTTCCATTGCGTTAAGTATTTTAACATCATCTAACGTTAAGCCCGACCCCTGTGCTTCACCCTGCATAAATTGTTGTAGATTGTTAGGGAAACGGTTGTAAAGCAAGTTTGCTTGTTGCACCAGCTGCGGATAGGTTAGGTGAGATTCATTAATATAATATTTTTTCAAAACACTTAACGCTTGGTTTAACTGAAAACGTAAATCTTGTCCATAGTCTTGCCCCATTTGGAGATAACTGCCCGATAGTTTTAATACCGGTGTATTGCCGTAATAGGTGACTGATGAACCCGCAAAACAAAACGGTGTACATATTAATAAAACTGCAAAGATAAAACCTTTCATTCATGCTCTCCCAATGGTTTAGCAAACAAAAACAAACTCGCTAATATTAAAGCAGTGGCTGCGATATACAGGGGTAAATGCATATGCAGTGATACTAGCCAGCCACTAGCGAAGCCAGTGATCACCCAAGCGCTAAATAATAATGTGCTGGTGTAACCCATCGCCCAACCTTGTTGGGTTGCGGAAACACGGTTAGAAATTAAGGTGAGTAAACTCACATAAGCACTGCCCGTGAAAATAGCGACTAAGGATACCCAAATCCACTGTGAAGAGGCGGTATTATGAAATACTGAACAAGCGATTAAACCAATGGTCACTAAGCTCATGCTCAATGTCATGATGGTTTTGACGTTTAAAAACTGAATGAATAGAGGGTAAAGAATCAATAATCCTAATACCATCAGCACGCCCATGTAGGCATTAAAGTTCGCGATTTGTTGAGCGGTGTAGTGAAAGTTTGAATGCAATATTAGCAAGATACCTTGATAGTATTGGCTCCAACCGAGCTCTAAACAAAAGAACAATAATAACAATACACCAATTCGATATTGTTTAATGGCTTTAGGTAAGCCTGTGAGTACATCCCAAACGCTAAGCATTTGTTTGCGCATGTCGCTGCTTCGGGTTTCACGAAAAAATATACTGATTAACATAAAGCTGATGATGCTTAATAAAAATGCGGCCCAATAGGGGGTCGCAATGCTAAACCAAGCGACTAAGTGTTTATCAGAAAGATAGCCACCGGCTAGTGGGCCGACAATAATCGATAACGTCATCATGATGGCAATCAAACTTAAAAAATAAGATTTACGTTTGCCCGTTGCCAAATCAGCCACTGCCGCTTGCGCGATAGGTTGACTTGCGGTGCCGATACCACTGATCAAGCGGCCTAATAAAATTAATGTAATGCTCTTTTGCCAAATGCCTAAAATGGGTAAAGCAAAACCAACGATGATGCTAGCTAAACAAATCAATAAGGTTTTTTTGCGGCCTAAATGATCAGACAAGCTGCCAATGAGTGGTGCGGCAATGAGTGCGGCCAGTTTAGAAAGCGCAATTGCCGAGCCCACTAATACGTTGCGTGTAGTGTTGCTCACATCAGCGCTCAGCAAGCCGTAACTTGGGTCATAAAATAATTGTAAAAATACAGGTATGACAATGAAATAGCTTACCGAATCGATGAAAATCAGTAGTAGCAGGGGTATTAAACGGCGAATTTGTTGAATCATCCGCGCACTATACCTACCCCACATTATTTGACAAATGAATAATCTCTATTAATAGCCATACAGAAACCGTATAATGTAAGTCATGAGATTATCCGATTTAAAAATAGCAAATTTACAAGCATTGGTTGCCGTTGCTGAAACAGAGTCATTTTCACGTGCGGCAGAAGTGTTGCACGTCACACAACCCACCGTGAGTCGGCGTGTTGCTGATCTCGAGGCTGTTCTCAATACTAAACTGTTTGATCGCTTAGAAAAAAGAGTGTTACTCAATGATGTAGGTAAAGAACTCTATCAACATGCCAATCACATTTTGCGCACCTTAAAAGATACACGTAATGCTATTGATAATTTGTCTGACGAAGTCATGGGGCAGTTAAAGTTAGGTGTGAGTGGTTATATTGCAGAAGTGTACCTACGACCTATATTACAAAAATTTACGGAGCAATATCCTAACGTAGAACTTGATATTAATTTATTTGGTAGTTCAGCCAATGCGTATAAACGCTTGCAAGAAGGCGAACTGGATTTAGTTTTATCGACATTGCCAATGAAATCAAAACCTGAATATCAACAACATATCATTTGGCACGATAAGCTAGCATTTGTTTGTAGTAAGCAGCATGCGCTGGCGAAAAAGAAAATGTTAAGTTTGTCTGAGCTTGCTAGTTATCCAGCGATTGTGCCGGAATCTGACACTATGTTAGGTACCATCATCAACCAGCGTTTTGCTAAAAAGCACTTGAAATTACGCTTTGCGCCACAAATCCCATCGCCTGCCAATTTTCCTATGATCAAAATGCTAGTATCACTCGGTTTAGGGTGGAGTGTATTGCCAGAAATTATTTTAGATAATACGTTTGTTACCTTGCCCGTTAAAGGCTTGGTACGTGAGCTTGGCATTATACATTTAAAAAAGCGTAGCTTATCAAAAGCTGCACGAGAATTTATTACGATTTGTTTAGCTGCTATTGTTTAAATTTCGGAAAACGCATAACGAATTCCGTGAACTTACCAATCTTAGCCTGGCAACGGATACCGCCGCCGAAACTTTCTGTTACTGTTTTGCAAAAAGCTAAACCACTGCCATCATCATTGGAATGAGTAATATCCGTGTTGAATAATTTCGGGATAGCTTCAGGTGTCATGCCACAAGCCGTATGAATAAAATGCACACGATTATATTTTTGTCCGTGTTGCAGGCTAATGCTGATGTCGCCTTTATCGTTTTGTGAAATTAAATGCAGGGCATATTTTAATAAAATGCCATACACATGCATCATTAAATTTTCATTGCCTAAATATTGGAAATCTTTTTCGGCATCAATATGAATAGCTGATTTTTCACAATCGGTTAATGGGTAATAATCCATACTTTGTTTTAATGTGTCATGCATAGAAAATGTTTCATATTTAGAAACTTGAAAATGTTTGTCTAAACCACCGACTTGCATTAACAACAGATCAATAATAACGTTGCCATATTGCGCTTCACGGTCAATGTTCTTAACCACATGTGTTAATGCATTGATATGAGAGTCTCGAATCATCGGTACTTCCATACCGCTATCTTTCGCTTTTTTGTACGTTTCTAGCAAAGCAGGTAAGTAATGGTCGATGCCGCTTGCGCCAGTGCGTATGGTGGCGAATGGTGTTCTCAGCTCCTGTGCCATATTGCGTGCGACAGGGCGAATGGCTAATTGGCGATCACGTTCTGCTTTTAATTTTAATCGACCTTGAGCGAAATATAGTGTTAGAGCTGCTGTAATAACATATTGGGTCACTAGCATTAATGTGTGCAATGCGTCTAAACGCAATTGTGATGTCCATGACAAATAAGCAATGCCTAGGATAGTACCTATCACAAATAAAAAAATGGCACTTGTTGAATCAACCAGTAACACTACCCAAATCGCACTGGCAGGGATGATCGTGACTAAAGGTGACAATTTCGCAAGATTAAACGTAAACACTGTCATAAAGAAGGGGATGAAATACAAAACTGAGAAGTACCAAAATGTGGGTAACCACCGGCGGGCACGTGCTGGCCACTGACGATGAAAAATCAATAACAAGCTAATGGGGATACCCGTTAAACGCAAAGCATATTCAGTACGTGCTGGAAAATTAAAATGATAGGTTAGCAAGAAATATAGCGGGAACCCAATCAAGCCCACCCAACCAAGCGCAGTGTAATACGCCCCAAAGTTTTCGGTGCGTTCAGCAATATTATCGACTAATCGGTTAATCCAATTCATAATCTAGCGATTCTCGCACAATTAACTTAAGGCAAACTTAATATAACCATCATACTAAATAATCTGGAAAAATTATACGATTGTCACTAATACATTAACAATTTAGTGGTGTTTTGCCGACTAATACCACATCCGCCGGTCGCATGGCGAAGATGCCGTTGGTGACAACACCGGTGATGTTATTGAGTTTTTGCTCAAGGTCGATGGGGTCGAGGATTTGTAGGTGATAAACATCGAGGATGATATTGCCATTGTCCGTTTTGACACCTTGACGGTACTCGGGGTCACCACCGAGCTTGACGATTTCTCTAGCAACATGTCCCCGAGCCATGGGAATCACTTCGACAGGTAAAGGAAATTTGCCTAATAGTTCGACTTCTTTGCTAGCATCGACGATACACACAAATTTTTTCGCAACCGCCGCGACAATCTTCTCTCGCGTCAGCGCTGCACCACCGCCTTTAATCATTTGTTTGTGAGCGTTGACTTCATCCGCGCCATCGATATAAACGGGCAAGCTATCAATACTATTTAAATCATAAACCGGGATGCCATGTTGTTTTAATAAAGCTGTGCTAGCGTCAGAGCTTGATACAGCACCTTCGATTTTACCTTTTATTTTGGCTAATTCTTCAATGAAAAAATTCACAGTTGAACCTGTGCCGACACCCACGATGCTCTCGTATTCAATGTGTTCAATGGCTTGCTTCGCGACTTGTCGTTTCAATTCATCTTGCGTCATGAGAATCCTTAAAGGGTGAGTAATTTTTTATCAATGGCTTTCTTTACAGCTTGGTGTTTGTTTTTAACACCCAGTTTCTTGTTGATATTTTGAATGTGAAAGTTCACCGTGCGATCAGTGATAGACATGGTGGCAGCAATTTGCGCAACGCTCTCATCCTTAGCTAGCAATGTTAAACACTCTATCTCACGGCTGCTGAGATGGTACTTCGTATCTTCAGGGGCAGACTTTAATATATAGCGCTGTAAATAAGTATAATAAATATAAGCGGCCGACATGAGCTCATATTGCAAGTCTTTCCAATTCTTCAGGCAGTTTTCATCTTTACGTTCTGCTACAAGAAATAAAGCAAAATCTTCTTTGGGGCCATGCACCGGAAAAGAGACACCTTTGGTCACGCCGACTTTCACAGACTCTTCACGCATCTGTTTTTCACGCTCGGTTTTAGCTTTTTCTAGCTGTGCCTCGACTTCCCAATAGATGGGAAGTGTACGATTGTATGATTCAGCTAATGTACTGTCGATCTCATCGTAACAAGAGCTTTGATAATATTCATGCCAAGAACGGTAACAACTTGAGGCATAATCATATTTTAATTTATTAGCCGAGTTGGGGTGGTAAGCGTAATAAGTAAATGAAAACGCATGAATGCCAAAGGTTTTCAAAAATGCAGTGAGCATTGCTTCGAGTTCTTGGGTGTTTCTTGCTTTATAAAGAGTTGTTCGAAATTCATGTAATGTCATGGTTGAATACTCACAGGTGTATCGAGGTTAATGGCATTATACAGTGCTTCAATATCATCTTGATACAAGCGAATACAACCTTCGGACCAATCTCGCTCTTCCAAATGACCGTGAATATAAATTTCACCGCCCATGTCGGTATCCCAAGGGATCCGTTGGTTATGTTCGTGTGCTGAACAAATACGCTGACAAGTTTCTGCTGTAATAATGCCTTTTTTAAAGCTGCGCCAAGCATCGGTCCGGTTGGGATAATTTAACCCTATACTCAAGAAATATTTTGATTGAGGATTTTTAACAATAACGTGGTATTCACCTTCTGGTGTGCGCATGTCATTACGTTTGAGCTTGGGGCCATCAGTGCTTTTACCCACGCCAATAGGAAACCGATGTAATAGTTTATCAGCGCCCCAAAGTTCTAATAGGTGTTGGCTTTTGTGAATTTTAATATGCATAGCTAAAAGTATAGTCTAAAACAGCATTTTTACACCCACCACAATTAACATGATGCTGAATGATGCGTGTAGGATATGGTGAGGTACACGATGCGATAATTTAGCACCGATATTGGCAAATATGGCACAGGCAATGGCAACAGGGATCAGTAACTGCCAATCAATAAACCCGATGCAACTGCTGGGCAATATTTCGATATGCCAGCCATCGTAGATGTAGGTTGCAGCACCAAAAAATGAGGTGAACATCCCCATGACTACGGTAATGGCGATAGCATTACGTAATGGCACACCACATTTACGATAAAATGGTACGGCTAAAATGCCCATGCCAATCATCCCCACTGAAGCACCAACGAAAAAACCACCAATGACATACGACCAAGCATTTAATGGGAATTTTTTATGGCCTGCTTCTTTATGAAAATAATTCCATATGCCCACAATAATGACGGCGACAGCGAAGATGTATTGCAATTGATCGTCAGCAATAAAGCTAGTGGCATAACTGCCTGCAATAGTGCCGATACAAATAGGCGCTACAAAACGACGAAACACCGGCCATAACACATAGCCTGCTTTAATTTGCACATAACTCGCCATCGCCATTGCCACTAAGCCAGCCGCGAGGGTTGTACCCAATGCAACATGCATGTTGTACGCAGCCGGCACGCCTTGGTAAGGCACCAAGTAATTTAAAGCAGGTATAGCAATAATGCCGGTGCCGCCGCCAAAAAAACCGGCAACAACGGCTGCAAAGGCACCTGCAATAAACGCGATGAAATAAATCAATTAATTAGCCTTCAGCGCATGACGCACACCTTTGCCATAAGCCGGGTCAGCCTTGTCGAACAAGCTGAGTTGACGTTCCACAATGTTGTGGGGTACGCCTTGCATCGCTGCCGCAATATTTTGGCATAATCGTTGTTGCTCAGCGTCAGTCATGAGTCTAAATAAATTACCCGGTTGCGTGAAATCATCATTGCCTTGGCGATGGTTATAACGGTCTGCATCACCAGAAATATTTAAAGCAGGTTCCGCAAAACGCTTATCTTCTGCAGCCCCATTCATGGAGTTAGGTTCGTAATAGGCATCAGTAGCCCCTGTTTTTTGATCAAAAAATCGCATTGCACCATCTTTATGATAATGATGCACAGGGCATTTAGGTGCATTCACGGGCAAGGCTTCATAGTGCGTGCCAATACGGTGACGGTGTGCATCTGCATAAGAGAACACGCGTGCTTGCAACACTTTATCGGGTGAAAATCCAATGCCTGGCACAATGTTGGAAGGAGAGAAGGCGGCTTGCTCAACTTCGGCAAAATAATTCTCAGGGTTTTTATTCAATACCAATTCACCGACTTCGATGAGTGGGTAATCGGCATGCGGCCAGACTTTTGTTAAATCAAAAGGGTTGTAATCGGTTTTGTCAGCATCAGTCTCTGGCATGATTTGCACGTACATCGTCCATTTGGGGAAATCACCGTTTTCAATCGAGCCGAATAAATCTTCTTGGGTTGATTCGCGGGTTTGGCCCACAATCGTAGCCGCTTCATCATTGCTCCAATGCTTGTGCCCTTGTTGGGTTTTAAAATGAAACTTCACCCAGAAGCGTTCATTCTTTGCATTAATGAAGCTAAAAGTATGTGAGCCATAACCATTGATGTGACGCACATTTTGTGGCAAACCACGGTCGGAAAATAAAATAGTAATTTGGTGTAAGCTTTCAGGTGAAAGCGACCAAAAGTCCCACATTGCTTTGGGACTACGCAAATTCGTTTTGGGGTGACGTTTTTGGGTGTGAATAAAATCAGGAAATTTATACGGGTCACGAATAAAAAACACGGGTGTATTATTGCCGACTAAATCCCAATTGCCTTCGTCAGTATAAAATTTTAACGCAAAGCCACGCACGTCACGCTCAGCATCAGCCGCACCGGCTTCACCAGCGACGGTTGAAAAGCGAAGTAATAATGGTGTTTGTTTGCCAACTTTATTAAATAAGTCCGCTTTCGTGTATTGGCTGATGTCATGAGTAATGGTGAGCTCGCCATAGGCGGCCCAACCTTTGGCATGCACAACGCGCTCAGGAATGCGCTCACGGTTTTGGTGCGCGAGTTTTTCAAGAAGTTGATAGTCTTGCATTAGCACTGGGCCACGCTCGCCAGCCGTTAAGCTATTTTGATTATCGGCAATAGGGCAGCCAGCTGTTGTGGTTAATGTCGGATTTTTCTTGCTCATCGTTTAACTCCTAAACCATACTGCACATTGCCAGTGGTTTTATGTTTGATTAATTCGTACTGATGTTGATTTACCATGCTTGTTAAGTCATAGCCTTTTTCACACTCTAGATAAATTAGACCATTATCACTAAGAAGGGAAATAGATTTTTCAAATGCGCCTGATAGGTTGTCCTTATTAAAAGGTGGGTCGAGAAATATAATATCAAATGTTTTAGCCCATCGTGTCGTCAGAAAATCACAAGCTTGAATATTAATGTCACTGTCAGCAAACACGACTGCGGAAGCTGAAAGTTGATTGACAACGTCTTGGCTCACATCAAAAAGCGTCACCTGTTGCGCGCCACGCGAGGCGGCTTCGAAGCCTAATGCACCACTGCCAGCAAACGCATCCAAGCAAACACTGTCAATAATATGCGGTGCTAACCAATTAAACACCGTTTCTCGAATCCGATCTGAGGTCGGGCGGACCCCTTCAATATCCGGAATCCCAAGCTTACGCCCCCGATGTTTACCGCCAATAATTCGATACTGATTTAGTTTTTTAATCCTCAATCCTCAATCCTTAATCCTAAGAACCCACAATCACCACATTCATCTGCTTAACATGAAAATGTTTCGCAAACGCATGTCGAATATCCGTCGCTTTCACCGCTTTAACGCGCGAGGTGAACGTATCAAAATAATTCACCGGCAAGTGATAAAAACCTAAATACAAAATATTTTGCAAAATCGCGGCATTACTATCAAAGCGTAAGGGGAAGCTATTCACCAAACTATCTTGCGCTTGTTTTAATTCAGCAGCCGTCGGTCCTTTGGCAATAAACATACCCGCTGTGCTAAGCATTACGTTGATCGCTTGAGCGGTGGTTTTATTCTGTGTTTGGCCCGCAATCAAGAAAATGCCACGTGACAATAACGGCATGTTGCCACTACCAACGCCATACGATAAACCATGCTTTTCACGCACATTCTGAAATAATAACGACGACATGCCGCCGCCAAGAATTTGATTGCCCACCAAGACATTCATATAGTCTTTGTTGTTATGATTCAGCCCTGCTTCGCCAATATACAATGTCGCTTGAGGCCCTGGGAATTTAATATGGGCATGTTTGCCCGTGGGTGATAGTGTCACGTCAGGCGCTGTTAACAACTGCCCAGGCTGCAAGGCTTTGGTTAATGTGTCAGCCATGGCTTTTGCCTGCTTCAAACTGACATCACCGACGATGGCTAACGTCGCATTACGTGCTGTGTAATGTTGAGCATAAAAACGTAGTGCATCATCATGTGTGAAGCTTTTCACGATGTTGGCTTGACCTAACACCGTGTACCCATAAGCTGATTCGCCAAAAATCGTTTTATATAGTGCATTGCTAGCTAAAGCGCTAGGGTTTTGCGCGCGCATTTGAATTGCCACTAATTGTTGGTTTCGTAATTGCTGCACAGAGGCATTGGGAAATGTAGGGCGAGACAAGACATTGGTAAATAAACTTAACGCGTCAGCCATCACCTTCTTATTCGTTAAGGTGCGCAAGCTTATCACGGCGCCATCACGGTCAACGCTATTGCCTAATTGCGCGCCCATATTGTCAAAACGTGCCGCAATATTATCAGCAGAATGTTGTTCACTACCTTCACCGATTAAGTTGTTGGTCAACTGTGCCAAGCCGTGACGCTTACCATCATAAGCACTGCCGGCACGAAACTTAATCGCCATATCCAGCATCGGTAGGCTGTCACTTTTCACAAAATATACAGGCGTTCCATTTTTGGTTGTCCACTGGTGAATCTCCAGTACGTTGGCTTGCGCCGTGATAGTGAGGATGGTTAGTAAAGTGATGAGTAGTGTTTTCATGTGGTTCCTTTTTTCTATTAAGGGTATTTGTCGATCAGGTTTTAGGTGTTAGGGCTTAGGTATCAGGCGGTTTTGTGGCCGCATCAGTGCGGCACTTGTTTAAGATGTTGGGTTTGATCATAATCTTAAACAGCTCACGCTGTTCCCTAAGCCCTAATGCAATGTTTTACCCATCGCCGCCGCATGCGCCTGCTGCTTAGCATCCGCTTGCGTCATGGGTAATGGCGTTAACACTGTTTCCGTTAAATTGTTTTGTGTTAAAAATTCTTTTGCCACCGCTTGTATTTGCTTGGCAGTGACTTTATTAATATGGCTAATATAAGTGTCTAAGGTGTTAACAGGTAAGCCAACGCTGACAACTGAGCCGATTTCGGTTGCTTGGTCGCTCATGGAATCTTTAGCATAAGTATGGCTGGCAATCATTTGGTTTTTGACACGCTGCAAGGTTTTGCTATCGATCGGTTTATTTTGCAATTGTTGAAGCACGCCTTCAATCGCTTGGCGCAACTGTATTACCGTATGGCCTTTAGCAGGAATGCCGGTAATGCTCACAGCATCGCTCAATCGTGCGGTCGCATCGTAATCCACATCCACTGATGCCGCGACATGACTGCCACGCACTAGTTGATGCTGTAATAAACTGCTTTCACCTGCACTAAGCACGCCGGTTAACACATCTAGGGCATAGACTTTCCAAGCATTTTTAGTGGTGTTGAGTGTCGGCGCGTTATAGCCCATAAATAAAGTCGAAACCGTGGCAGGTAAGTGCACGTTAACAGAACGTTTGCCGAGGCTAGGAATCTCCGTTGTCGCTGGGCGAGCAGGGAGTGTTTTAGATTTAATGCTGCCGAAATATTGGTTGGCCAATGCTTGCATCTTACTGGGGTCAACATTGCCGACAATCACAATCGTTGCATTGTTCGGTGCATACCAAGTGTTATACCAGTGGCGCACATCAGCAACATTGAGATGATACAGATCATCCATCCAACCAATGGTTAAATGATGATAAGGGCTAGAAACAAATAGCGCTGCATTAAAGCGCTCATAAGTTTCAGCTTGTGGATTGTTATCAATGCGCATGCGACGCTCTTCACGCACGACTTTAATTTCTTTATTGAACTGTTGTTGCGTCAAGCTCAAATGCTGCATGCGATCACTTTCTAACTGAAAGCTTAATGGCATCTTGTTGGCCGCTAATTCTTCGTAATAAGCCGTGAAATCACGGGCCGTAAAAGCATTAATTTCACCACCATTATTATCAACGATTTTAGCTAACTGGCCAGAGGGATATTTTTTCGTGCCATCAAACATCATATGCTCGAGTAAATGCGAAATACCGGTTTGACCATTCACTTCATAACTGCCGCCCACGTGATACCAAATTTGAAACACGGCAACAGGCGCACGCTTATCCACTTTAACGTACATGTTTAAACCATTTTTCAGCGTGTAATGATGTAAGTTGTTGGCAGCAAAGCTAGTCGTCGTTAATGTAATCAAAATAAAGAGTATAATGTTGCGCATGTGTATTCCCTAAAGTAGGGTGGATAAAAGTTCACGCGCAGCGTGGACATATCCACCAATATCAAAGGTGGATATGTCCGACCTATCGATCGAACTTTTATCCACCCTACAATAGGTGCTAGAATACCACAAACCTAAGGTATAACGAATATGTTCAAACTCTTTAAAAAACGCAAACCCGAACAGCAAGAGCAAGATGCCAAGCAACTTGATACCGGCTTGCAACGCACACGTCGGAATTTTTCTGATGGGCTTGCCGATGCTATGTTTGGTAAAAAAACGGTCGATAATGAATTATTAGAAGATATCGAAACACAATTACTCGCAGCCGATGTCGGTATTGATACCACGCAAATCATTATGGATGAATTGCAAAGCAATATTTCGCGTAAACATGTCAGCAACCCCGACGCTTTAATGTTACTGCTGCAAGAGATCATGGCCGATATGTTAAAACCCTGCGAGCAACCATTAATGATGGATGAAAGTGATAAGCCATTTGTCTTATTAATGGTGGGCATTAATGGCGCGGGCAAAACTACGACCATTGGCAAGCTTGCTAAACGTTTACAGCAAGATGGTAAATCCGTCATGCTGGCCGCGGGGGATACCTTCCGTGCCGCCGCCGTTGAGCAGTTACAAGTCTGGGGTGAGCGTAATGATATCCCTGTTGTTGCGCAACAAACCGGAGCCGATACTGCCGCGGTAATTTTTGATGCCATGCAATCCGCACAAGCCAAAGGCACCGATGTATTAATCGCAGACACTGCCGGTCGCTTGCACACACAAGATAATCTCATGGCCGAATTAGAAAAAGTTATCCGCGTGATCAAAAAAGTCGATGACACCGCACCGCACGAAGTCATGATTGTGCTGGATTCAAGCCTCGGTCAAAACGCTCTACAACAAGTCAAAGAATTTCGCGATGCCGTCAATGTTAGTGGTATCACTCTCACCAAGCTCGACGGCACAGCCAAAGGTGGCATCGTCTTCGCCCTTGCCAAACAAACCGGCTTACCCATCCGCTTCATCGGTGTTGGCGAAGGTATTGATGATCTGCAAGAGTTTGAATCGACAAATTTCGTTAAGGCCCTGTTCAATTAGCCCTTTTAAAATCAATTACGTACCGTCATCCCGCGGCTTGACCGCGGGATCCAGGGCATCGTTTAGCTTATCATTATCCCCTAGATTGCGCGGACAAGCCGCACAATGACGGTGTTATATAGATGAGGCTAAAAAAATGCCGATCAGCGTTTAACTGATCGGCATTATGAGAAAGTGCCTGTTATTATTTCTTGCCACCAAATTTCAAATGTACGCCAGGCATGATCAGTGAAGGTACGCGTTTACAATACTCTTGCCAGTAGACACCATATTTTTTCGCACATTTTAATTCATCACGATAAGCACGATGCAGTAACAATACCGTCAAGAATACAACGTAAAAATACGGTAGGAAGTGGTTAAACATCGCAGGCAACGTCCACAAGAAAGCGCCAAGAATTTCTGGCACATAGTGGAAGTGTCGTGCCACCCCAAACCAACCAGATGCTAACAATATGCTTTTCTTTTCCTCGCCATCATCATTGATATAAGTGGCATGAATCGTAACCGGATCTTTACCCCATACTTTGCATTGACCATTGGTCGCGCGGAAAATTTGACGTTGTTTGTCAGCCCAATAGTTTACTAGCACGCTGCCTGAACCCAGCATGACAATACCGACTGCTAGCCAAGTCGGTAAATTGATCGGGTGAGTGACTAAATACATGGTGGAGAGCGTATAAACACCTGGCACCCACACTAAGCAACCCCAGCAGATATAAAAGCCAGCGCGATCTAACATGATATCGATAGAGCGCAGGTAACCCGTTTCCCAAAGATAAAATTTCATCAAGTAAACCATTTGAATCATCACCGCGACCCACATTGAATCACTTAAATAACCATAGAGCTCCACTTGCTTGCTCGCGTAAGACAATAATAATATCGGCCAAGCCATCATGCCTAGGCGGCAATTAGTAAATTGTTTAACATCCCAACCAAAAATACGAGGATAGAGTTCAGTGCCCCAGTAGTAATCAAACAAGGGATTACCGCTGCTGCCATGATCACTACTTGATGGTTTAGTTAAGCCTTTAATATAAAGCAGTAAACAAAAAACCAAACTGAAGATGTTAAGGGCACACAGTATAGCGCCTAAGTTATCGTAAGCCACCGTGGGTGAAAACCAATGTAACCCATAAGAACAACCCATGAATAAGGCTAGCGTGATAACAAAGCAAGCCACACCGTTGGCTTTATACTCTGGCGTGTTACCTTTTTTAGTTAGCGGACCTTGAAAAGGTTTGCCGGGTACCACGCGCATTAAAATCAATTGCACTGCTGCGAAAATGCCAATCACTGCCCAAGCAGTTTTAGTGCCAAAAAATATAGGCCCCCAAATTCCCCACAACACATGAAAAAAACCGTGCTGAATAAACAACTGCAGTAATGATTCTAACGAACCTTGTAAGTGTGTATTGGTAAACCAAATTAATATAACAGCAGGTGGGCATAAAATAATAAGACATAAAGGCACAAGTGTACGATTGAAAAATCGCGATGCGATGGATGGCATAGGTTATCTCCTAGATAATGCCCTAGCATCATAGCAATGTTTATCGTTTAAAGGTGAGTTATTTTAACCAAGGAAGGCGGCTGATTTAATCGACCATATCGTCAACCAATGTCTTTATCGCCTTGGCAAAATTCGGTTTTGGAAACTTCGCTAAATTCTCTTTCGCCTGTTGATAATACGTTTTATTTGTTAGCATCTTACGTAATACTGATTTGATATCGCTGTATTTTTCAACCGTTAAGCCCAATTGGTTTTTCAACACAAAATCAATATTGAGTTGTTCCCAATACATCACGCGGCTGGTGTGATCTAAAATCATCGGCAGTTCAGAATACACCGCTTCAGCAATACTGTTCGGCCCAGGCTTGGTGACAAACACATCCGACACGGCCATTAAGTCAGCGATGCGTTGCGTAAAACCCACCACGCTTAATTGAACCGCCGGGTGACGTGGCAGCGCTTCAATTTTGGTTTTCATTTTTTCATCGCGCCCCACACACACGACTAAATGCATGGCAATGTTCATTTGGCAGATTTGTTCAGCAAACAATAGATTCGCCTTTGAACCTTGCCCACCCATTAGCAACATGACTACTGGTATATCACTGGGTAATTGAAAGTCGTGCTTGATTTGGGTTAAATCTTTTGGTGTTAAAAAATCCTCGCGCACAGGGAAGCCTAAGGTTTCAACTTGGCTATCCAACAAATTAGCCGGTTTGATTTTTTCGCGTATGGTCGCATCGTCAAACGTCAGCACGTATTTCAGCTGGTCATAATTACGATGCTTAAATTTATAAATATAATTACTCGTATCCAAATCATTGGTGAGCACTAAAAAAGGAATGCTACGTTCGCGACAGACGTTAATCAGTTGATAATTAAAAAAGGGAAATACTGAAATCACAATATCCGGTTGCATCGCATCAACATACTTCCCGACCGCTTTTTGTAAAGCACGCCCACGCGTCGGCCAAATGAAGCATTTAAAAATTCTTATATAACTATGAATACAGCGCGTCATTTTGTTTTTTAACATGAAGTTATAAAAATGTTCGAAACGCGAAATCTTAAATTCGGGTTTGAATCGGCTGGTTAACGCATGCGTCGGGTAGATGTTGGTAACATCAAAGGCATCGGCAAAAATACCATCTAAGAGTAAAGCAACCGATTCATGGCCACCACCACCTTTACTGGTGATAATGAGCATTTTTTTCTTGTCAGACATAAGGCCTCGCGGGGTTAGAAAGCCATGCGATTGTGCGATAATCGCCTGCAAAACACAAGATCGGCCGTTTAATTGCCTTAATTTTCAACAGCTTGAACAATAAGTGAACCAATTAAGCCTTTCTTAATGTAGAGGCGGTATAATAGCGACCTGTATTCTATATAGATAACAAAATTACCTGTTAAAGGAAGTAACAACTATGATCTTGCGCGCTATTGTTTTAATTCTGTCATTGTCGGCTTCGTCAGCTTGGGCGATTGATGCAGGTACTATTACATTTACAGGATTGCCCACGAGTGTGACAGCGGTGCAATTAGTTTGCCCCTCAATAACGACCCCCATTCCTGCGACAAGTTCAGATCCAACCGCGGGTAGTTATAGTTTTGACATGGCTGCTCTTTTAACGGCTGTGGCTCCAGGTACCAAAATTGCCGATCTTGAGAATTGCCAATTAGTCTCAACAAGTCAGAATGCGAATCCCATTACATATGCAAACGTTACGTTGAATCCATTGACTTCATTCAATGGTTCTAGCACGTTTAAGAGTATGCTATTTTACGCAGCCATTTTGACGACAAAGCCAGTTGATGGCTATATAGCCAACCCTAGTCCTTCCGGTAACACGCCTCAGCAAAAAGGCTATCCCGCTTATTTCAATAAAGCATTCCAAGTTTGGACGGTAAACATTATGCCTGATGACCCAGGTAGCATTAATTTAACCGTCCAGTCCGATAAGATTTCATCCATCACCATGACATGTGATAGCGCCAATACACCTACAACATTGCCTGTGGTAAGCAACGATGTGAAATTCTCATTGTCAGCAATCGCCACACAGGTAGGCAGTGGCAAAACAACAGCAGATTGTCGTTTCACCGCAGCATTCACCAGCAGTAATGATGCCGTTGATGTTGGTGGGATTAATGTCACCGATTTAGCGCTGACACCAGGGACAACACAGAATGTTTGGTCTGCCGTGTTAGCAGCAGAACCACCGAAGGATAGCGGTTACATGTTAGCCGCATTCACCGCGAGTGCTGATGCTACTCATCCACAGACGGCCTTCCCGGATGCGGCGAACAATTGGCAGTCAACGATTAGTCCGAAAACAGACGGTAATTTGGTTTTTACCGTGAAAGCCAATGCTCCACCTGTGAAAACCATCAACTTAACTTGCCCAGGTATAACGCCTTATCCGATGACAGTCACTGACGGTGCGGCAATTTTACCGTTGACACAGCTTTACAGCATACTGGGTAATCAACCAGCGGCCACTTGTACATTAGCAGCAGTGACGGCTAGTAATGATCCCACTGATATGGGCAGTCTAGTGTTTAGTGGTTTAGGTTCGACATATGGGCCTAGCGAAGATGCCTATGCCGTTGATGTGGATTACACAAAAGCACCTGACGATTCAAATTATGTATTGTATCAGCCGACCCAAGGTCCAAATGCAACGTGCTATCCAGCGGGTAGTAACATTTGTTCACAATGGTCCGTTGCTATTAACCAAATTCAACCCGGTAGTTTCATTGTAAAACTGCCAACTGCCATGACGTCAGTGAGCTTATCGTGTAACGGGCAAGCCGTGCCAGGCACGGCGGCAAGTGGCGCGATGGATTTCACCTTAAAGCAAATTAATGATTCAGCAAAAGTAAACGATATGGCTTGCACCTTAACGAGTGCATCGTCAGGCAATGCAGCGGGTGACATGGGTGGCTTTCATCTGAGTTTGTTGCATGAAACATCGGATGCTGCATGGGTCGCTAAATTAGATACACCTACGCAACCGACGGTTCCCAACACCACATTGGATGGGCCAGTGAATACTTCAACCTTGCTCGCTGATGGTTCAGCCGCTGCTTGGCAAGCGACGCTTGTGCAATCAAAAGACGGTCAAATAATGCTATCGGAATTGCCAGACGCGGTGACTAGTGTCACGTTGAGCTGTGACGGTGGACATGATTTTACAGCGCCTGCCAGTAAAGGTGATGCCATCTTTAGCATGCAAACCTTGCATGGCACTCAAACAACTGAGCCGGTTAGTTTAACCAACTGCCATATGAGTGCAACGAATGAAAATTTTGGTAGCATGGACATTGATAATATCAGTGTCAACGCAACAACCAATATTTGGCAAGCACAAATAAGCAACCCTCAATCGGGTGATAATAATAACGTGATGCCTAAATCTGGCTGTAACCCCGGTGAATCATGCTCTACCTGGACCGTTGCGTTAACGCCTTATGGTGTGGGTACTGTCACTTTTGCGACAGATGCCTCCGTGGGCGCGGTTGATTATCAGTGTAAAGCGACGGATGGATCGTTATTTGATTTAGCTTCGGCAAGTGCTGCACCGACGGCAAACCCCACTGTGTTTGACATGGCAAAGTTGCATCAGTTAGCACAAGCCAAAACACAAAGTAATAATTTAGCGACGTGCACCGCTTATGGCATGGGTGAAGAGCGCGTGACGTTATTTCAATTTAACATTACTGGCTTAGCGGTAACAGGCGCAGAAGGTGAGAACAAACAATGGACGAGTGCTGAGCCAACCGTTACGTTTCCTGCACAAGGGTATCAGGCTTCAGTAGCCGGTAGCAGTTCAGATTGGACCGTCACGTTTGTTAAAGCAAGCAATAATAATTAGAAAAAGGAAAAGGTTATGAGTCAAGGTTGTGTAGCAAAAGTAGGCAGCGTTCAAGGCCATGACGCCTCATCGTCTGAAGGTAGACCTTTATTGGCTAACGAATGCGGAGAGCCCGTGATACCTGGACAACAATTATGTGGAGTCCATGTAAAAACTGTTTGTCATGTCTGTCATCAATCGCTAATGAATGTAAGCATGGAGTTCAAGTGCAATGCAGAGCATGTGCATTATCGGCACCAAACTTGCCAGCCCCCTGCTCATTGCCCTTCCGGTGCTACACCTGCTCGATGGAATCCTTGCGCCTGGTTCTCTGGTCGTCAAGATGGCACTGTTGTCACACCCCCTTGGGCAGATGTCAGTTCCGCTCAAAAGTTACTGGCTGAGATGCTACAAGTGCAATACGCCAAAACAAAAAAATTCGATCAAGCGTCTGTGCAATTTACAAATGATACGGCTATAGCAGTGTTAAAGGCAGTTTGTGGTAATAATGGCGAAAAGCTAAAAAACTATCATGGTTTAGATCGAGAATGTATAACGGCTGTTCCTGGCCAACGTTTACCTGATCAACCTGTCACTACTCAACCCGTGGCTCAAGATACAAACAACGGCTATTTTAACGCGTTAGCGTTGTACCACAAAATGAGTACGCAAGTCATTTTGCATATGAAATGGTTATTAGTGCATGTCGCGAGTGAGCAGGGGAAGACGTTTACTATGCAGGATGATGATAATGTCTATGGATTATTGCTACGCATGTATGAGGCGACGTTAAATATACCTGCTGACGCTCGACGTTATTTGGCTGATTACGATAAGCTTTTTGATCCATTACCCCAGGAAAGTATTGCCACACTGAAAACTAAGTTGAACATGGATTTTACTGACTCTAACAGCTTAAGCACTAAACAACATTGGTTAATCAAGCTAATTGCAGAACACAGTACCCCACGAAAAGGCATGATGGCTAACATTTTTGAGCGACCAACGCGTCGAAACATAGCCTGTGGAAGCTGCGCTGGCTTAGGATTCATTGGTGGTGGAGCACATATAGGCGTTATCATGCAGCAAGCTTTTAATTTGAATAGCCAAGCCGGAATCCCGATGGCGACGCCTGCTGTTTGGCAAACCAAAGGTGCTGAGGTTGCAATTGTCTGGTTTTCATGGATAGTGATTTTTATTGCCTTGTTTGGCGTGGCCTGGGTGGCATATTGGTATGGTCCAGCGATTGTCGATTTTGTTCAAAGAACATGTTGTGGTTGTTGTTCTGGCACAGGTGAATCAACACATTAGAAGGCTTGTGGTGCACAAGTCTTAGTCAACCGCGCTGCTCGCATTTCCCCTCAGACTAGTTATAATGTAGACCTGAGTTTAACAGGATATTATAGCTATGCGTCTTAAACACCTTACCTCTGCCATTGCTAGTTTATTTATTGCCGCCAGTGGTCAGGCCGCTGAAGAAGCGGCTTCGGGTTCCAGTGGTGGCGGCCTAGGCGACACCATTAATGAAGTGCGTAGTGCTGTTGGCAAAGGCGGCAGTGGCAGCTCGAGTAGTAGCGGTGGTTGGGGCCAAGTGGCTGAAAAAGCTTTGGGTGGTAAGAGCGGTAGTTCAGATTCGAGCTCAGCCAGCGCCTCAAGTGGTAGCGGTGGATTGGCTGGTGCAGCGTCAGGCTTGTTAGGTGGCGGTGGTTCATCCGGCAGTGCTGATTCATCAAGTGGCGGGGCATCCGGTGGTGCTAGTGGCGGCGGTGATCTCCAATCAAAAGCAATTTCATCTGTCGGCAATTATGCCGGCTCACTAATTTCTAGCACACCCACGGTTGAGCGCATTGCGTATCGCTCACAAGTGGTTTATTTGCCGCGTTTAGAACTCGATGGTGCCGTTGGTAATCCTTTTTCTGCTGGTGGCGACGCCATGTTCCCGCTGATTTCCAGCAACCATTCTATTTTTTATGCCGACGTACTTACCAATTTCGACACGAACAACCGTAACATTTTTTCGGGTGGTTTAGGCTATCGTCATTTGGGTAGCGAAACCGAAATGATTTGGGGTTTATACGGTTTCTTTGATTATGGCAAGTCAAAGCAAAATGAATATTACCCGCAGGCGACAGCCGGCTTTGAAATCATGTCGAACATTGTCGATTTCAATGTGAATGCTTACATCCCCGTTGGCACCACAGAAAAACAAACGGGTACGTACGTGACGCCTGTGTCGACTGGCCACAAACTGAATTTGCAAACCACCAATCAATTTGACACGGCCTTAGCCGGTGTCGATACCGAAATCGGTTTTAAAGTTATCCCTTCTTTATTTCATCCCTTGCGCGCTTACGTGGGTTATTATCATTATGGCTTTGGCAGCGTGCCAAAAAGTATTAATGGCGCGAAGTTGCGTTTAGAGCAAACCATTAATTACAGCGTGCGTCTGTTCGCTAACATGCGTTACGATGCTGTGTTCGATGCCGAATGGCAACTCGGTGTGCGTTGGTATATCGGCGGCGTGCGTCAAAGCCAAGAGGATTACAACAGTTACGATGCCTTACGCAGTCGCATGATGGATGTGGTGCCACGTAACCGCAGCATTACGACGGTGCAAAGCGATCAAGTTGTCGATGCTAATTCTGACTTTGATGTGTATTATGTGAATAAAAACATTGCTGCCGGTGGCACAGGTACGGTTGAAAATCCCTTCCATACGATTGATGATGCGTTAACGCAAGCCAAATCGGGCGACAAAGTTTATATCTATGATGGCAGTTACACCATGGCGGACGATTTGAGCATCGCCGCGGGTGTCTCGTTAATGGGATCGGGTAGTGCATTGCAAGATAGAGGTTACACTTTCATTGCGCAAGGTGATGCGCCTACCTTGAATTTTACTACCACGGGAAAGGCCGTCACTTTGGCTGAGGGCAGTGGCCTTGCCGGTTTGAATTTGTCGAATGCCACGACGGAAGGGTCGGGCGTTTATGTGAATGCGAAGAATGTGACAGTTAGCGAGGTGAACACAAGCAAGTTCAAATATGGTTTCGAAGTCGATTCAGCTACTGATACGGTTACGTTTGATAATGTGAATGCGACCGGAGCAATAGCATTAGGTGGCGCTGGGTTGCATGTCGCCGATACTGCTAAAAATATTACAGTGAAAAATTCAACATTTAGTAATAATTACCGCGGTGTGACTTTATTGCAGGCCTCTAATGTGACATTAGATACAGTTTCAGCAAATAACAACGTCGCGGCTCCTGATTCCAGTGGGATATATATTAATGGCGCGAAAGGCGTAACGCTGGATAACATCACAGCCTTTGGTAATGGTGACCAATTAGGTGCAGCAACCTCAGGCGCCTCAGGCATTGATATTTTAACCGGCAGCGAAGTGACATTGGGCAGCATAAATGCCGGTCATAATGGGCGTGTGGGTGTAGACATCGAAAGCGGTGCAACCGTTAAATATGATGCCGACAAGGTCACTGGCGAAGACAATGGATTAGCGCTGTCTACTTCTGATCAAGCGCATGATTGCTTAATTCTGAAAGACGGCACTTGCGTGAAGACTAACACATGATCCATTTTTCTAACGTCACCAAAAAATACAAAAACGGCTACGAAGGCTTAAAGCGTGTCGATTTTGATTTAGACAATGGTGAGATGGTGTTTTTAACTGGCCATTCGGGCGCGGGTAAAAGTACGTTCTTAAAAATCGCAGGCATGTTAGAGTCAGCAACCCGTGGTCAAGTGGAAGTGAATGGTTTTGATTTAATGAATTTAAAACCACGACATCTCCCGCAGTTTCGCCGTAAAATCGGTATTGTATTGCAAGATCCAAAACTGCTCCCCAAGCAAACCGCCTTTGAAAATGTTTGCTTACCGTTGATCGTTGCCGGCGCTCGTAAAAATGAAATGAAAAAACGCGCCCGCGCTGCAATTGATAAAGTCGGCTTATTGCGTAAAGAAAATTTACTCGCCGAAGAACTTTCCACTGGCGAACAACAACGCATCGGCCTAGCCCGTGCCATTGTCAACAAGCCCGATTTAATTTTAGCCGATGAGCCAACGGGAAATTTAGACCCTGATTTATCCAAAGAAATCATGCAATTGTTTGCCGATTTCAACAGCGTCGGCACTAGCATTTTAATCGTCACCCATGATGTGGATTTAATTCGTACCTTACCGTACCGCAATGTCCACATCGAAGATGGACGGTTGATTGAATGATTTTTTCCTTCTCCCCTCGCGGGGAGAAGGAGTCAAGCAAAGAGAACGTTAATGTTTAACCCCAGAATTTACATCGCCCACCATGTTCACGCTTTCATCCAAGCGTACAAACAATTGCGTAGCACACCGTTATCCACATTGATGACATTAGCCGTATTAGCCATCGCCATTATGTTGCCAACAGGTTTATTGGTGGTCTTAAGCAATGCTCAGCAATTAACAGCACGTTGGAACAATGGCGCCACGATTGCGATGTATTTGCCTGTAAATCTCCCTGACGCACAAGCCAATGAGGTTTTGCAGCAAGTGAAATTACGCAGTGATGTCGCGAATGCGGGTTACATTTCACCACAACAGGGCATGCAAGAATTTCAAAAAGCTTCTGGCTTTGATGACGCGTTTGCTGCATTAAAACATAATCCTTTGCCGGGGGTGATTGAAGTCACGCCAAGCAATACGTCCCCGATGGCAATGCAGCAATTGAAATTGCAGTTACAAGGCTTGGCGCATGTCGAAAGCGTGCAGCTAGATATGCAGTGGGTGCAGCGCTTGTTTAGTATCGTCAGTTTAGGCCAACAATTTGTTTATGGCCTGTTAGTGATTTTAGCGATTGCCGTGTTGTTGATTATTGGTAACACCATTCGTACGACTGTGCAGCGCAATCAACAGCAAATTCATGTGACCCAACTGATCGGCGCCAGCCAGGCTTTCATCCGCCGTCCGTTTTTATACGCAGGAGTGATGTATGGATTGAGTGCCGGTATTATCGCCGCCCTGATTTTAACAATTATTATTGTGTGGTTGCAAGGTTCCGTCCGTCATTTGGCATTGTTGTATAACAGCCAATTCCATCTGCAAGGTTTGAGCGGCGCTAGCTTTGGCTGGCTAATCTTGGCCAGCATCGTGCTCGGATTTTTGGGATCATGGCTAGCTGTCGGACGTTACCAAAGTCGCTAATATTGGCCTTCCCGCGAGGGTGTTGTTGAATAAATC
>TARA_R110000868_G_scaffold158036_4_pt1 | contig 99443 bp, 90 predicted proteins | sample TARA_R110000868 | Tara Oceans TARA_R110000868 (sample SAMEA4397489) | marine metagenome | biome: Polar Biome; feature: [SRF] surface water layer (ENVO:00010504); material: water (ENVO:00002006), including particulate matter (ENVO:01000060) such as... | depth 5 m
GACGTGTTGTGATGTAAGGGAAGAAGGGCGTCTAGACCCTTGCCTTCGACATACTCCATCACCATATATATAACATCAAGCTCATCATCGCGGTCGAAATCGTAAACGCGTACAATATTGGGGTGAGAGAGCTGTTGAACCTTATTGGCTTCGCTTTGCAGGGCTGACAGGGCTTCAGGGTGCATTTTGAACACCGGATTAAGGATTTTTAAGGCCACAAAGGGCATCACATCAGGATGTTCGGCCTTACGCAGGTCACGGGCCTTGAAAACCACGGCCATACCGCCTTCGCCGAGCTTTTCTTCTAACAAGAAGCGTTTGTTGATGAGGGTGCCGAGGGTGATATTCATTGCTTAATCGTAACCATTAATGTTATGTTAATCAAATGGTTGTAAAATGTACAGAATAGGCCTTAAGGGAAAACCATGGCAAAAGCGAATTTGACAACAAAAGATGTGCGTTTATCATTGATGGACCGTTTGTCGGAACACACAATGGAAGCCTACGAATATGAATCGCCAACGGTGCAAGATTTGATTCATGCCGTTGAACGCGATTTACAGAATTTGTTGAACACGCGCAAAGCACGCACAGAATTGCCGTCCGGTTATGGCGAGTTAGAACAATCATTATATGATTATGGCATTCCTGACTTAACCAGTGTGAATGTGAATTCACAAACGGAAAAAAAGAATTTTTGTCAGGCGGTAGAACATGCCATCGCGACATACGAACCGCGCTTGAAACAAGTGCACGTGGAAATGCTCGATAAGCAAAAGGACAATGTGTCATTGATTTTGCAATTCCGCGTAGCAGCCGTATTAATGGTTGAACCAACCCCGATTCCGGTCGAGTTTGATTCAGCGCTAAAGTCAGACACACGATTGTTTGACGTTGAAGGACATGTTGATTAAGCGCGTTGCGCCTAATCAGCCCTCAAGGAAACAAGGTAGTAACGTAATGGAAAACATAAAAAGGATTAGCGATGTCAGATAAACTACTCCCCTACTACAACCGCGAATTAAGCTATATTCGCCGTTTAGGATCGGATTTCGCTAAAGCGAATCCTAAAATCGCCGGTCATTTAAATATGACGGAAGATACGATTGAAGATCCGCATGTATCACGTTTAGTGGAAGCGTTTGCGTTGTTGAATGCGCGTACGCGTCAAAAGTTAGATGATGACTTTCCTGAATTAACTGACTCATTGCTCAATGTTTTATACCCTCATTATTTAGCCCCAATTCCTTCAATGGCCATGGTGCAACTCAAAGCTTCACGTAGTCTGCAAGAAGTCGAAACCGTGAAGCGTCATACGATGTTAGAAACCGGACCGATTCAAGGCGAACCTTGTCGCTTCCAAACCGCATACGATGTGGATTTATTGCCTGCGCAAGTGACGGAAGCAGAACTCGAAGGCCATCGTCGTAATGCACCTGATGTGTCAAACCGTTTAAACGTATCGTCTGTGTTAAAGCTAAAATTAGACACCTACAACAAAACGTTTGCTGAATTAAAGCCGAAAAAGCTGCGATTTTTCTTAAAAGGCCAACATCAACAAATGTTCGCTTTGTATGAAATGTTAATGAAAGGTGTTGTTAAAATCGCGATGTCTAGCGGCGCAAATGATCCTGATCCTGTATTCCTCGACGCCGAACATTTGCAAGCCGTTGGTTTGAATATGAGTGAAGGCTTATTGCCGTATCCCGCACAATCGTTTTTAGGTTATCGTTTGTTAACCGAGTTTTTCACTTTCCCTGAAAAGTTTTTATTCTTAGACTTGGTCGACTTGCCTGCCGATAAAATGGCGAAACTTGATGGAACTGTCGAGTTATATTTGTACTTAACAACCTACGACCGCGATTTAGAACAGCATGTTGACGCCGATAACTTTGCGATGGGTTGCACGCCAATGGTGAATTTATTTAAACATCGCGCTGAACCCTTAACGGTGAAGCACACTGAACCTGAATATCATATCATTGCCGATGTGCAGCGCCCCATGGCGTACGAGATTTATCGCATCAACAACGTTACTGCGATTTACAACAACGGTAAGCAGCAAGAATTCGCCCCGTTTTATGGCGTTAAACACAATAAAAAACTCAGCCAACATTGGTATGCGACACGTCAACCCGCTAAACCACGCGAGGGTGAGTTAGATAACGGTACTGAAATGTTTATCTCCTTGGTGGATTTAGAAATGCGCCCATCTGAAATCGATGACTGCATTATCGATATTGAAACCCTATCGTGTAACCGCGATTTGCCGAGCCGACTACCGTTCGGTGGCAATCAGCCGTACTTACAATTTTCTGAAGTGTCTGCACCGGTTGAAAAAATTCAATGCTTAACACCGCCCACGCCAACTTTCCGCCAGCCGATGGGTGAAGGTGCGCAATGGCGTTTGATTTCGCACTTAAGTTTAAACCATTTAAGTTTGACTGATGACAAAGTCGGTCGTGAAGCCTTGCAAGAAATTTTACGTTTATATGACGTCAATGATTCAGCCGAAACACGCGCCATGATTGACAGCATTTTAAGTTTAAGCACTAAACGCACATTGGCTCGCGATCCATCGGGTGGTTTAACCGGGTTTTGCCAAGGCATCGAAATCACTTTAGAGTTAGATGACGAACGCTTCACCGGTAGCAGTGTGTATTTGTTCGCGAGCATTATCGAGCGCTTTTTAGCCTTATATTGCTCAATCAATTCTTTCACTAAATTAGTGGCAGTCAACAAAGGTAAACAAAAAGTGATCCACGCCTGGCCCCCACGAAGCGGAGAACAAACATTGATATGATAGCGGAGCTATCATTTAAGGGCTTAGGGAATTTTGAAAAGTAGGATTTTAATTGACAAGTGTTATTTAAAATATTTTAAATAATTGCCGCACAGAGTGCGGTTACAAGAGCACCTAAAACCTAAGCCCTAATATCTAACACCTTATAGAAAAAACAAGGTAGTAAAACATTAGAAATAATTATGCGTAATGAAAATTTAACAACACGACTGCAAGAACAACCACACCTCTTCGATTTTTTCCAAGCGGTGCGTTTGCTCGAGTGGGTGAACCACGAACAAGCGCAAACCCAACCCAAGCGCAAACGTTTCGCGATTGGCCACGACAAACCGCAACATCGTGAAGTCACGTATTTCAGCGCACTGCCATCGTTACAATTCCCTGCCAGTGAAATTGCCAAATTAGTCTGGCGTACCTCACGTGATAACGTGGAGCTACCTCCTCAAATGTTAGTGACCTTCATGGGCTTAACCGGCCCTGCAGGCGCGATGCCCGTGCATTACACCCGCGAGTTATTAAACCGTATTCACTTGAAAGACCGCGTATTAAAAGAATTCTTCGATTTATTTAATCACCGTTCCATTTCATTCTATTTCCGCGCATGGGAAAAATACCGTTTTTATATGGGCTACGAACGCTCACGTCGAGAAAAAACCGGTGACGATACTTTTACTGTCGCATTAAAAAGTTTAGCTGGGCTTGGCACTAAAGGCTTGAAACAACGCACCACAGTCAGTGATGACGTTTACACGTATTATGCCGGTCATTTCTCACATCACCCGCGTAATGCCATTGGCTTGCAACAAATCTTGACCGATTATTTTGACATGCGAATCAAAGTGAAAGCGTTTAACGGTGATTTTGTGAATTTACCTCGCGAACAACAAACTCGCTTGCCATTCAGTGATGGTGAAGGTTGGCAGTTTAATCGTTTGGGCCATAATACTACCTTAAGCAGCAGGGCTTATAATAGCCAACAGCGTTTTCGTATTAGCGTGGGACCCATCACGCAAGAACAGTTTAATGAGTTTTTGCCAGGCACGTCTGCCTTGCAAGTACTGAAAGATATTGTGCGCATGTACGTCGGCCCAGAGATGAGTTTTGATGTACAGTTAGTGCTACAATCAGAAGAGAATGTGGGCACGAATTTATATGAAGATACCTTGCATGAGCCGTCTCGCCTGGGTTGGAATACCTGGTTGGGCCATAAGGTTGGCAAAGTATTAGATGATATGGTGCTTAAGTAGGGCTTAGGTATTAGGGCTTAGGTGTTAGTAGGGTTGGTTGCCGCGTTAGCGCGGCGCTGGTTTAAGATGTTGGATTTGACGGTTAACTTAAACAGCTTATGCTGTTTCCTAAGCCCTTATAAATTAAGCACAAGATAGTAAACTAAATAGAAAACATAGAAAGGATAGCAAAACAATGATTACACTAAACTTAAAATCATTAATCAGCAAACTCAATGAGCTTTGCAGTCGCACATTGGAAGAAGCCGCAGGCTTGTGCATTTCACGCACTCATTACAATGTCGAGATCGAACATTGGTTGGCGAAGTTATTAGAAACCAATGACACCGATATCGATGTCATCTTAAATCAATTCGCTATCGACAAAGCTACGCTTGAGCAAGACGTGCAATTAGCGCTGGATAAACTCCGCGCAGGCAATGCCAAAACACCATCGTTATCACAAGACGTGATCGATTTATCGCGTAGCGCCTGGTTATTAGCTTCTTTAGAATACCAAGCACCCGTTGTGCGTACAGGTCATTGGTTGTTAGCTTTGGTCAGCGATGACATGTTGTCACGCATCGCGCGCGATATCTCTTCAGAATTCAGTAAAATCAATGTCGAAGATTTAAAAGAAGGTTTGCCGACCTTGATGGATCATAGTAAAGAAACCGGTGGCGCACCAGCGGCCAATGCACAATCAGCGGGTGTGTCTGCACAAGCGCCGAATGCTGGCAGCAATGTGCTAGATCAATTCACCGTTGATTTAACCGCTCGCGCACGCAATGGCGAGTTAGACCCTGTGTTAGGTCGTGATGATGAAATCCGCCAAATTTGCGATATCTTAATGCGCAAACGCCAAAACAACCCTATTTTAACGGGTGAAGCCGGTGTCGGTAAAACTGCCGTGGTCGAAGGTTTTGCCATGCGTATCGCTAAAGGCGATGTGCCACAAGTATTAAAAAATGTTGCCGTGCGTATTTTAGATTTAGCTTTATTGCAAGCCGGTGCGAGCGTTAAAGGCGAATTTGAAAACCGTTTGAAGAATGTCATTCAAGCCGTTAAAGCTTCACCGCAACCGATTGTATTATTTATCGATGAAGCCCACACCATGATTGGTGCTGGTGGCGCAGAAGGCCAAGGCGACGCGGCTAACTTATTAAAACCCGCCTTAGCGCGTGGCGAGTTACGCACCATCGCGGCGACAACCTGGGCGGAGTATCGCAAGTATTTTGAAAAAGATGCAGCCTTAGCGCGTCGATTCCAAGTGGTTAAAGTCGAAGAGCCTAGCGAAAGCAAAGCCATTGATATGATGCGAGGTTTAGCGGCCGATTTAGAAAGCCACCATAATGTGCGTATTTTAGAAGAAGCCATTTCAGCCTCAGTGAAATTATCGAAACGTTATATTCAAGGTCGTCAATTACCAGACAAATCAGTCAGCTTGTTAGACACAGCTTGTGCCAAAGTCGCGATGAGCCATGCCTCAACGCCTGCGCCCATCGAAGATTGCACACGCCGCATCGAACAATTGCAAGTCGAATTGAAAATGCTAAACCGTGAAGCTGCCACTGGCGCTAAACACGATGATCGCGTAAAAGAACTCGATGCGAATTTAGTCACAGCCGAGCAAGAGCTAGTCGAATTAAACAAGCGCTTCGAGCAAGAAAAAGCCTTGGTCGAGCAGATTCGTGATATTCGTAACACGCTTGAGCAGCATTTCTTTATGCAACAAACAGCAGAAAAAAATGACACGCCAATTGAAAATGCCGAGCAATTACGTGCAGACCTAGAACGTTTAAACAATGAATTAGAAGCCTTGCAAGGTGAAGAACCCTTAATACAAGTCTGCGTTAACGAACAAACCGTTGCCGAAGTCATCGCCAGTTGGACGGGTATCCCGCTTGGTCGTATGGTCAGCGATGAAATCCAAGCCGTTATGAAATTAGAAGCGCATCTACAAAAACGCGTCATCGGACAAGACCATGCGCTGCACGATGTTGCCGAAACTATTCGTGTTTCCCGTGCGGGTTTAAACGACCCACGCAAACCGATCGGTGTCTTCATGCTAGCCGGCACCAGTGGTACCGGTAAAACTGAAACCGCTTTAGCCTTAGCCGAAGCCTTATACGGTGGCGAACAAAACATGACGGTCATTAACATGTCAGAATTTAAAGAAGAGCATAAAGTCTCCATGTTGCTCGGTTCACCTCCAGGCTACGTCGGTTATGGGGAAGGTGGCGTGTTAACCAATGCCGTACGTCGTCGCCCTTATTCCGTACTACTCCTCGATGAAATGGAAAAAGCCCACCCCGGCGTGCAAGACATTTTTTATCAAGTGTTTGATAAAGGCGTGATCATGGATGGCGAAGGCCGTGAAATCGATTTCAAAAACACCGTTATCATCATGACCACCAATGCGGGTACGCATTCCATCATGAAAGCCTACAGCGATGAAAATGCCCCTGACACGGCAGCCGAATTAGCCGAACGCATCCGCCCAGAAATGCTGCAAACTTTTAAACCTGCATTCCTAGGCCGCATCAAAGTCATCCCTTACATCCCATTGGATGAAGATGTCTTAAAAGAAATCGTCAAACTAAACTTCAACAAAATCGAAAAACGCGTACGGGAACATTACAAAGCTGCCTTCAGCTACGACGATGCCGTCATCGACACCATCGCTGCCCGCTGCACCGAAGTCGAAACCGGCGCCCGTAATGTCGAGCACATTATTAGTGGTACGTTATTGCCTGCAATGTCCGCTGAATTTTTAGCGCATATGGCAGAAGACAAGCCTGTCAGCAATGTCAGTGTGTCCGTGAATGAAAATGATGAATTTATATACGAAATAAGTTAAACTAACGCCAACTATAGTAATAATTAGAACTAGGTAATTGAGATTGAATACACAACCATTAACATTAACACGCTATGCGATTATTGAGCTTTGCGCTTTGTGCCGGCCACAAGCCCGTCAGGCTATGGCGTATCGTGATCTGTATATGGAATTGTTGGCGGTTTATCAAGACAAAGGTATTGCTAATGTCGTTGTGATTGCTGATGAGACGCTAACGGTATTGCAAGCAATCCACTTAGTTATCTCGATGCAGCAACAAAGGTTTGTTGTCGAGCATATGGTGTTTCCTGTCGATTGTGCACAGGGCGTTAATCAGGCTGCAACGGTGTTTGCTAGCCAAGTCAAACCGCATGTCGATGCGTTGACAGAACAACAACGTCAACAGCCTCAAGCCCCCATTGAGGTATTATTGCAACAGTATGCACAACAACATCATTTAGATATACCTGCTGGTGAGTCCATGAATCTCGCCGCTGTGGATCAAGCTAAACTCGTTCAAGCCGCGTTAAGTAGTATTGCTATTACTCCACGGATGGTTGTGACCTTGTTTGCTGAGGTTGGCGATATTAATGCTATTTTATCTCCCAATCAGCGAGGCACATTACGTAATGCTGGATGCCATTTTAATACGGTGAGTGTTATGGCAAATGGCGTAGCCAAATCAACAAAAAATATAGCGCATGAACTTACCCAGTTAGATGCGAGTGTTGCGCAAGTGACAGGTGTGCCCATTGCGGTTGTTAATAATCCCCCACATTTTCCAGGCCAGCCTGGCGCCATTTAAGTTAACGCATTCAGTTATTGAACTGCTGCTTCTTTTTCCTGTATATTAAAACCTTGTGCAAACAAGGAATTAGCCCATGCCGCAAACCCAAGCCCGTTCTGCTATGTTCGCTTTATTCGTCGTATTGTTTATCGATGGATTAGGTCAAGCCATCTTTTTCCCGATTTTAGTCAAAGCCTTGCTTGACCCCAACGCAGCAACGTTGGTCGCGCATGCTTCAATGGCATCACGTAATTTAATTTATGCGCTGGTGATTGGTTTGTATTTCTTAACGTGGTTTTTAGGTGCGGGTGTGCTGGGTGAATTGTCCGATCGATCCGGGCGCAAGAATGCCTTATTAGTGTGTATGGGCGGTGCCGCGACAGGTTATTTGCTTTCAGCGTTAGCCTTTATTTTTCACAGCGTGGCACTGTTGTTTATCGGCCGAATCATTGCGGGGTTCACTGCCGGCAGCCAATCAATCGCACAAGCCGCGATTACCGATGTCAGCCCACCCGAAAAACTCACGCGCAACGTGGGCTTTATTTTAATGGCAGTGACCATTGGCATGGTCATGGGGCCTATATTGGGCGGTGTTTTATCGAATGAAAACTTAGTCAGTTGGTTCAGTGTGTCGGTGCCATTGTATGTCGCCACCGCATTAGCCGTGTTAAATTTCATTTTATTAGCGGTGAGTTTTAAAGAAACTTCAGCGAAGTCAGAACGCATTCGCATTAATTTAGGCAAAGCCATCAGCGTATTTGTGTCAGCCTTTAAGCATGACACCGTGCGTTATTTGTCGATAACATTTTTAGCTTTGCAATTAGGTTTCTCCGGCTATTTCCTTTATATCTCCGTGTATTTATTGCATCACTTTCATATGACTGCTAACGGCGTCACCGTGTATATGGTGTTACTCGGTATTGGTTTCTCCATCGGCTTTTCGTTTATTACACGGATGTTAGAGCCGCACAAAGCCAAGGCAAAAGTTATTATTATATGTAGCTATGGTGTGCTAGCGGTAGGTGTATTAATCACCTGGTTAGCGTCCAATATACTGTGGATATGGTTAGTGACTATCCCAATGGCTGCGGCACTATCCACCGGTTATTCGTTCATGATTGCCGCTTTTTCTGCACAAGTCGATCAAGACCGACAAGGCTGGGTCATGGGGATTTCAGTTTCCATCATGGCCTTGGCGGGTGGTGTGATCGTAATTGTTGCAGGGTTATTGTCGAGTATTAGTATAGCGTTACCGTTGATGGTGTCGGTTGGCTTATTAGCATTAGGGATTGTACTGATCAGTTGCTTCACCAGGCGATTAGCGGTAGATTAAATAGTGAAGCATATTTTTCTTCTCCCCGTGAGGGGAGAAGATGCCCTTGGGCAGATGAGGGGTGATATCTTAATTAGGCTTTACAATATCTCATCCTGCTTCAACAACGCCTCAACCTGCGGCTCACGGCCACGAAAGGCTTTAAACATATCAGCCGGTGCTTGGCTGCCGCCTTGCTCCAGCACGCAATGAAGAAAGCGACGGCCCGTGTCTGCATTGAAAATACCTTCTTCAACAAAAGCACCAAAGGCGTCGGCCGATAACACCTCAGCCCATTTGTAACTGTAATACCCTGCCGAATAACCACCCGCAAAGATATGCGAAAAGCCATTTTGAAATTTATTCCACACAGGTGGTTTCAATACCGCAACTTCATCGCGCACTTCATTGAGCACAGAATCAATTTGATCCTCTCTCGTCGGGTCAAATTCTTGGTGTAAACGAAAATCGTAAAGTGAAAATTCCACTTGGCGTAACATTTGCATAGCGGCTTGAAAGTTTTTCGCCGCGAGTAATTGATTGAGTTGTGCATCAGGCAACGGCTCGCCGGTTTGGTAATGTTCCGACAGTAAGGAGATCGCTTCTTTATCCCAACACCAGTTTTCAAAAAACTGACTCGGTAACTCAACAGCATCCCACGGTACGCCGTTAATGCCTGAAATATCAGCATAAACTTGCTGAGTTAATAAGTGATGCAATGTGTGGCCAGTCTCGTGAAAGAGCGTGACAACTTCATCATGTGTTAGTAATGATGGCTGATCGCCAACCGGTTGAGAGAAATTACAGGTGAGGTAGGCAACGGGTAGTTGCAATTCGCTGTTAACATAACGACGCACAACGCAATCGTCCATCCAAGCACCACCGCGTTTTTTCGCGCGAGAAAATAAGTCGATATAAAAACCGCCACGTAAATTATTGTCTTCATCAAATAATTCAAAAAACTGCACGTCAGCATGCCAAGTGTCGACATCTTTAGCGGGTTTTAGCGTGATGCCATACAATCGGTGAATGATCTCAAACATACCAGATAATACTTTAGTTAAAGGAAAGTAAGGTCGTAATTCTTCATCATTAATCTGAAATTTATCTTGCTTAAGTTTTTCTGAGTAATAAGCGATATCCCAAGATTCTAAGTCGCAATTTGCAAACCTTTTCAACTCATCAAAATCTGCCTGCGCCTTAGCCTTTGACGGTTTTACTAAATCCCGTAAAAACCCAAACACCTCATCCGTGCTTTCCGCCATCTTTGTGGCGAGAGAATATTCAGCATAATTAGCAAAGCCTAATAATTGAGCTTCTTCCAATCGCAACGCCAAAATTTCCTGCATCAATGGCGTGTTATCCCACTTGCCATCAGCAAATGCAGCCGAGCCTTTGGTACAATAAGCCCGATAAAACACTTCCCGTAATTCACGGTTATCGGCATACGTCATCACAGCCATATAGCAGGGAATATCAAGCGTTAACAGCCAGCCATCCAAGCTCTTTTCTTGCGCTTTATGTTGTGCAATTGCCAATGCTGTTTCCGGCAAGCCCGACAATACAGACTCATCCGTCACATGGTGTTGCCAACTATCCGCCGCATCAATTAAATTTTCTTCAAACTTAGTTGTCAACTCCGATTGACGATGCTGAATTTTTTGATACCGATCACGATCCTTACCTTCTAACGCGACCCCCGCTAATTTAAAATCACGCAATGCATTATCAATCACTTTTTGCTGTGCAGCATTAAGCACATCGTACTCATTATCTTTAATCGCTTGATAAGCCTGATAAAGCTCACGATTCTGCCCCACCCAAGTCGAATACTCGGTCAATAAAGGCAAGCAAGCGTTATAAGCTTCTCGCACGGCATCGCTACTCATCACGGAGTTTAAATGCGACACCGGCGAAAAGAATTGATTCAATTCATCATCCGCTTGTTCAAGTGGTGCGACTAAGGTTTCCCAGCTAAAGCTTTCTTGTTTTAGCAAATCACCAATTAGCTGGCGGCTGTTATCGATATGTTGTGCTAATTTTTTCGGTGTCTGTTTAAAGTCAATAGTCGTAAAATTGGGTAGCGTTAACATGAAGCATCCTTATAAAGTATTACGCTAGTATAGCTGAACATTCATTAATCGGTATCGTAAGATTAGTCATCCCTCAGTCCTCGCTGTACAAACCCATCAAAGTGACAATGGGAAAGCATATGGCTGTTAAAGTTCGCTTTTCGGAGGCTTTTTATTAAGTTTATGTTGTATAAGCTTTCAGCTCTGTGGGACACGCGAATAGGTAAGCCCAATAGGCGCTCGAATGCTTGTTCGCCACAATGGCTGCCTGCTATTGCCCAGTATTCTTCAGGGCTAGTCCAATAATGAGCGAATTGTAAGTTACAGGGGATAACATATTTAGGTTTCCCTTTCATCTCTGATCGCCAATGTAGCAGTTCATGAATGATCACCAACCATGGTTGATGGATCGTATATTGTAACGTGCCTCTGGTATTTACACCGTAATACATATATGTTGGCTTTAGATGACGGTAATTATTGCAATATGGTATATGGATAATAGGTTTCGTATATTCTCCAGGTATGATGCGCTTAGTGATAGGCCCTGCTATATCACCATGATATTGGGCTGTACTTCTTGGCTTGCTTTTAAATCCGTAGCGGTGATTAATACCAAATAGAAAGTCTAGATTTTTAGCAATAGCTAATTTCAACAATTTTCGTAACAAATATCGCCCCAATGGTAGCGCCATAATAAAAAGAAATTGTGAGGGTATGACATGTGACTGTTGTAAACGATTAATCTGAGTAGGGTCACTATGACCATCATAAGCTAAGTTATTTAGCACATGATTCCACAATATGTTTAAATCATCTTGCGATTCATTGGTTGCTAAATCAGCCGGCACAGTTTTTTCATAGCGTTTATGATTGACTACCCATACATCTTTTCTCAGGTGAATGATTTTGCGTGTGACCTCGCAGTGAACTGCTTGAAGCTCACCAATAAAAGTTAATATGCCATTTATCAAATAGGGTGGTTGGCCTTGATAAAGCATTTCGTTAATTATTAGATAGCTAAAATGAAATAAATGGTACAGCAGCGCTTGCGTAGCAGTGAAATTGCGAATATAAACTTTAGTATAAATATGCGCGTCGCGATGTTGGTCATCGTATTGAAAACAATCAGAGTCAATGTCGTGTATTACATCAGGTAACCCTCGTTGGGTATAGGTGCGAGAAAAATATTCGAATTTTTCAATGAGTATTAAAGCTGATGTCATTATTATTACGCTTCATTGTTTATGGTGAAATTATAGCAAATAATAATAGTTAAGTGGTTATTCATATCTTAATCTTTGTCGAACATCATCCAGATCTGTCGATGGATCGTAGGACCGCTTACGGCCCCTCTTATATTTTGTCTCTAGTCGTTCTGTCACGCGTGTGAGGTATTCTTTCATACGGCTATCTGCATTGGTCGATGCGGCTGTATTCGCTGATAGTAGTATTTCCAGTTTTTCCAACTCTATGCGCGTCAGATTTCCCAACATATTCTGGAATAATAACTCGAATCCTTCTGTACTCATCATCCTAGTCTGACGATTTGTTGCTAAATTTTCATCGCAAGAATGGTGTATATGATGATGTATATTGGCGTATGCGGTGCTAGCATTCATGATGAAGTTCTTTTTACCCTGGGGTGTGCTGGCTTGATACAAATCATCAGCACCAATAAGGGATGCCCAATCCCCTGGGACTTCTTGTTTATGTAAACGGAATGCGCTAGCTGGCATGCCTTGTGCTAGTCCTAGTATGTGTGGAGATAATGTCGCAAGGTATTGGTAAAATTCTTTGAGTTTGCGCATATCATAGCCATGGTGAGTCAAGCGCGGAGGAAAACCTCGTTCTGCTAGTAGAACATTTTCGCTGAAAGGATCGTCTTGAATGGTTTTTTTCTCTTCGTTCGTTGTCATCCAATATCGGGCCATGGGTAACATATTGACAGTCATATCGAGAGTGCCCGCATAACCATGTAAACAGTGTATTAATTCATGTGCTATCGTGATGTGGGGAGGCTTATACAATGGTGAGCATTGTTGACCGTGAAAGGTGATGAATAGCTTGTATGAAATACGCCGCTGATAATGAAGAATAGGTGCTGGTGATGAGTCAGCGCTAGGTATTATAAGGGTAGGCCTGTCTGGAAACTCAACTGCCCTGTCAGCAAGAGACGCGAAGCGATCTGATGAGAGCTTTGGTCGCGAAACCATGAATGCGCCATTGTGTTTTGTCATTATGGGCAAGTATTTTATTTTTGTATGCTCATGAAGTTGTCTTAGCATTTCACGAGCGCGGGGTGTTTTAACTAATTTAAATAATTGTGATTCTAACCAGAAGGACTGTTGCAATGCTAAGTCATTGTCATAATGCAGTGTTGTCACAAGCGCGCGCCAAAATTGAAGAATGCCGTTTGAGCTGGCTTGTTGTTCAATGATAACAGCGCGATCGTCAATGATCGTCGCTAAATGCCTATACTGGAATTCAATTTCGGCGTCTGGTGTTTGTAAAAGCAACGCTATGCATTGGCAATGCCAATCTTGCATATGCCTTAATAATTGTTGGGGATCATATAGTGAAAGCTTGCTTAGCGTTTGATTCGCCAATAAATAGTTTATTCGTCTGTAAACGAGCAATTCTAGCTCATCGAGTATATCAAGCGTTACGCTTAATTGGCTCGGGCATAATGAGATGTAAGCATTTTGGCCTGTAACAGCGAAAGGATTATCTTCTGCGATAGCCCATAAGCGATTTAGGGTCGCTAATTCATCAGGCGAAAAGTGTCCGGGCTGATCAGTATCAAGTTCAAATATGCGAAGGTACTCTCTCACCAGTCCCTTCGCATCATGTATCGATGACAACATAATTATTATTAATGTCAGTTTTTATTATTATTATTTTTTAGTTTTTGTGTGTTGATTGCGAGTATAGGGAGAAAAGATAAAAAGAAAAGCCCAAGAATGTTAAGAACTAGCGGGGTTGTTAGGGAAAACAAAATTAATTTTTAAAGTTAACAAGTGTGCTGATAAAATCAGAAATTTTAAGTATTCACTATTGTAAACGTTGCCGTTTAATTTGCATTGGACAAGGAGCGTAGCCCTCGAGGCATCTTCTTCTCTCTGATTCTAAAGAAGGTGGGGCATTTCCTTGGAGTGCATTTAAAGGGAGAAGCTCAGGTTTAGCGCATAGAGGCAAATTGTATTCTTTTAATAGTTCAATTTTAGTGGCGTTAAGCGCGATCAGTGAGTGGTTTTCCTGCGCTCTATTTGCAGTAAAATCAATTAATCCAAGAGCAATGAGAATGTGAGCTGGAAAAGTCAGCGTTTTTTTAGCATTGCCCATGTGCCAAATAAAATAGCGAAAGGGTAAATATGAACGATAAAGATAGATATAGTTTGCTGTAGCATTTGCGAACGTACAAGGAAGAGCTTGCTCATCATACAAAGCGATGTCGTTTAAGCCAGGCAAGCTACATAAATATTTGTCCCCCATCTCCATACTGAACCTGTTTGAATCTTTTTTACTAATGCCTACGTTTATTGGTGTAAGGCCTTGGCATAATGTGTGGAGTTTTTCCAGAATGCTTCTCGCCTGTGGCCATCGGGACAACTTTAATAACTGTGACTGGATGAAGAAGGAATGCTGTAGCTCATAACATTTAATGAATGTTAAAGAATTAACAATGTTTCGCCATAATGTACAGATATTATGGGTGATGTCTGTTTGCTTCTTAGTGGTAGGTAGTGATATAAGCCTAAGATCAGGCGAGTGAAATAGTAGTTCTGTGCATTGGCTATGCCACAATTGCAGGAGCATCAGTAATTGTCGGTAGGGCTTTAAACGGTTGAGCGTTACATGCTCGTTTCCGCATAGTCGCGTGAGCTTATGTTGGGTTAAATGTTCTATATACTCTAAGATTAGGAGGGTGTGCTCTAGAAATTTTGGTTTGACAATTATTTGATGGTGAAGGTTGGGATCTATGTTAAAAGGTTGATTCAAGGCGAGCTCGTTGAGTTTTCGCAACCTTACATCTTCATATTTCATGTCAGCATTATGTGGTTTTATTTCGTCGGTATAAAAGCGAATTAAACTGTTCGCATCTACTATTTCTGATAGTTGCATGATTATTATCTGTATTATTATTGTTAAAATGTAGTGGGCAATTATAGGCTTAAATGAAGATTAATAAAGTCCAAGAATGTGAAGAAGTAACGGGGCTGTTAGGAAAAATCTATATTGACGGGGTCATTGTTACATAAATCGTAAGTAAGAGAAAAAAGCAGTTTATATGCCCGTCGTACCTCAAGATGCGGATTTATAGCAAACAGGTTTGATTGATGCTGTGCAAAGATGACAGTTGGGCATTCGCATCTTGAGGTACGACGGGCATATAAGTCCTGATTTTGTTATTTGGCTAAAATGAGGGTGTGTTATCGCCAATAAACAATAAATATGGTTTATTGGGTAAGGGCGTGATGTTAGTATGCGACCTAGACGAATATTTAAGGAAACAAGATGACAACAACATATGACTATATCGTTATCGGTGGCGGTAGTGGTGGTATTGGTTCGGCCAATCGCGCAGCGATGTATGGTGCGAAAGTATTAGTGATTGAGCAAGATCGTCTAGGCGGTACATGTGTAAATCGTGGCTGCGTGCCCAAAAAAGTCATGTGGTATGCGGCGAATGTGGCAGATATGTTACAGGATGCCAAAGGTTATGGGTTTGATGTTGAAACTAAAGGCTTTGATTGGAATGCCTTGGTGGAAAAACGTGAGGCGTATATTCATCGTTTAAATGGGGCTTATGCCTCACGCTTTGCTAAAACGGGTGTGACATCGATGGTGGGTCACGCTAAGTTTGTTGATGCTAATACCGTTGATGTTAACGGTGAACACTTTACAGCGAAGCATATCCTAATCGCTACGGGTGGTTATCCTTTAGTGCCTAATCTCGAAGGTGCCGAATTAGGCATTACCTCAGACGGTTTTTTTGAGCTTAAATCGATGCCAAAAAAAGTATTAGTCGTCGGCAGTGGTTACATTGCCGTGGAATTAGCCGGTGTGCTGAATGCTTTAGGCAGCGATGTCACGATGCTTATTCGTGGTCATTGCGTATTACGTAATTTCGACAGACCGATTGCCAATAAGTTGATGGAAGAGATGCAGCAACAGGGCATTAAATTCATCACCAAACAATCACCATTTAAAATCACAAAAGAAAGCGATGGTTTAACCATGCATTGCGAAGCTGCGCCAGCGCATATCGTGCAATCCGAATGTTGTGAAAGCGAAGCAGCGACACAAGAATCTATCAGTGCCGGTGGATTTGAACATGTTATCTGGGCTATCGGCCGTTCACCCAACACAAAAGATTTAAACCTAAGCGCTGCCGGTGTTGAAACAAATAAATGGGGTTTTATCGATACCGATAAATTCCAAAAAACTAACGTTAACAATATTTACGCCGTCGGTGACATCACCGGCCAAGTCGCGCTAACACCCGTCGCCATTGCCGCCGGCCGTCGATTGTCACGCCGTTTATTTAACAATGAAAAAGATTTACACCTTGATTACAACGACATCCCCAGTGTCGTATTCTCACACCCACCTATCGCCAGCATGGGCTTAACCGAACGCCAAGCCAAAACCGAACACGGTGATGACAACGTCAAAGTCTACCAAAGCGAATTCACCCCGATGTATTACGCCTTCTCCGATCACAAAGTCAAAACCCTCATGCGCTTAATCTGTGTCGGAAAAAATGAAAAAGTCGTCGGCTGCCACATGCTCGGTCGCGACTCTGATGAAATGCTACAAGGCTTTTCCGTCGCCATCAAAATGGGTGCCACCAAAGCTGACTTTGATAACGTGGTTGCTATCCATCCGACCAGCTCAGAGGAGTTGGTGACCTTGGTTTAACTAGCCCCATTGTTGTTATTAAATGAGCTCATCCACTAACTTTATGATTTAATTGTCATATTTGCTGGTGCATTGCTCAGTTCTGCGTATAATTCGACCAACACTATTAGGACGACATTTATGGATACCAAAGATAGCAATGGTAATACCCTGAACCAGGGTGATTCTGTAACAGTGATTAAAGATTTGAAGGTCAAAGGTTCTTCACAGGTGCTCAAGCGTGGGCAGTTGATGAGAGGCATTCGACTGATTGAAGATGACCCCGACAACATCGAGTGTGGTAAAGGTAAAAGTACCATGGTGTTGAAAACCTGCTTTTTGAAAAAAGCGTAACAAGAAAGATTAAAACAATGACAACATTTAACGACCTGAATTTATGTGATCCGATTTTACAAGCGATTGAAGAAAGTGGTTATACCACGCCAACCCCGATTCAAGAAAAAGCGATCCCCGTTATTTTAGACGGCAAAGATGTGTTGGCCGGTGCGCAAACAGGCACAGGTAAAACCGCGGCATTTACATTGCCGATTTTGCAACGCATGAGCGAAATGAATTTGAACCCGCGTCGTCGTAGCATTCGCACGTTAGTGTTAACACCAACACGTGAATTAGCGGCGCAAGTCGAAGCGAATATAAAAGAATATGCGGCTCACTTACCGATTAAATCGGCCGTTATTTTTGGTGGGGTGAAAATTAACGCGCAAATTCATAAGCTAGAACGTGGCTTTGATATTTTAGTCGCAACGCCTGGTCGATTGCTTGACCATATTAGTCAACAGACGGTTGACCTATCGCAAGTAAATACTTTGGTGTTAGATGAAGCCGACCGCATGCTAGACATGGGTTTTATTCGTGATATTAAAAAAATCATCGCCAAGCTGCCGAAAAAACGCCAGAATTTATTGTTCTCTGCGACGTATAGCAGTGAGATAAAAGATTTAGCTGATGGCTTGTTAAATTCACCAGTGATTATTGAAGTCGCTCGACAAAACCGTGCCGCTGATCAAATCACACAATTGATTCACCCCGTCGACAGACAACGCAAGCGTGAATTATTGTCTTACTTAATTGGTTCGGAAAATTGGCAGCAAGTGTTAGTGTTTGTGCGTACCAAACACGGCGCTGATCGCTTAACGAAACAACTCATTCAAGATGGTTTGCGTACTATCGCAATCCACGGTAACAAAACGCAAGGTGCACGCACACGTGCATTAGCTGCCTTTAAATCGGGTGATATGCGTGTGTTGGTTGCAACCGATATTGCAGCGCGTGGATTAGACATCGAACAATTACCGCATGTGGTAAATTTCGATTTGCCAGACGTAGCAGAAGATTACGTGCATCGCATCGGTCGCACCGGTCGTGCGAGTTGTGATGGTACCGCATTGTCATTAGTGTCGATTGAAGATCGTGGTGCGTTAAAAGATATTGAAAAATTATTGAAATGTAAAATTCCACAAGCCGTTGTGCCAGGTTATGAAGTTGACCCTAACATCAAAGCTGAAGCGCGCACCAATGGTCGCCAAGCTAAAGGTGGTGGCAATAAACCTGCCGCAGGCCAAAGCCGCCGTAAACCCGATGGTCGCTCAGGCGGACGCGGTCGTTCATCTGATGATTCCCGATCATCGGGTCGCGGACGTTCATCCGGCGATTCACGCTCAGGTGGACGTGGTCGTTCATCCGATGACTCCCGTTCAGCCGGACGTGGTCGCCAATCTGATGATTCCCGCTCATCTGGCCGCGGACGTTCATCCGATGACTCCCGTTCAGCTGGACGTGGTCGCCAATCTGATGATTCCCGCTCAGCTGGACGTGGTCGCCAATCTGATGATTCCCGCTCAGGCGGACGTGGTCGCCAATCTGATGATTCCCGTTCATCTGGACGCGGTCGCGGACGTTCATCTGATGATTCCCGCTCATCCGGTCGCGGACGCTCATCCGATGACTCAAGAGGCAATCGCCGTTCGTCACCTAGCAAACCCCCAGGCTCGACAGGCCGTGCTGCAAAACCACGCACAAGAGGTTAGTATTTTTTAGCTCAACATCGTGCACTGGATTGCGCGGTCAAGCCGCGCAATGACGAATGAACGTGACTTGTCGACCAGTGGCTCGTTTCACTCAACGGTGCCTCGTCATCCCGCGGCTTGACCGCGGGATCTAGAATATCGTTTGACTCAACATCGAGCACTGGATTGCGCGGTCAAGCCGCGCAATGACGAATGAAGGTCTACCATCTCAGCAATATTTTACTGTTCAAAAAATAGCGTAAGTGTTCATTTTTTGCGGTTTATAGTCTATACCCAGCGAAACTCCATTTTTTTATGCACTTTTCGCTGGGTATAGGCTATAAATGATGGCAGTAAGCAAGAAAGGAAGCAGGCAGATGGCAACACAGCTCTATCAACAAGCTCAAGAAGATCCAAAAGCCTTTTGGGCAGCAATGGCCGAAGAGTATCTCGATTGGTTTTCATCATGGGATTCAGTGCAAACCGGTTCTTTGGTGAAAGGCGATATCAAATGGTTTGATGGCGCTGAGCTCAACGTCAGTTTCAATTGTATCGATCGACATTTACCGACACGCGCAGAACAAACCGCCATCATTTGGCAAGGCGATGATGACGATGATGTGAAACATATTAGTTATCGTCAACTACACCAACACGTTTGCAAATTATCCAATGCATTATTGTCGCTCGGCGTGCAAAAAGGCGATCGCGTTTGTATTTATATGCCGATGATTCCCGAAGCAACGTATGCTATGTTAGCTTGTTCACGCATTGGTGCAATTCACTCGGTGGTGTTCGGTGGGTTTTCACCGGAAGCCTTGCGTGGTCGTATTGATGACGCACAATGTAATATCGTTATCACCGCCGATGAAGGTGTGCGTGGCGGTAAATTTATTCCATTAAAAAACAATGTCGATGCCGCGTTAGTGGATTGCGACAGTGTGAAAAATGTTTTAGTGGTTGAGCGCACAGCTGGAAAAATTGAATGGCAAGCTGATCGCGACGTTTGGTATCACGACATCGTCGACAAACAATCTGACCAATGCCAACCTGTAATAATGGCAGCAGAAGATCCGTTATTTATTCTTTACACCTCGGGTTCAACCGGAAAGCCCAAAGGTATCGTGCATACAACAGCGGGTTATTTACTTTATGTCGCTGTCACGCATAAAACCGTATTTGATTATCAGGAGGGTGATATCTATTGGTGCACAGCCGATGTCGGTTGGGTGACAGGACATAGCTATATTGTTTATGGTCCACTCGCCAATGGTGCAACAACGGTGATGTTTGAAGGCATACCGACTTACCCCGATGCATCTCGTTTTTGGCAAATCGTCGATAAATTTCAAGTTAACCAATTTTATACCGCACCAACTGCCATTCGTAGTTTAATGGGAGCAGGTGATGAATGGGTAACAAACACTTCAAGAAAAAGTTTACGTATTTTAGGTTCTGTCGGAGAACCGATTAACCCAGAAGTCTGGCAGTGGTATCACGATGTCGTCGGCAATAAAAATTGTTTTATCGTTGATACCTGGTGGCAAACCGAAACGGGCGGGCAAATGATTGCTCCCATTCCCTCTGATGGCGCACAAAAACCAGGGGCTGCCACTCAACCTTTCTACGGCATCCAAGCCGCATTAATCGACGAGAAAAACCAATTAATAGAGGGAGCGGGTGAAGGCCGCCTAGTCATGACACAACCCTGGCCCGCCATCGCACGAACGGTTTACGGTGATCACCAACGCTATATGGATACGTATTTAAACGTTATTCCTGGTTATTACTTCACCGGCGACGGTGCCCGCCGCGACGCAGACGGTGACTATTGGATCACTGGCCGTGTCGACGATGCCATCAATGTCTCCGGCCATTTACTCGGTACTGCCGAAATCGAAAGCGCACTGGTGTTAGATCACGACATCGCCGAAGCCGCCGTCGTCGGCTACCCGCACGACATTAAAGGCCAAGGTGTTTATGCTTTTGTTACAGTCAAAGATAATGTGCAGCCCAGTGATGAATTAAAACAACAACTTATCCAATTAGTACGAAAACAAATTGGTCCTATCGCGACACCAGATGTTATTCAATGGGCGCCGTCACTACCCAAAACCCGTTCCGGAAAAATCATGCGCCGTATTTTGCGCAAAATAGCGGCGGGTGAAAGTGAAAATTTTGGTGATATTTCAACACTGGCTGAGCCTCAAGTCGTGAATACTTTAGTGAAAGCACGTATAATATAGCCAAACATGGATCAGTGAAACCATGAGATACCGTCATCCCGCGGCTTGACCGCGGGATCCAGTTTGTGGATATAGTGCGACGTTGTTCACTGGATTCCGTGGTCAAGCCACGGAATGACAGTGGGAATAGAAGGTTTAAACTGACAGTCCACCGTATGGGTGAAACCATGAGATACCGTCATCCCGCGGCTTGACCGCGGGATCCAGTTTGTGGGTATAGTGCGACGTTGTTCACTGGATTCCGTGGTCAAGCCACGGAATGACAGTGGGAATAGAAACGCTTACCTGATCGGCATTGATACGATCGCCAGCAATTAATTTAGGAGACTATTATGTTAGCAACCAAAGCTTACGCCATAAAAAACGCTACCGGTTCATTCGAACCCTTTGAATTTAATCACCGCGATCCCAAGCCTCATGATGTCGTCATCGACATTCTATACAGCGGTATTTGCCACTCCGATATTCATCAAGCACGCAACGAATGGAATAATGCTATTTATCCTATGGTGCCAGGGCATGAAATTGTTGGGCGTGTGACAGCAGTGGGTGATGCTGCGACGAAGCATCAAGTGGGTGACCTTGTCGGTATTGGTTGCATGGTCGATTCGTGTCGCGAGTGTGGCATGTGTGAATGCCACGAAGAACAGTTTTGTCCTGAGCGTGTTTACACGTATAACGACACCGAGCGTGACGGCAAAACCATTACGTATGGCGGTTACGCTAATCAAATTGTGGTTGATGAAAATTTTGTATTAAGTGTTTCAGACAAATTAGATATCAAAGGCGTTGCACCATTATTGTGTGCAGGCATCACAACGTATTCACCGCTAAAACGCCATGGTGCTGGCCCAGGTAAGAAAGTGGGTATCATGGGCTTGGGTGGTTTAGGCCATATGGCTGTGAAAATTGCCCATGCCATGGGTGCTGAAGTGACTGTGTTTAGTCATTCACCAGCAAAAGAAGCTGAAGCCAAGCGTCTGGGTGCCGATAAATTTGTTATCAGTAAAGATACTGATGTGATGGAAACATTGGCAGGCACATATGATGTGATGTTAGATACCGTCTCAGCAAATCATGACATCCAACCTCACCTCGATACATTGAAGGTTGATGGTGTGTATGTCCTCATTGGTGTGCCAGAAAAAGCTGTCGCATTTCAAGCGGGTCCCTTCATCAATCGTCGTCGCATTATTACGTCATCATTAATCGGTGGCATTAAAGAAACACAAGAAATGTTAGATTTTTGTGCTGAACATAATCTTGTGTCAGATGTGGAAATGGTTAACATCAATCAAATCGACGAAGCCTATGAGCGCATTTTGAAAGCCGACGTGCGTTATCGTTTTGTGATTGATATGAGTACATTAAACTAGGCCTATTATGCCCAATATCAACAATGCTTATTTACGCTATGGCGACCAAGTGTTATTTGAGAACTTAAGTTTTCAATTGGCACCGGGAAAAATCACCTGTTTGCTTGGCCCTAGTGGCGTGGGGAAAACGACGTTATTAAAATTGTTAGCTAAGCTCACTAGTGTTGGAAAGCATGATGAACTGCATGCGGATATTATTGGCGCTGATGGTGTTGCGATTGATCTTGATGTCGCGTATATGGCACAAGAAGATGGATTAATGCCATGGTCAACCGTTTTGAATAATGTCATGCTGGGTGCAAAATTGCGCGGTGAAAAAAAAGATATCGCTAAAGCCAAAATTTTACTTGAACAAGTCGGCTTGACTGGCGCCCTTAACAAAAAACCCAAACAATTATCCGGCGGTATGCGACAACGTGTCGCATTAGTGCGTACATTGATGGAAGATAAAGGTATTGTGTTAATGGATGAACCTTTTTCAGCATTAGATGTGATTACGCGTCTGCGTTTGCAAGATTTAGCCGTGGAACTGTTAAAGGGTAAAACCGTACTCATGATTACACATGACCCATTAGAAGCCCTACGCATGAGCGATATGGTTTACGTCATGCAAGGCCAACCCGCAACCTTTAGCGAAGCCATAATCCCTGAAGGCACTGCGCCAAGGGATGCGAGTGACGAAAAATTGCTAGCACTGCAGGGACAGTTGTTGAAAGAATTAAGTCGGGTGGATCTATCCCTTCTCCCGTAAGGGGAGAAGGGAAAAACGAACAATCCCTTCTCCTCGCCAGAGGAGAAGAGTAAAAAGGAACGACATGTTAGTTATACGTGGCATCATTATCACCATCGGCTTATTACTCATCTGGCAGTTCATCGTCTGGGCGGGTCACATCGCGCCATATATCTTGCCTTCTCCCTGGTTTGTTTTCCAAACACTATTCCAAGACTTCGGCATCATCATGTCACAAGCCAAAGCAACCGCAATCGAAACCGTATTAGGCTTCCTCATCGGTGTAGGCTTTGGTGCATTAGCGGCATTAATTATCGCCTATTTTAAATCTTTAAGCCTATGGTTATTACCCATCTTAATCGTCAGCCAAGCCATCCCCACTTTTGCGATCGCCCCCATCCTAGTCGTATGGCTAGGCTACGGCATCGCATCCAAAGTTGCCGTCGCGGCTATCGTGATCTTCTTCCCCGTCACCAGTAATTTTTACGATGGCTTAACCCGCACGCCACAAATTTGGTTAGACCTCGCCAAAACCATGAATGCCTCACACTGGAAAACCCTATGGCATGTTCGCATTCCCGCTGCCTTGCCAAACTTTGCATCAGGCGTTAAGATAGCGGCCGTCTTCGCTCCCGTCGGCGCTATCGTCGGGGAATGGGTGGGTTCAAGCCAAGGATTGGGTTACCTAATGCTAAACGCTAACGCTCGCATGCAAATCAATATGATGTTTGCAGCACTGTTAGTGGTAATAATAATAACACTACTACTTTACTTCATTGTTACACAAGTTTTAAAAAGAATAATTGTGTGGTGATGTAGTTTTTAAGCTATCAATGTTTACTTCTACTATACCGGTTGATTCAGCCCCCGATACTTATCGTGCGGCGATCCAAGCGATAGTTATTTCGTTAAATGAAGCTGATTTACTTAATGACTGTCAAAAATTAAATCTGTTAATTCAGCGTTTGGCCGATCTCTGCCCTCCTGAATCACATAATTTAAGAGCAAGGCAAGAGTTAGATACGTGGTTAAAGCAGGTCATGATAGGTAAGTATCTTGCTCACAAACAATCGATATCAAGAGGGGAAGTTGACCGGTTAAAAACTATGCCATTGAAAGTTGTGATTAATTTAGTTATGGGTTTGTTTGATACGTTATCGTGCGAATATGAAGCCAGTAAGTTGAGCCGTTGTATTCAGTTGCCCATGACTATTTTTTTAGATTTTAATCAGCAAGTGTTAGCTGATGTCAATTTACCCATGCTGATTGGTTTGAAGGAGTTGGAAGATTTTGCTAGTAATGTAGGTGCTGGCGATATTTCTTTTGTTAAAGCCACTGAAATTGCCCATGCGATGGATAGCACAATGCCTACAACTCCTCAGCAAACCGTACAGCAGCAATGGGAGACTTATTCACCACAGCTAAAGCAAACAACCCCGAATTCACGCAAAGCTAAAAAATACGAAATGTTTATTCAGGATGAAACTTGGCAGCGTAATGCGGCCTGTGTTCGTTCGTTATTTTCTGAACCGCGCTCAGTAACTGATGAGATGGTTAATTGGATTATACATACGTGTGGTACTAATGAGATGAATCCATGTCTTGTAGCCTTAGAAACATTTAGGCAATTATTTTTTCAAACGAGTCGATTTGAACTCATGGAAGCTATGCCCTTGTCGGTTGAAATGAAACGCTATTATCTTGTGGTTTTAAATGGAATGCTAAAGCAAAAATTAATGGTGAAATTTAATTATGTTAAGCAAGACGATACGGTTTTTGCTGTTGAGCAAGTTGATCCAAGAGAGCATGGGGCATTTATAACAGTATTAATTGAATGTGAAATTCCTTTGGTCATAGGCGGTCGATGGCAGCCAAAAAAATTCATGGTGGAAGGTATACACGCGTTAGCCTATTCATTAACAACCATTCGAACGCATTGCCGAACACGATTAGATTGGATTGCATATGCTGGTCATGAGGCAAGAAAAAAACTTAACACAAGTAGCGGAGGAGGTGTTGGTGAAGCATCTGTTATTAGCCTAGGAGAGAGACTATTTGCTGGTTATAATGATTTTATGTTCAGGCCTCATTTTGTCAACCAATGTGACGATGAAAAATTAACGAGCGATATAGTAGAGGATTATTATCGTTCTATGATGTTCCCAGGTGAGATACAGCTGGCGAAAGATGATGATATCAGCGCTATTGTTGAAAAATTAAAGGGCGAACTAATGCTAGGTGATCACAATGTGAAAATAGTGTTTTTAGCCACGGGGCAGAATCATTATAATCCTTGTAATTTTGCGATTAACTACCTTAAAGTGGTCTTTAACCGCATGCGATTATTTATTGCATCTCCCCAGGGTCAATATGGTAATGTAGTACAGAGAAAAAATAGCCAGTTGTTTCGTAATGAGAAAAATCAGCTAGTGCTTGATACAAAAATAAATTATTTGCAATTAAATAAGTTAACTAAAGATAATAATTATATTGAAATGACAAAACAGCATTATCAACCCGAAGCAGAAGAAAATTCTCCATTACTGGGTATTCACTTTCGTTGTGTAATCCCCACCACTTACGATGAAAGTTTCCAGCACTTAAAGAGCGACGTTATCGTTTATGTGCCAGAATTGCTTTCATGGGTGAATGAAGCTAAACAATTGATTATTAGTGGCAAGATAGAAGAACCAACACCCTGTAAAGCACCTGATTTAGTGCGGGGGGCACTGGATTTTAGCGCCATGGACGAGGGTATGTAGTTAGTAGTGTTATCATCTTGCTATCTGCCGCTTGAGTCGTTAAGATCGTAACTATATTGAGCATCATTAAGTTGCTGCTGCGATATCAACTGTTCGGCAAATTAGCCGATATAATAATAACCATCGTTTTACATCGTGAGAGTAATATTAACAAGAATAATATTGCGATGATAAAGCATAACCTATTAGTGATGTCTTATGAATTCAATGGATGCAGGTGTTGGAGAGCAGTATGGTCTGCAAGGCCGAGATGCGCATCAAGAAGAGCTGTTGCGAGCCTTTCACCAATCTATTATGTTGTCTCTTTGGTCGAATTATATCTTCGTTGATTATTTGTTAATGCAGCAGTTATGTGTGCAACTTGAGCAGTTAAAATCAACGCTCGCTATGTTGCGCAATCACATGGCTTTGTACCAACGATTATACGCAAAAGTTAACGAGCAATATATTGTGCTTTATAAACAGCAACAAAAAGCTGAAAATGCACATCTTTATCGCGCAAATTTAGAAATCAATTTATGCCAAGCGTTGTCTGTTGATGAGCCAGAACTTGCAAAAGTCAATGAATATTATGGCGGCCTAGCTGTGTTACATAGCAGTCGCACATATTCATATAGTGGAGCATTGCAACACAAAAAACTTACAGCTATCAGCCAAGCGTGGCCAAGTCCAGAATGGTTGCCTACACATTATCTAAGTGATGTTGCTTTTATTGAGCTCATAGACCTTTTCTCAACTAGACTTTCAAATCAGTTAGAATTTTATAAGGAAAATAAAAATGTTACAGGTTTTATTAATTTAACAGCATATTTCAGTCAAAAGGTTGGTGAGCAGCAATATACACCTGAAAGGCAGCCTGTTGAAATGCAAGCAACACAGCTGGAAGCATTTGCCACTCTAGCATCAACTGCCGAAACATCATTTAGTAGCGTGAGTGATGTAATGGCACAAATTACTAATGGTGGTTTGCGTCAAGAGCATGAAGCCTATACGGCCAATACAGCAGTACAATCACCGATTAAGCGCTTATCTGATGAGGAGCGGCGAGTTATCATCGCGCGACAGTTTGCTCGTGCACGTACGCATTCTATGATAGGGCCTGCATTGGCGAGGACGTTAGGTATTCAAGGCGCAGATCCTGCTAAAATTAATTGGGTGATTAGCACCGCGATTGAGAGCTTAAACAACACTTGTTTTTTGGTAAGAAAAACGTTTGAAAGTATGCTTGAGGAATTGACTGGTATTTATATTGAAGAATACTTTCCAGCAGACAGCGAGGCAAAGCAGTATGTCATCTCTACTTTCGAACAAGATAAATCAAAATTTATTGTTCGACACGAAGTGAGAGTAAAAAAAGTCATGATTCGCGGCGATAGTCAGCGAGCCAGTGCTTATGGTTTGCGCGACAGCGAGTGGGTAATGAAAATCATTATTGACTGTAGAATACCCTTGGTGTTTGGTCAGCCAATTGAGCTCTTGCGATTTTGGGTCTTAAGTAATGCGGTAGAAATTAAAAGAGCGTTATGTAGCTTTCCTGAAAAACTTAATCGTGATAATGTAAATGTCACATTTAATGTAGTGGTGGCTAACTTTCAGTCTGAATTGAAAAAGGCATCAGTTCCTGCTGAGACCATTGCCATGCCAGATTGGTTGCTAGGTGGCTATCTTAAAAAGGCATTGACTACTGATCAGTTTTCCAAGGTGAATAATACAGCTCTGGTTGCAGCAGTAACAACTGAATTTTCAAAACAGGTCTTACTCGCCAATGCTGTGAGTATCGCTCCTCAAGATAATCACAGTACTATTAAAAGTAAACTGCGACTAGCACTAAATTTATCGACATTGAATGAGGAGCAGTTGAAGCGCTTAATGTTATACACAACAGAGGGCTTTTATAATCCCATTCATTATACTTGGGAGTTGCTTAAGAAAATTTTTTCTATTCAATTTTATCAGTTAGATGAGATTGCTTTTGCAGGAGAAAGAAAATATTCACTTTATGAAAAAAATGGCGCTGTTTATCTGGAAGCTAAATTGCAAGTGAGACAAGTTACGAAGATTCGAACAGGTGAGGTATATACGCGTATGCGATTTGGAGCAAACAGAACTACATCACTTGATGTGCCTGATAAAGAAGCACCTTTGCTGGAGTGTCATCTCTTGGTTGAGTTGCCATTGGCTCATAATACACGGTGTGAATTTGTTAACCGTTCAATTTATGTGTATGAAAAAAATCTAACTGAGACAATAGCTAAAATCCTACTAAGCGATTATAGCTTTTTAGCTGCTTCAGGGAAGCAGCCAGAAGGGGTTATACGTTTTTCACCATAAAATCAGAGCGGGCAATTTATGCTTAGCTTTAAGTTGTGTATTACCTGCATTATAGATAGCCATGATAGTGCTCTGTTGTCTAGCAAACAAAGTTGTGAGATTATGGAGGTCAATATGAGCATTAAAACACGATGTGTCATAATATTCACATTAAAGAAACAGGACCACACATGAAAAAATACGTTTGCCTATTATTAGGTTTGTTATGGGCCAGCATCAGTTTCGCCACGCCACCTAAGCACCTCACACTTATTCTCGACTGGTACTTAAACCCCGACCATGCCCCCATCGCTGTCGCTGAACAAAAAGGTTATTTCAAACAACAAGGCTTAGATGTGCATGTAATTGCTCCGGCCAATCCTAACGATGGGCCGAAAATGGTAGCGGCGGGTAAAGCTGATATCACCATCACTTATTTAGCCGGTTTAATCCAATTCGTTGAAAATGGTTTGCCATTAATACGCGTGGGCACGTTGTTTAGTACCAACCTAAACGCCATGGCTGTCTTAAAAAATGGACCGATTAAAACCATTAAAGATTTAAAAGGTAAAACCATTGGTACCTCGGCCAGCAGTGTTGACCAGGCGATGGTGGGTGCCATGTTGGCGCACAATGGCTTAAGCATAAAAGATGTGAAGATGGTTAGCGTGCAATATAATTTAGTGCAAGCGCTATTAGCTCATCGTGTTGATGCCATCAGTGGTATTATGCGTAACATCGAGCCGGTTGAAATGCGGCTAGCAGGCCAGCCCGCGCGTTTGTTTTTGCCGCAAAATAATGGTGTGCCTGATTCGGCTTCGGAGCTTTGGGTAGTGAACAGTAAAAATGTGAATGCACCCTGGGTGAAAAAGTTTTTAACCGCCATTCAGCAAGGCACAAAATATTTAAAAGCGCATCCCGAATCAACTTGGCGTGCATTTGCGAAAAACCACCCAGAGCTCAATAATAAGTTTAACCATGAAGCCTGGCTAGGGACGTATCATTACTTCGCTGATAATCCTTTTGTTTATAATCCCGCTTCGTATAACCACTTTGCGAAATTTATGCAGCAACAGAAATTAATTAAAACCATTCCACCCATTAAAGACTACGCAGTAGGAGAAGCCAAATGAGTATTCGCCCGTATAAAAAAATCATGCCGACATTAGGCGAAGACGTTTATGTTGATGAACAAGCTTGCGTGATTGGTGATGTAACGTTGGGTGATGATAGCTCCGTGTGGCCCTGCGCTGTCGTGCGTGGCGATGTGAATACCATTCGTATCGGCAGCCGCACGAATATTCAAGATAATTCCATGCTACACGTTACGCATAAAAACGAAGAATTCCCTGATGGTTTTGCTCTAACTATTGGTGATGATGTCACCGTTGGCCATAATGTTGTGTTGCATGCCTGCACGATCAACAATCGTTGCTTAATTGGCATGGGTGCCGTGGTGTTAGATGGTGCCGTGTTAGAAGAGCATGTGATGATTGGCGCCAACAGCTTAGTGCCGCCGGGCAAAGTACTCGAAAGTGGTTATTTATATTTAGGCAGCCCCGTCAAACAAATCCGCCCCCTCACTGAAAAAGAAATCGCTCACTTTGAATATAGCGCTAAGCATTATGCGAAGTTGAAGGATGATTATTTAGTGTGAACTGATTTTTATCCCGAGTAATGTACTTATGCGCAATTTTGTTTTGTGAATCGTTAATTTACTCGCCTGTTCAATAAATACAGCATTTCTACCTCGCCAATCAACATTTTTAATTTGGTCACATAACACAGCACCATTCGTGATGAGATTTTCTGGTAAGGTTATCTCAAAAGGATATTTCTTAACCTTGCTTGTGATTGGGCAACCAACAAGCAGTTTGATCTTTTGATTATATTCTGCAGGTGTGAGCACCAAAAAAGGGCGGCGTTTAGTGATTTCTTTGCCCTTTTGTGGGTGCATATCTAGCCATACAATATCGCCAAGTCGGGGAACATAATCAGTCATCAATATTTTCCAGGCCAATATCACCGCCCATATCAATTGGGCTATGTAAATTGTCATTGGTCACTTGTGCAAGCAGTGATGTTAAGCTTGGTTCTTCTATTTGCGGCATAATGACAATGTTATTATTTTCAATCATGAGATCAACCTCGCTACCATTTTCAAGCTGGCATTCATTAGCAACATTTGCAGGTAGTCTTACAGCCAAACTGTTGCCCCATTTTTGGATTTTTGCATGCATTGAATTCTCCTTTGAATAGGACAATTATAGCACAATGTATCTACAAAGTAGAAACAAAAGAAGAATAACATATAAATTTATTGAATTCAAATAAAATTTATTTTATTCGCTATAATAATATATTCATTTTAAAGTTAAGGAATTCTAATGGAAACTGCAAAATTATATGACGATGGTGAGCATCAGGTGGTGCTGCTGCCAGAGGCTTTTCACATCCATGCTGATGAGGTTCGTGTAGAGAAGGTGGGGGATATGATTACTTTGACACCAATTGAGCCAGAGCTGCCAATACCGTAGCCGTCTCGGGTCGCTCACCAAACCAAATCTTACAACCCTCAGCCGCTTGCTCGACTAGCATGCCTAGGCCATCACTAGTTTGTGCGCCATTTTCTTCTGCCCATTGTAAAAACGGCGTACTTTTGCCGTAGACCATATCGTAGCAAAGGGTTTGCTGGGTGAGCACGTGAATCGGGATGGGTAATTTAGTGTTGTGTAGTCCGCTTGAGGTGGCATTGATGATGATGTCGCAAGGCTGGCTAAGTGCCTCAAAGCTACTGGTTTGGATGTTGCCTAGCTGTTCAAATTGTTCCCGCAATTCCACGGCTCGTGAAGCTGTGCGGTTGACGAGTGTGACTTTGCTGGGTTGTTGCTGCAACAAACTGTATAAAGCACCTTTAGCCGCGCCGCCTGCGCCAAGCAGCAGTATCGACTTGTCTTTAATCTCGCCTATTTGTCGTGAAACATCATTAACTATGCCTATTCCGTCGGTATTATGCGCGATTGTGCTGCCATCTTCTTGGAATATTAACACATTGGCAACACCTACTGCTTGAGCTGATGGAGCGTGTTCATCGGCGAATTCAAAGGCTTCTTGTTTGAATGGAACCGTGACATTGGCGCCCATGTAATCTTGTTCTCGTAAGTTTGTTACCGTATGGGAAAAATCCTTTAGCTCAGAGAAGACTTTGTCGTATTGAATTTCAACGCCCATTTGTTTGGCAAATAAGGTGAAGATTTGAGGGGATAGACTGTGTTTAACGGGGTTACCAATAACGGCTAATTTATTCATCCTTTGATCTCCTGAGCGCTACATACAATTTAAACAGCAAGTGTGATTGGCCCTTAATGTAACTGAGTACGATAGATTCGTGTGTGAAGGTGCACTGATAGGGACCGTGCAATATAACATTTTATTGTTTGTATCCATAACAAGTATGTTAAATGAAAATGGACCATCATAAAAGGGGAATGACATATTTGTGTGTGCGGCTACATTTTTAGGCTGCTCTTGGTGTGGCAGATTATAAGAAAATGTTGCCATATTATCCGTCAGATTAAAATATTCAATGGAGGGATTGGTATTGGCGGTGGTTGTTACTGTGAGCGCTGTCATAATGATGAGCCAAGCGATTCTTTTCATTTGGGTTGCCTTTTTATAATTAGATTTGGCAGTATAGCAAAGCTATAAAGTTTAGCCCATGTCCACAAGCGCTATAAATATGTCAGCCGCCTATAGGACCTTCTGCTTCCTGTGCGAGGTGTAGCAAGTATTTTTTTATCCCCTAACTAATTGCGCAGGTATGATCAAGGTTGAGCAAGAAATTAATTTGTTGACCCTTGTAGTCAATAGTATTAAAACTGCAAGTTGCCAGCACATTTTTGCTGTTATTCTCAGCCGTCACAATAACCGTTATTTTTTCTGCTGTAACAGAGGCAAGCGGGACTGATGTGGGGCTCCAAGGGGGAACGGTAATGGCCTCAATGGATTTACCATTGCTGATTTCAAACTTGAGTGGAATATCGGTTCGATTGGTGTAGGTGACAGACGATGCGACAGCATTGGCTGTTGCAAAAGACAGTAATAACAATAGTATATATTTCATTGTAAGCGCTCCGTGCTTTAGGTTGAGTCATATCCATGTGACCAACATCGATGGACTAGCGCACCCTGCGTGAATCCTCATGTTTATCGAGTTGTTCTACTATATAGTGTAGCCGCGATGGAGTTTTTTGCGTTGTGAATGCTCAAATAATTGTCATATTTTTCTTGTTATACTTAAAGCGATTGAGTATTAGGTATTCAAAAACATGTCTTGTGTATCGTTATCCCGTGGCTTGACCACGGGATCCAGAATATCATCAAGCTATAATATTTTCCTAGATCCCGTGGTCAAGCCACGGGATGACGATGCTAAGATGATTTATTTATAGATCTAATACTCAATCGCTTTAAGTATAGTAAGATAAATTACGCTATATACAGTTAAGACAGCAAGTGCCATTTTGTTTCAATTCAATAGAATCAGAGCCGGGTAAATTCGTGTTTATTTGTATATTGCATAGCCGCTTTTGTGTTGTTGTATCGATGACTTGTATACCGATGGCAACAGAAACCGCTTGGTAGTCAATCGTGTCTGAGTGGCTATGCGGAGGGAGGGTTTTTGTCAATTGTTTGAGGTAGGCTGGTGGAAAAGCAAACGTTGCTGTTTGATCAGACGAATTAAAAAATTGCATATAGGCCGTTCTATCCGCCATGGCTGTGGATGCCATTAATAGACAGAAGCTAAGAGCTAATACGGGTGTGATTTTCATTATGTTGGTCCTTAATTCATATCCATGGGATCAACGTCAACGGACCAACGAACTTTCCGCACATCTCGGTGTTTATCCAATTGTTCAATAAGATAGTGTAGCAGTTGATGTAAGTTATTACGTTGTGAACTTTGTAACAGTAATTGTGATCGGAAACGTCCGGCACGTTTTTCCATTGGCGCGGTTGCAGGGCCAAAGACGTTGACGGCATCAACACCACTGTTGTGTGCTAATTGTTTGGCTTGTTGTAATAATGCCATCGCGTGATTGGCTTGGTGTGCTTCGGCGCGTAATAATACGTAATGACTAAAGGGCGGCAATTGTGCGGCTTGACGTTCTTCTAGCAAGCTTTGTGCAAAGGCGGGGTAGCCGTGTTGGGTGAGCTGTTGCAACAATGGGTGATCAGGGTGATAGGTTTGAATGAACACTGTGCCAGGTTTTTCGGCGCGTCCAGCGCGGCCAGCCACTTGAATGAGTAGCTGCCCGATGCGTTCTAGCGTGCGGAAGTCGACACTGAAAAATCCGTTGTCGGCATTTAACACGCCCACTAACGTGACGTTGGGAAAGTGGTGGCCTTTGGCTAGCATCTGCGTGCCAATTAATATATCGGCTTTACCGGAATTGATTTTTTCGAGCTGGGCATCCAGTTGGCCTTTGTTTTTCGTGGTGTCGCGATCCACTCGCACGACATTATAGTTAGGAAAGAGCTCTTCAATCGCATGTTCCAATTTTTCGGTACCGACACCAACCGGATGTAAGTTTTCACTATGGCATTCAATACAGGCCGTAAACACGGAATAATGTTTGTCGCAATGATGGCAGTGTAAGTAATGCGGTTTGTGATGCAGGGTTAAATACGCATCACAGCGATGACACTGTGCCATCCAACCGCAATCGTGACACATGAACACCGGCGCAAAGCCTCGGCGGTTTAAAAATAATAAGACTTGCTCGCCTTTTTTAACCGTGGCTTCAATCTGTCGCGTTAAGTGATCAGAAATACCGTTATAGGATGAATCTTGTCGCAAATCGATCAGCGAAAAACCAGGATGTACGGCATTACCTGCGCGCTCAGGCAGTAATAATGACTGATAGCGCTCGAGCTTAACATTATGCAAACTTTCCAACGAAGGTGTCGCTGAGCCCAAAATAACCGGGATATTCTCTAAATGTGCACGGCGAACCGCCACATCTCGTGCGTGATAACGAAAGCCTTCTTGTTGTTTGAATGACATATCGTGCTCTTCATCGATGACAATTATGCCGAGCTGTTTAAACGGCATGAAGACGGCCGAGCGTGTGCCGATGACAACATCCACTTGTCCGGAACGAGCCAGTAGCCATGTTTGCAATCGCTCAGAATCGGTTAGCCCAGAATGAAAACTTGCGACGCGAGCATTGAGTCGTTGTTGAAAACGTTTCACAGTTTGTGGGGTTAAACCAATTTCAGGCACCAGCACTAAAGCTTGTAAATTTTGTTCAAGCACGTGTTCGATGGCACGTAAATAGACTTCGGTTTTACCACTGCCTGTTACGCCATCTAAGAGAAAGCAGGAAAATTGCTTGCTTGCATTGAGGGTTTCAATGGCTTGCTCTTGATGCGTGTTTAGCGTTAAATCGGTAGATTTATACTGTATTTCAGGCAGTAAAATGCGTTCGGATTTTTTGATTAACTGCTTATCAGCTAAACTTTTCAATGTTGCAGGAGTGATGTCGTGTGATTTTAATATTTGTGCGCTTTGCTCACCTTGTTGTAATTGTTGTAGCGCAAGCAATTGTTTGGGCGCGCGCTTGAATGCATCAGGCTTCACATTAGTGTCGCTTAACTGCCAAAATGTTTCCGTTAATAATTGTTTCGCTTTGCCTTGGCGCAACAATGCAGGCATGGCCAAATAAAATGTTTCACCGATAGGGTAATGATAATAATCAGCCGCCCAGTTAATCAATTTAAATAATACATCGGGAAATAAAGGTTCGGTATCGATCACATCTAATACCGTTTTTAATTTATCGGGATCAATATTCGATTCTGTGCGCTCACCCAGCACCACGCCCACCATTTGCCGTCGGCCAAAAGGCACATGCACACGACAACCGGGTTTAACCGGCCATTCACTGAGATAATCAAAGCGTCGGCGCAGTGGTGTGGGGATGGCAATTTCAAGGATATGCGTCATAGGCGCTTATTATACGCGATTCTTGCAAATAGTAACCCTTTGAAAAATAAGGATTATCTCTTGCTCTGTCTAATAATTCATCATTTGTGTTTGCGCAATTGAAAACCTTGGCTATACTGAATTTGAAAGCACTTGAAGATTATGGATGATCCGACACGCGGGAATCTCTAATCTTCAGGTGCTTTTTTATGGGTAAAAAAACAAGAAAATGAGAGCATAATGTATGAAGCTATTAACAACAGTAGCGACAGCATTAACGCATCTTGCTGAATCAAGTGCTATTCAATCAGCAGCCGTCAGTCAAAATTGTCTCGCTGGTGATGAAAGTGTGGATACGGATCAGGCAGCAGTTGATGCAGTGGAATCAGATGCCTATTATAGTAGTGATATGAAATTTACAGTATCACCTGTTTAATTCTTTCTTAATGATGAAACACGCACAGAACATTCGGGTGAAAGCTCGGATGTTTTTTTTGCTTCATAGGGTATCCCCCCTACCCTTAATAAGCCATGAGTTTCTAGTTGCCATATTTGTGTGTCTTGAGAGGTGGAGGGTATAATGCCTCAATATTTAATTGGGCCGTTGTTATGAAAAGTTGTCTATTATTCTTGAGCTTATTGTTGAGCAGTTCTTTTACTGTCGCAGGCATTAAAGTCACCCCCATGACCATTGATGTGCGCGCCACGCAAACGCGAATACCAGTCGATATTAAGGTGGTGAATGATGATGCCAAGTTAAAAGCTTATGTGCAAGTTACCCCCTCGAAGGTGGTTGAGCCTGGGATGAAACAACAAAAAGAGATCCCTATGACGGGGAGTCAAAAAAGAGGTGTCGTCACCTCACCCGCCAAACTCATTATCCCAGGTTCTCAGTTTCGAAAAGTACGTGTGTTGTTAACACAGCCACCGGCAAAAACTGATCGTGTGTTTCGTGTTTTAGTTGAGCCTGTGACGGATAAATTAAACGGCGATGATAGGCAAGTTGGTGTACAAATTTTGTTGGCATATAAGGTGTTGCTCATTCAGTTACCCAAAGATCCTGTTGCAAACATTAGCATGAAGCGCGATGGTAAAACCTTAACGATTAAAAACACCGGTAATAGTAATGCGCTGATGTTTAATGGCCAAGCTTGCGTGAAAGATAAATGCAGTGAATTACCGGTTAAGCGTGTTTATGCGGGTAATGTTTGGGAGGTCACATTGCCAGCTGCTGATTCGATGGTGAGTTATCAATTGCAAGCGGTAAATAATATCAGCGATATTAAGCTGGCAGCTAATCAATTGAGTGTTAGCCAAAAAGTAGAAATTTAAATGTCATGGCCGCTACGTGTAATAGGCATTCGACTATTCATTAACATCAACAATATCAGAATCAACATTTAGATGCCGGTCAGTATAGAGCCAAAATCCGTTTGATTCTTTCCCAACCTTAAAAACATTTGCAAAATAAAAAGGGTCGTCTATAGTTACGTTCCACTGAGAATGTTTGTACAGGACTTCTTAGTATTGAGTGTCCAAAGCGTGAAGAAGGGCTGCAGTTTGCAGCCCTTTTTTTTGTGTCGAATATAATGAAAGTAGTTTGTTTATTAGCGAGCAGAGCACTCGCCACTGATTAAATATAGATTAAGATTTAGCGCTAGTGATTGTAGGAGCCACCGCCGTGACAGCAGGCGCTGTAGCTACAGGTGGCTTCGCAGTTACGGTTTGTTTGGCAGGTGCAGTAGCTTTATGCGTTGCTTTTTTTGCCACCGTTTTTTTAACTGCAGCAGGCTTAGTTTTAGTCGCTGCCTTAGCTGCAGCAGGTTTCGCTTTCTTCGTTACAGCTGTTTTAGCTTTAACCGGAGCTTTTTTCACAGCAGCTTTTTTTGCAACTGCAGTCTTTTTAGCCGTTGGCTTAGTAATCGTCGTTGCACGTTTCGCCATGGCTTTTTTCGCAGCGGGCGATTTAGAACGTTTAATAAGCGATTGATACATTTTCTTCGATGCGTTTTTACCCATCACTAACCACTGATTAATTTCCTGTAAATCTTGTGGTTTCAACATGCCAGTATTTTGTTTTAATGACAATGTCGTATTGAGGTAGCTAAAGCGATCTTGCGCGTAAGTGGTTTGGTTTTCGAATAACACTTGTTGTTCATTCAAGACATCGATAATGGTTTGCGTACCCACTTTATAACCCGCTTCCGTACTTTCTAATGCAGACTGTGCTGATTTAATACTTTGGCGATCAGCTTCTAATAAGCTAATGTCCGAAATGACCGTTAAATAATTTTGACGTGTGTTAGCGACCGTTTGACGATAGCTTTGATCCATTTGTGCAACCGCTAATTCATAGTTAGCTTGCGCTTGACGGACTTGTGACGTAATTAAGCCACCTTTATAAGGGTTGAAGTTTAAATCTAAGCCGACTTGACCGGAAGTATCCACTTCTGTGCCTGGACCACCTTGTTTTAAAGTGTTTTGATTTTGTCCAAATGAACCAACTAAATTTAAAGAAGGCATGCGTTGACCTGAATTCACACTGATTTGTTCTTGCGCGGCAATCGAGTTAAAGCGTGCTGATTTTAATGAAAGGTTTTGTTCAACAGCCACTTTCGTCCATGTATCAATGTTGGCAGGCGTTGGTTTAACCAATGGGAAATCATATTTTAAGGGCGCTAGTTCAGGATAAAGTTTACCGGTAATAACGCGTAAATTTTCCTGTTGCACAGACACTTGGTTTTGACTGCTGATGTAACTAGCATGCGCGGTATCGTAACCGGCTTGCGCTTGGTAAACCGTGGTAATAGCATCTAAGCCGACACGGTAACGTTGGCGTGCGACATTTAACTGACCTAATGTCGCTTCTTGGCGTGCTTCATTGGCGCGCATGACTTCTTCGGCTTCTAATACATTGAAATAAGCATTGGCTACACGAGCAACTAAATCTTCTTGTGCCGAAGCAAAGCTAGCAGCGGCTTGGCGTACAGAAGCTTTGGCTGAGCGTAAACCGGCAAATGCTGACCAATCGAAAACGGCTTGGGTTAATTGTAAGTTATAGCCATAACCTTGGAAGCGCTGCTCAGCTTGTGCCGTATAAGCACCGGAACTGTGTTGATTATTCCAATTAACCCCTGCGTTACCGCTGGCGACAACATCCGGTAAGACGAGTGAGCGTGCTTGCGCGAGAATTTCTTTATCACTTAAATATTGCGCTTGCGCTTCTTTATATTGTTGATCGTTTTGTAACGCATCTTGATACGCTTGCATTAAATCAGCCGCTGATGCAGTGGCCGTGATACCGATACCGGCAATTAATATAGTCATCCATTTTTTTAAACGCATAGTGTTATCCTTCAAAGCTAAAAGTTTCGGGTTGAGTGATACCTGCTGCATAAGGCACAGCAGTGTCAAATAAATTAGTTTCTTGCCATTCATCCGTGCCAGTGCGCACATATAAATAAGCACACATAACAGGGGCTTTGCCCACAATGACAATCGCACGGCCATTAACGGCCAAGCTTTGCAATAGTTCACCAGGGTATTGGTAAAGCGCTGCAGTACATAAGATTATATCAAATGTTTCATGGTTCGTTAAATTGTCCCAATCATGAAACGCATCACGCGTGAGCAAGGTCACGTTATCAATATTGTACTTGGCTAAACGTTGTTTCGCAGCATCAGTAAAATCGCTAAATTGTTCAACGCTAGTGACCTGTTGCGTTAGGCGGGCTAACAATGCAGTTAAGTAGCCAGTGCCGGTGCCAATTTCTAGCACACGGTCGCTTGCTTGCAACGCTAAGTGTTGCAACAACATCGCTTGCTGTTCGGGCGGCAACATCATTTGATCGTGCTCCAAACGAATGCGTAAATCAGAGTAAGCGACTTCGCGATAGGCTTGCGGCATAAAATCTTCGCGCGCGATGGTTTCAACAGCTTGCAATAAATCATGATCAGTTGCACCTGCTGTGCGGAGCTGCTGTTTCATCATATTCGTTTTTGCTACTGTCAGATTCATCTTTGCCAAGCCTTAATATAAAGAGGACCATTATAAGTGTATTAAGCCCATTAGTGAATCCGTATTTGTCTGTTTTTTAAGCTATTTACACAATGAGTTGATAAATAACCTAACAGGTTGATAGCTAAATAAGCAAACAGTTCAAACCGACTGGCATTTTCTACAGTATGGCCTATAACTTCCTTACAACGAAAAACACCTAGGGGTTAACACATGGCGAAAACGACACATACTTTCAAGCGACTAGCAGTTGCCACATCCTTGGCATTGGGCCTAACACCTTTTGCAGGATTTGCCGCCGAAAATGATGATGCCGTTGAATCAAAGAAAGCCAAAACGTCAGCAACAGCAACGATTAAGCAAACGGTCGCACAGGCCAAAGCCGACTCTAACGCCTATTATAATGGTTACGTGGATATTGGTGGTGGCTTTAGCGGTGATAACGTAGGCACCAATGGTTATGGTCAAGGCGATATCTTCATGCCGCTTTACCAAAACACACATAACTTATTCTTTACCGACATTCGCGGTGTGAAACAATCCGGCCCAGCTGTCGAAGGTAACTTCGGTTTAGGTTATCGTGGTATGAATGCTGAAAAATCATGGTTGTGGGGGCTTTACGGTTTTTATGATTTAGCTAATTCAGCACAGAGCAATAGTTTTCAACAAACAACAATTGGTGGTGAGTGGAAAACTAACCATTGGTCAATTACCGGTAATGGTTATATCCCTATTGGTAAAACCACTAAGCGCGTTAACGGTTGGGATTTAACCAAGACACAAGCCGTTGATCCCGCTAACAGTATCTATAATGCTTATTATATTGCGGGTGAAGAAACCGCGATGCCGGGTTGGGATAGTGAAATCGGTTACCGTATTCCCGGTCAACACAGTGTCACGTTTTATGCCGGTGGTTACTGGTTTAATGCGCCTGGCGTTGAATCGATTGCTGGCCCACGTGGTCGCGTCGTATTTGATTTCGACAACCCATTTTATTTCCAAGATAAACTATGGCAAACCATTTTCCAACGCATCAGTTTAGAAGGTCAAGTGCAATATGACAAACCTCGCGGCACCAACTGGTACGTCGGTTTGCGTTTGCGAGTTGGCTTTGGCGACAACAGCCATCTTGAAGGTGTTGAGCAACGTATGCTTGACTACATTTACCGTGGTGAAGGCATTGTATCAGGCCGTAAAATGCAGACGGATTACAAGCGTTGGAACAAAGCCGATGGCTCTGCTTACACTATTGCGGAAGTGAGCAATGAAGCGCAGCTCGATTATGGATTGGCCAATGCCGATGTGATTGGTGTGAACGGTACGGTTGGTTTAACTGCAACAAAACAGCTCCTTAACGATCAATACCTCACCGGTGGTGATTTAAACTTTAATCCGGGTGATGGCCATAGTTACAATGTGCAAGTAGGTAGCAGTGGTGTGTTGAATGGACCGGCTGGCACATCAATGTTACAGCTCGGTGCTAACAATACTATCACTAATATTACACTAAATGGTGGCGGTGGAGCCGGTGGCACTTCCGTGATTACCAATAGAGTAGCGACACCACCACTTGAGCTTGGCGCAGGTGAAACAGGTGCTTCAGTGGGCACGTTAACGATTGATACAGTTAATACGACCAATGGTGGTATCGACTTGTTAACCAGCGATGGTTCCACTAACTCTGTCTTAAATTTAACTAATAGTACTATCGCGGTTGACCAATATGCTTATGGCATGCAAGTTGAAGTGCAAAATGGTGCTTTCACCGTTAACAATATGACAGGCAATACCTTCACACGTAGCTATGAAGTTAATCCTGATGATGGTGATTTGGTACGTTTTATTGCCCATGCCGATGGTTTGAATCCTGATGGTACTGATGTCACTTCAACCTTAACTTTATCAACGGTGACAGGTAACCATTTTAATATGAGCACCGATGTTGATGAAACATTAGTCGGTAAAGAAATGAATTTGGTTTATGTCGATGCAGTGGCTGAAAATGGTGGGCAAGCTTCGGTTAATATCACTAATTTTAATGATAACCACTTTAAAGCACTCGGTGTCTTCCATCATATAACCGGTTTACACGTTGGCGCACATTCTCAAGATGATAACAGTAAAGCGACAGTCGCTGCGACTAACATTAATAGTAATACCGTTAATTTCACAACGGCTAATGTGCCAGATGTTGATCTGCCTATTAAAGGTCGAGCAGTTGGTTTCCATTTCTCTGGTTTATCAGAGGGTGGCGATGCTAATGTTGTAGTGAATAGTGTGACAGGTAACGACTTTACGTTTACCGCGCTTAATGTGCCGTATATTTCAACCGGGCCAAGTATTGGTATGAGTATTGATAACGCTGTCTTGACCGAGGAACATCATTCTGGCGCAACAAGCACTATTCAGTTGAAAGAAGTTAACGGTAATCACTTCAAGTTTCATGATGTGAGCGTGTTATCCGGTAAAACGGTAGATAAAGGTGTGGAAGTACTGAATGCTTCTGGTGATGTCTACCATTCTGGTCGTACAGTAGTGGATGAAGCGAAAGTAGACATTGATAGTTTCAATGGCAATACTTTTGATTTTAATCGAGAAGGCCATGTGATGGATGTGGATGCTGTCGCGTTTAACCCTGATCTCCTCATTAAGCCTAAGGTAGAAGTGAATATCACTGATGTGACTAATAACGATGTTACCTTCCAAACGGCTGACGATAAAAACCGTGGTTTCAAATTTGAGGGAATAGAAGGAAGAGGTGTGGTGATGACGTTGAACAATATCAAGGATAATAAATTTGATTTTGCTGGCGATACCACCGCGACTGCCTTTAGCTTTAAAACCGATGCGTTGATCGGCCCTAGCATTACCGTTAACGGCAGTGCCAACGCCGCCGCTTTAGCCGCCGCTAATGGTGTGACAACGGATAATGTCGATGTGCCGACTGATACACACATCACTTTCAATGCTTAACCCAAGTAAGTAGTAGACGCCCTACTATGTAACGTTGAGCCGCGGTTTATCCGCGGCTTTTTTTTGTTTTGAGATTTTACCTTTGCCTCGTCTAAGGCAAACTTTCTATGCGAAACCCATGCGACATGGCCATATACGCCGCACAAGCTGGTCAAGAGTCCCCCATCATGTATAATGCGCGCAACTGTTTGAGGAATAAATATGCGCAAAATTTGTATCATTCTGCTTTTAACGCTTATTACATCAGCGGCATTTGCCGATACTGATGATGATGGCAAGCTGAAAAAATCGGGCTGGATTTACACGCCAACCACCTATGCTCATATCATGTATCAAAATCGCAAGAGTTCATTTATTGAATCCAACATGATGGTGCCATTTTGGGAAGATGAACGTAACGTGACATACGCTAAGTTACAAAACTACATGCGTGAAGGGCCCCGACAAACAATCGGCTTCGGCGTGGGGTGGAATCATTTAACTCAAGGTCGCCAAGCGATTTTTGGTGTGAATGCGTTTTATGATCGTCTAAGAAGTTTTGATAGCAAACTATTCAGTCAAGTCATTGTCGGTGCGCAAGCGCAAACCACGCATTGGGTTTACCAGGCACATGTGTATCAACCTGTGGTCGATACGCATGTGCAGGTAGTCGGTGGGCCGAGCATGCAAAGTTTTCAGAACGTACAATTGCGTGATGGCCTAGAACAAATCATGCCGGGTTTTGATGCGCAAGTGGGTTATCGCATCGGCCGCAATGTCGCATTAGAAACGTATCTTGGCGGTTATTATTTTAGTGCCCACGGCGCACAAACAGTGACAGGCCCACAAGCACATATTGTTTTTAGCCTACAAAATCCCTTTGGTTTCAGTGGTATCATGGCTTTCTTGGCGCGTAATGTCGCCTTTGAAGTCGGTACTAGCTATGATAAGCCTAATGACTTTTCTTGGTACGGTGGTATTCGCTGGACAGTGGGTCTCGGTAAGCAAGACTTGACCGGTATGGAATGGCATATGATGGATGAGAATCGTCAGCTCTTCGATTAAGATTTATTCACCTTCTCCCGATTGTCGAGAGAAGGTGTTCTAATTTATTGTAACAACGGCACTGTCCGCGTTACCGTCAAAGACACACTGGGATCTTTCACCATTCGACCGCTAATGGTCACTGTGACCGTGTGATACGGTACCGAAAAGATGATGCCTGCACGACGGGACAATTCAGTAAAATCAAATTTTACATCCGTAATTTCAATCGCATCGTCAGTAACGGGCTCCCAAAAATTACTAGCACTCGGTGTGCAATTAAAATCATTTCCGCCAACACGCATGTCGATAGCATCTGTGGTTTGGTTCCAACGATAACCCATACGTTCATCATTATTGCTGGCAGCGGATTCAATATCTAAGAAACCATCAGCATCTTTATCATACGTAAATAACATGCAGTCGCTATCGTTAGCATATAACGGCCATGTGCCATTATCCCAGGTAAAACTAGTGTTGGTTTGGCGGTCATAGGGAAAAGTCATGTATAAGCGCCACCAATTAGTGTTTTCATTTAAATATAACTGTTGGAAAGGGTTGTAAACCAGATAGCGTTTTACGTTAAATGTTGTTAGTGATGTGTTTGTCCAGATCACATCAGCCTGAGCAGTGGCACCACTAGCTGAGTCAATATACGTCAACATGTCAGAGCTATCTGCTTTACGCATGTGTAAATAAAAGCTGGGTTGGCCGCTGGTAACATCAAAGAAATTCCGGCCATTGGTAATGGACAGCGTGTAGTTGTTGCCACCATTGTAAGTCGCTACCATCTCACCACCTTGATATGGAAAAACATATGCTTTTCCCCAATAAAATATTCGACGCATGTCACGTGCCATTAAGAACAGCGAATTATTTAACTGCTGACGCAAAAAGGTTTGTTGCTTCAGCTTTAAATTGGTGCCGTTCAAGCTAATGTAAATGTTGCTAGCAACAAGAATAACTAATAGGCCCAATAACATGGCTACCATTAATTCAACTAAGCTAATACCGCGTTGTTTATTCATTGTCCTCACCTTTATCGATTATCGACGCCATGTTCAGTGGAGATATCTGCCACGATGGTTGATAAGCCAACTTGATGATTATTGCCATCACTATCGGTCCAGCTAATGTTGGCAATAGCACGCTTGTAAGCAGATCCTACTGTCACGTTATTATCGATAGTGGATGTCGCGGTATAAGTCATGCCATTCGTCGTGCGCGTGCTGGTTAAATACCAGCTGCTGTTATCAACAATATTGCCGTATTGTGTTGGTTCAGCTGACATAATGATGTATTCATCCAATTTGTCAGCCGCATAAAGTAAGGCATGATGTTTTTGTTCAACTAATTCAGCAGATTTCATCACATAAATACGCAATGACATAAACGCCACGTAACTAACGCTAATAATAAAAATAGCGACCATGACTTCAATGATGTTAAATCCACGTTGTTTGCGTAACATTAGAAATTACTCCGGCTATATCGAACAGGTTTGGGTATAGCAATGGCATTGGCGCGATTGCGATTGATTAATACGCTAGCAGTATGTTGTGTAATTGTGTCGGCACTTTCGCCTACAACAGTGGTGCGATATAATTGTGAAGTCGGATCTTCTTGCGCAGTGAGTGGGGTGTAAGTAATCGAAATAATGCTGCCAAAATTACCATCGGCTTGAAATTGTGTATTGAGTGCTGCCAAATCAGCAGCCGAGATATCGCTAATTAAAAAAACATCACCTACGTCGCTGTAATTATCTCGCGCCCATTGATTCGAAAAATTAATGCCGGCTGTTGCGGCATAAAAAGCTTGTTGGTGACGTTGCTCACTTACATAGCTGCGCTGTGCTAAGAGGTTGGTATGGACAAATGCGGTAATTGTCGCAGAAATCATAATCAACAATGCCAGAACGACAATAATGACCGCGACTCCCTGTTGTTGTTTTAAGCTGTTCATGACACTTCCTTGTTCATACTCTATAAGTATAGTTTATGTACAGTATTCTGCCAAAAAACTGTATGGCTAATAGGGTATAAAAATCAAATGGTTAGCTTTCTGTAGTTGATTTCATGTGGCTATTAGAGGCACAATAGCGCCCTGCAAAAGAGGAGAATGCTTTGGCTAACCAATACCAAGCACAAGATATTGAAGTACTCAGTGGATTAGAGCCGGTTCAGCGTCGTCCGGGTATGTATACTGATACATCACGTCCCAATCATTTGGCCCAAGAAGCGATTGATAATTCCATCGATGAAGCCTTGGCAGGGCATGCTTCACAAATTGAGGTGAACTTATTTAAAGATGGTTCGATTCAAGTGATTGATGATGGCCGTGGTATGCCAGTCGATAAGCATCCCAAATATAAAGTGCCGGGTGTTGAGTTGATCATGACACGCTTACATGCTGGTGGTAAATTCTCTAATAAGAATTATCAGTTCTCAGGTGGGCTGCATGGCGTTGGTATTTCAGTTGTGAATGCCTTGTCGAAAAAACTCGATGTTGAAATTAAACGCGATGGCCATGTCTATGGCATGAGCTTTGCCGATGGAAAAAAGAAAAAAGACTTAAAGAAAACTGGTGAGGTCACTAAACGTAACACGGGTACTAGCGTACATTTCTGGCCCGATCCAAAATATTTTGATTCCCCCAAATTCTCGATTACTTCATTAAAACACGTGCTACGCGCCAAAGCGGTATTATGCCCCGGTGTGCAAATCGATTTTCATGATGAAAAATCAGGCGACCGTGAAACTTGGAAGTATGCCGGTGGTTTAAGCGATTATTTAAATGAAGCTTTAACCGATGCGGAACGTTTGCCCGAAGAACCCTTCGACGGTGCATTAAAAACCGACCACGAAGCTGTTGATTGGGCCGTGACGTGGTTGCCAGAAGGTGGCGAAGACATCACCGAAAGTTACGTTAATTTAATTCCTACTGCCATGGGCGGCACACATGTAAATGGTTTGCGTGCAGGCTTATTAGATGCGTTGCGTGAATACTGTGAACTTCATAATTTATTACCTCGCGGTTTAAAACTGTCGCCAGAAGATGTGTGGCGCAATTGTAACTATGTGATTTCGGTTAAATTAGAAGACCCACAGTTCTCAGGTCAAACCAAAGAGCGTTTAACTTCGCGCGATTGCGTCGCTTTCGTGTCAGGCATCGTGAAAGATGCTTTCAGCATGTATCTCAACCAAAACAAAGCTTTCAGTGAAAAATTGGCTGAATTTATTGTGAGTAACGCGCAATCACGCATGAAACAAGCTAAAGCTGTGAAGCGTAAAAAAGTATCTGGCGGCCCTGCATTGCCCGGTAAGTTGGCCGACTGCACATCACAAGAACCCCGCGAAACCGAATTATTTTTAGTTGAGGGTGACTCTGCGGGTGGTTCAGCTAAGCAAGCACGCGATAGAATTTTCCAAGCTATCATGCCACTGCGCGGTAAAATTTTAAATACTTGGGAAGTCGATTCCAGCCAAGTACTAGGTTCGCAAGAAATTCATGATATTGCTGTTGCCTTGGGTGTTGACCCTGGTGTGCCTAATATTAAAGGCTTACGCTACGGTAAAGTTTGCATCCTAGCCGATGCCGATTCCGATGGTTTACACATTGCTACATTATTATGCGCATTGTTTTTGCAGCACTTCCGCACCTTAGTTGAAGAAGGCCACGTGTTTGTTGCAATGCCTCCATTATTCCGTATCGACGTGGCGAAAGATATTTACTACGCCTTAGATGACGATGAACTCGAAGGCATTTTAAAACGTATCAAAGCCGAAAAGAAAACCGCCAAACCTAACATCCAACGTTTCAAAGGCTTGGGTGAAATGAACCCTATGCAATTACGCGAAACCACCATGGACCCCAACACCCGCCGTTTAGTGCAACTAACATTAGACGATAAAGGTGAAGCTCAATCCGTCATGGACATGATGCTAGCCAAAAAACGCGCCAGCGATCGTAAGAAATGGTTAGAAAGCAAAGGCGATTTAGCTGAAGTTTAATGTTGCAATGGGCGCTGCGTTGCAGCGCTGTTTCTTTTCTGCTTATGTGCTCTTATGGCATGCTCTGGTTTCAAACCCGCTGTGAATACGTCCATGTGCGCTTCGCAGCCGCATCCCTGCGGCTGAGAGTTTGAAACCAGAGCATGCCAACGGCACGCAGAGAAGAAACGAAGAACTCACTTTTTTGTTAATTGGCTAATAGTGCATCCACTTTCGCGGCACAAATAAAATCATTTTCACTTAAGCCATTAATGGCGTGGGTCGTGAAGTTGATGGTGCAAGAGTTATAAGTGACAGAAAAATCGGGGTGATGCATTTCTTGGTTGGCAATCCACGCCAAGGCATTGACGAATGCCATGGTTTTATAAAAACCTTTGAATTCAAATTTTCGGGTAATGATAGTGCTGTCAGCATTAACTTGCCAATCGCTATGCAACTGTTGTAATAATTCTTTTACTTTTGCCGCATCAAACTTTCCCACACCGCCTTCGCAAGGCACACATTTTTTTTCAGTTAATGACATGATGACTCTCCAGATTTATGTGTTATTCTAGCATAAACACTGATTAATATAGGGATAAGATATGTCACTATTTATTATGTATTCAACGTATTTGCGACCGGTTGAAGAAATTCATGCTGAATGTTTGGATGAACATGTCGATTACCTACAAAAGTTGATTGACGAAGATGTTTTATTTTATGGTGGACGTAGAGATACACATGAAGGCGGCGTCTACATTGCTAGCGCTGATTCTAAAGAAGCATTTGAGGACATTATCCAAGGCGATCCTTTCTATAAAACGGGTAGCATTAAATATGAGATTATTGCTTTTGATGGCCATATGGTTCATCCCGATATTGCTAAGTATTTACAGGAATAAATAATCATGTTTCATAATAACCCCATTTGCCAATTGCTCGATATTCAATATCCCATTTTTTCAGCACCCATGGCGAATGTATCGGGCGGTGAGTTAGCTAAAGCGGTAACCGAGGCAGGTGGTTTAGGTTTTATTGGTGTGGGTTATAGCTCTGCCGAATGGTTAGAACAGCAATTAGCCCTGGTTGAGAATACGGAATTTGGCGTAGGTTTTATTAATTGGTATTTAGCGGAGCATCCTGAACTACTCGATTGTGCCTTAGCGGTGAATCCTAAAGCTGTAATGTTATCGTTTGGTGATGCCGGACCGTTTATCAAACAAGTAAAAGCTGCTGGCAGCAAAGTGATTTGCCAAATAACAAATGTGCAAGAAGCCATAGCAGTAGAAAAATTAGGTGCGGATGCCATCGTTGCACAAGGTCGTGAAGCGGGAGGCCATTGCGCAGCGCAAGCAGAATCGACTATGACATTAGTGAAGGCCGTGGTTGAACAAGTCACCGTTCCCGTTGTCGCTGCTGGCGGCATCGCCGACGCACAAGGCTATCAAATCGCATTGGCGGCTGGCGCAAGCGGCATCATGATGGGCACACGTTTTTACGCCAGCACGGAAGCATTAGGCGTTGATGCTGCCAAACAAAAAATCGTTGATGCCAAGGCGAGTGATTTAACCTACACTGACACCATCGATAAACTACGTAACACAGTTTGGCCTAACGCTTACACCGGCCATGCCATTAAAAACAATTTCCTCGAGCAATTTTTAGCTTCCACGATAATCACCGAGCAAGATCGTGAAGCCTACCAAGCAGCAGCGCAAACCAAAGATTATGATATTACGGCTGTTTTTGCTGGCGAGTCTGTAGAGAAAATTGAAACCATTCTTCCTGCCAAAACGATCATAGATCAAATTGTTAATTATATTCCTGAGGAGAATAATATAGTCAAAAATTCTGGTCATTCTATTGGCTAGGGTTATCGCATAAATACTCGATTAATAGGCGTATTCTTTTAGGTACAGAATAGGGATAAGGGTGCAGCAACCACAAAGCATATTCTGGCGTTCGATAAGCATTAAGAATAGACACTAAAGTCCCTTTTTTTATCTCTTGCTCAATAAGCTGATTAGGCAATTGCGCAATCCCAAGGCCATCTAAGGCCAGTTGTAGTTGTGCCTCATAGTTGCTTACACAAAAGCGTGATGTTAGCTTAAGTTTTTGTAAGGCGTTATTTTTATCATAAAATTGCCACACGCTTTTATTGTTGGCTTCGGTATAAGCCATATTGCTGATGTTGTCATGTTGTGCTAAATCATCGGGTATTTGGGGTGTTTTGTGGTTTTTTAAATAACTGGGAGCAGCACAAGTCACCATTTTATAAGAGAGCATTTTACGCATTTTTAAGTCTGAATCAGGTAATTGGGTGGCGCTTCGGATGATGATGTCATAGTCATCAAGCACAACATTACGCAAAGAGCTGCTCATATCAACATTGAAATCAATCTGTGGGTTCGATTTTGCAAACGCCTGGATTTTGGGTAAAACGTGCTTCATGCCAAACGTTTGAGGACAGCTCAGTTTGATTAATCCTGTGATGTCGCTAGACTCTTCATGAAATTCCTCTTGTGCGGCTAGCCAGGTTTCTTCAATCTGAGAGGCGTAAACATAAAACGTTTTGCCTGACTCCGTTAAACTCACTTTTTGAGGGCTACGCTGGACCAAAGTATGTTTAAACTGCTTTTCTAACTGGCTCAAGTTACGACTGACTTGTGACGTCGATATCTTTAATGATTCAGCAGCCTTACTTAAGTTAAGCAAACGTGCCACGGTGAGAAATATCTGTAGTTGTTTATTCATGCCTGCCTTGTGTTGCATTTATTGCAACTTGACGTTGCACTTTACCCTATCATGCTATTTTTGACAACATGCTATGCTGCAAGCACAAATTACAAAAGGAAACTTACCATGAAATTTTTACAACTCATCGCCAGCGTCATCCTATTCTCTTTTATTCTAAGTACTCAAGCTGCAACTTTTGCAAAAATGTCAGCTGCTAGTTTAGGTCCATTGCAATTGTCAGTCGAAAAATTTGATAATAAGGATGCGCTCGAGAAGCATCATGAACATTTATTGGCGATGGCAATGGACCCGAATAACACGGTGATGGTTCGCTATACTTATGCGCTCTTGCTTGGAATAAATCATGCGGATGATGATACGCGTATCATGGCGATAGAAGCGCTTGCTAAGTTAGCGCAGGATAAAAGCCTTAAAGCACAAGCTAAAGCTTACATACAATACATGCGCAACTTAATTATTTATCAGTTGCAAAATCATACGTTTGAGAAAAACACTCATCCCAAAAGTATCAATATTAAAAATCTAACATTATTAAAAACAGCACTAGTTAATCAGTATGGCACTCATATGCAAATTACGAATATTAATCAACAAAGTGGTGAGTTTAAAGCAACACTTATCACGCGACAAAATAAAGTGATTCCCACCATTGGTTTTGTGCATAATAATGTTATTAGTTTCACAACCAACACGGTTAGTTATTTAGGTTACATCCATCATCATAAGCTTAAGACGTGGTGGTTATCTAGCATTGGGGTTAATCGCAAAGGTGGCGATCAAGTTTATATGGGTGATAGCACCTTCGTTCCTTTTGAAGCACCAAAAGATAACAAGAAACATTCATGAAAGGATTAAGTTAACGCTTTGGGTATATCATGCAATTTAACCATGGCATCATTAAATTGTATGGGCTCTAGTGAGTTAGCAGCTAGCGAGTTAACGACTATTGGGCCACTTTACTTCTGAAAGGGAAATAAAGGTGCCACTTAACCACGGCTGCAGGTGATTTTTTGCCGGTAACGCAGTCAAGCATATTGATGCCGTTCTCCCTGTTAAAACTATCATTGATCAAATTGTCAAATTTATTCCTGAAAGGGATTAAAATGGTGCCATAATGCTAATCATTTAAAATTCAACTATGTTTATATAGGTAAAGCTTGAAAATATTACCTATTTATATATAATCAATATATTACAGTTTTACCTATGAAAGGATAGTTAGATGCGTAAAGAATGGATGGCATTAAAACAACTTGATCAGCAGTTAGGTGATTTGCAGGGCTTTAGTATGCCCAAGCAAGGTTGGATCAGGACATTGCGCAAAGCGCTGGGTATGACAATAAAGCAATTAGCAAAACATCTTGCCGTTGATCCTTCGCGGGTGGTTAAACTCGAAACATCAGAAATGGATGGTGGTGTGACATTGAAGTCATTGCGAAAAGTGGCAGATGCTCTAGATTGTCATGTGGTCTATGCTTTCGTACCACGTCAGTCATTACAAACAACGATTACACAGCGTGCGCAGCAGTTAGCGAAACAACAAGTGACAACAGTCAGTCACTCGATGACATTAGAGCAACAAGGTGTGAGCACTCATTGGCAGCACGAACAAATTGAAACACTGCAGCACGAACTGTTGAATAAACCGTGGAAACATTTATGGTAGCGAACATTAATTTTGAATATGCTGACGGTGCAACCCCTCTTGATCCTGATGAGGTTGAAGGCTTAATTCCTCAGCATATGACAATCCAAGCACAGTTAAATGAATGGGAGCAAGACAATATATTACAAGCTGAACAATGGTTGATATCGCGAATCATTCGGCTTGAACTGTTGTTAACAGAAAAATTCATGAAGACATTACATAAAAAAATGTTTTCTGACACTTGGAAATGGGCAGGCCAGTTTAGAAAAAGCAATAAAAACATAGGTGTTGAGTGGCAACAAATACCAACGCAATTAAAGCTATTATTAGATGATGTCAGGTTTCAAATTAAACATGAAAGTTTTGAGCTCGATGAAATTGCAGCTAGATTTCATCATCGGTTCGTGGCTATTCATCCTTTCGTAAATGGTAATGGTCGGCATTCACGATTAGCGACCGATATGTTATTAATAAAGGTACTCGCGCTACCAAGGTTTTCCTGGGGGCGAGAAAGCTTGGTTAATGCTTCCCAAACACGAGAATTATATATTGCTAGTCTTCGGTCAGCAGATAAAGGTGATTATGCTCAGTTGCTAGGTTTCATTAGATCGTAGCATGGATGTTTATGAAGCTAAATATCAAATATTATCCGAAGCAAAATTAATATGATATATTACCGCCCATGAACAGTTAAGGAAATTTTTGATGGCCGATCTTGCCTATATTGATAACGTAGAAAAGCAATCGTTAAACGCGTTTACTGAACAAGCGTATTTGAATTATTCCATGTATGTGATTTTGGACAGAGCTTTGCCGCATATTGGTGATGGCTTGAAGCCTGTGCAACGTCGTATCGTGTATGCGATGTCTGAGTTAGGTTTGCGTTGGACGGCTAAGCATAAAAAATCGGCGCGTACGATTGGTGACGTGTTGGGTAAATATCATCCGCATGGTGATGTTGCTTGTTATGAAGCCATGGTGTTAATGGCACAGAATTTTTCGTATCGCTATCCGTTGGTGGATGGTCAAGGTAACTGGGGTTCGGCGGATGACCCGAAATCGTTTGCCGCTATGCGTTATACCGAAGCGCGATTAGGGCATTATGCGCAAGTGTTATTGTCTGAATTAGGCTTGGGCACTGTCGAATGGCAGCCTAACTTTGATGGCACCATGGATGAGCCGAAAGTCTTGCCTGCACGCTTGCCGAATGTATTATTGAACGGTTCAACCGGTATTGCAGTCGGTATGGCGACCGATTTATTGCCGCATAACTTAACCGAAGTCGGTAACGCCTGCATTCATTTATTAGAAAACCCGAAAGCGACGTTAGCCGACATCAATAAAATTGTGCCTGCACCCGATTTTCCAACCGAAGCCGAAATCATTACGCCTAAAGCCGATTTAACGGAAGTGTATAAAACTGGTAACGGTTCAGTGAAAATGCGCGCGCTATATCAAAAAGAAAAAGGCGATATCGTTATCACGGCATTACCTTATCAAGTGTCGGGCAATAAAATCATCGAACAAATCGCCGCACAAATGAATGCGAAAAAATTACCGATGGTTGAAGATTTACGCGATGAATCAGATCATGAAAACCCCACGCGCTTAGTGATTGTGCCACGTTCCAATCGTGTCGACGTTGAAGCGATGATGTTGCATTTATTCGCCACCACTGATTTAGAGCGCAGTTATCGCGTGAATATGAATATTATTGGCTTAGACGGTCGTCCGCAAGTCAAAGGTTTGCTGCCATTATTAAAAGAATGGTTGGAATTCAGAACCATTACCGTGACAAAGCGTTTAGAATTCCGCTTAGATAAAGTCACCAAGCGCTTACATATTTTAGATGGCTTGATGATCGCTTATCTGAATATCGATGAAATTATTCACATCATCCGCACAGAAGAAAAGCCTAAAGAAAAGTTGATGAAGAAATTCAAGCTCAGCGATGAACAAGCTGAAGCGATTTTAGAATTAAAATTACGTCACTTAGCGAAACTTGAAGAATTTAAAATCAAAGGCGAGCAAGATGAGCTAGAAAAAGAAAAAGCTGACATTGAAAAAACACTTTCCTCAAAAGCGCGTATGAAAACTTTGATCAAAAAAGAAATCAAAGAAGCGGTTGATGAATTTGGTGACAAACGTCGCTCACCCTTAGTCAAACGTGAAGAATCAGCCGCTATTGATGTGTCAGAATTAACACCTGCCGAACCTGTCACAGTTGTATTATCGCAAAAAGGTTGGGTTCGTTCTGCCAAAGGTCATGAGCTTGACCCCAAAACCTTAAATTACAAATCCGGCGATGGATTTAAAGCCGCCTGCAAAGGCAAAAGCAATATGCCCGCGATCTTTATGGATTCCTCCGGCCGTGCATTTTCATTGCTTGCCAATACCTTGCCATCAGCACGTAGTCTAGGCGATCCGTTAAGCAGTAAAGTGAAATCTACCACTGGCCAATTCGATGGCTTAATCATCGGCCCAATGGAAAATAAAGTATTAGTCGCCTCTGACTTAGGTTATGGCTTCATCGCGAAGATTGAAGATCTGTACACGAAAAACAAAAGCGGTAAGTCAGCACTCAAAGTGCCAGACGAAGGTCACGCCTTAACTATTTGCCCTGTTGAAAATCTGAAAAAAGATGTCATTGTTGCCGTCAGTAACATCGGTCGTTTATTAGTGTTCCCGGTCAAAGAGCTGCCTGAGCTTGCCAAAGGCAAAGGCAACAAAATCATGAATATCCCCACCGCGAAATACAAAACGCGCGAAGAGTTCGTGGTCGATGTCGCCGTGTTACACGATAAACAAGACCTCATCATCCACTCAGGCCAGCGCCACATGACCTTGAAATTTAAAGACTTAGAACACTACCACGGCCAACGCGGCCAGCGCGGCAACAAATTACCACGTGGCTACCAACGCGTCAGCGCCATGGAAGTCGATGTCTGATTTTTCTTCTCCCGCTTGCGGGAGAAGATGCCCGAAGGGCAGCTTGCCGAGCCGAAGCTTTAGCGTAGGCTGGATGAGGGTGCTTTAAATGGGCTGGCAACGCCAGCGACAAAAGCTTTTTGGTGAGGTTAACTAATTGCTGATTTTAATAATGGATCAATTAAATAATATTCGTTATTTTCAGTTCTTGTGATGTAATCTTTTTCTTGCAAAATAGATAATGCTTTAACGATAGCACCGCTAGTTGTGTCGAGGGTTTGGATGGACAGCTTGGATGTCAATTTTTGGTTGTTTCCTGAGGCAATGTACACCAATATTTTTTTCTGTAATTCTGAAATAAATGACAGCTCACGGATAATCTCAGATTTTTGTTCTTGCACATACTCACGCCAAAGCAGTTCTATTTGTTTGGCCTTGGTTGGCGGTGATTTAGTAAAGTGGGCCCATATGCGGCCACATAAGACATTTATGTAATACGGGTGACGCTCAGTTAATTGAAAAAGGCTGCTCAATACTGCAGGCGTCAATGATTTTTTCCAAGTTTTTGTTGCAATGTTCTGAATAAAGTTCACATAGTCTTCTTCATGAATGCGCGTAATGGGTATGCGATCACAGAGCCGATACAAAGGTCGAGATTTGTCCTCAAACATATTGCTTAATAAGTGGCGATTACTGCCTGAGAAGACCAAGCTCAAATATTCAGACTGTTGCGCAATATGTCGGATAGCACCTTCAATACTTTTTGCGGATGCCACTTTACTGATCTCCTGGAACTCATCAATAAACAACACCGCACGTTGCTTTTGTTTTTTTAGGATGCTTTCTACTAAGAGTAGAACGGATTTAATGTTTTGCGCAGCATTAGCACCATTTTCAGGAATAAGTTCTAGATTAATACCGTCGGAACCAATGACCAACTTTAATTTCAATTGTTTAATAAAATTTTTAATATAATCGACAGATTGCGTTAATTTTGATGTGAGCTGATTTAATAATGCTTTTACAGCTAATAAAATCTCAGCTTCAATGTCGCTATCACTAACCGCAATAAACAAATCAGCGCTTGCATAAGGAACTTCCATATCATTTAGCACATAAAGCACTAAGCTGGATTTTCCGTATCGACGAGTAGCAATGACAAGGCTATGTTGGCCTTTGTTTATATTATGTTTAAGTCGCTTACGCTCTGCTATGCGGTTGCAGAATGCTTGGCCTTTTGCCAACCCAAGAGGGAAATATTGTGGCATTTAACTCACCATTTAGTAACTTACCAAATAGTAACTTACCATTTAGAGAGTTTTGAATCAAGGCTTTTTAACTATTGATTACCATTCATGGGGCGCGGGCCGCAGAATCAGTCTCCAATCAACCCCGTTTTTCGCATCAATTCAGCAATGGCCAAGGCCCAAGCGTTATAGCCTTTCGCATTCAAGTGAATCAAGTCGCTTTTATATTGATTGTTACTGAGTAATTCAGGCAATGTATTGCCATCATAAGCTAAGTGATATTGTTGCGCTAATTCAGGATATAACTTCGGTACTTGCAAGCGTATACCTGGTTTAGGCACGCCAATTAATATAACCTCAATACCCTCTTGCTGTGCCAATACAATCATGTTGGCTAAGTTTTGTTTTAATTGTACTAAGCTTTGCTTACGTAACATGTCATTGCCACCTTCACAAAGAATTAGCACTTGAGGGTGGACTTGTTTTAATAGTTTCGCTAAACGCGCTAAGCCGCCAGTCGTTTTTTCACCCGACACACCGGCATTCATTACCTTATGCCCAATCAGTTGGCTTAATATAGCAGGATAAGCTTGTTCTTTATGAACTCCAACACCAGCCGTTAAACTATCACCAAAGGCTAAGATGGTGGCGCTGGGTACAAGTGGTGCTAATTTAGGCTGCTCGTGTGAACTGCAAGCGCTTAAAAGTAAAACAAAAAACACAATGCTATAACGATAAAATTTCATTCAAACATCATAAGTTGTTTACGTTTGTGAGTAAAGTGTTACAGAATGACGCAGCTATCGCAGCCCGATTTCCGTGATGGTGGAAGTAATGGGCGATGTTCCTCTGCGCTCCTTGATGGAGGCCTAGAGTGGTGTTTAGGGATAACAATATTTTCTGGGAACTCAATCGGATCCTTTAATAAGACTGACCGATAACTCCCTAATATTTGATATACGGCTGCGTTGCGCTGCATGATCTCAATGTAGGTTTTAAGTTCAGTTGTTATCTGTGAAAGTGTAGAAGTACTGTTAGTGACAATTCGCTCAATATAATTGCTTATCGTCACCAGCATCGCGCTTTCGTGTTCAGAGAAATCATGGCTGTCAGATTTAAATTGTAGAGGTAAATGTTGGCGGAGGAACACCATACGTTGTTTGAAACTTGCGGTATCAAAATTAATGGAAGCTGTTTGGCCGTGAGAGCATTTTAATAAATCAATTAGAAGAATGGCAAATGCATAAGTGTCATGTTGGAATTTAGCGACACCTTGTCCCCGTGCAGCAGATGTCATTGAAAACCCGGCAGTACCATAAGGTGTTTTATTAAGTGAATTACCGGGTATTAGCGCATGGTCAAAATCAATAAGTCGAATCATGATGCCTTGAATATCCCTCGATAAATGAATAATGATATTTTCAGGTTTTAAGTCCATATGACAGTAATGCAACTGATGAAATTTACCTAGTTCCAGCGCTATTGCATGCGCGATTTCAAGGCGTTGAATGAAGGATAGCGTTTGTTTTTTCTTGTTTAAGAAAGCATACAATTCTTCGCCAGGCAACAGAGGTAATGTTAAATATTTTTTATATGGCGGGTCACGCCTCGCTAAAAAAGTAATGGGGGTGGGGTGGAAATAAGCTTTTGTTGCAGCAAAAGCTGAGGAAGTTAAATAATCAGTAGGAATAGCTTTGGCTCTGCCGCGTATGATTTTGAGTGCGTAGGGTTGCTTAAAGTTAAGCGTGTACTCGGCATCTGTTTGCTCTACATGTATGCCAACTTTCACCACAGCTGTCGATCCTGCTTCGGCAACACGAATGGGGGCGATAATGAAAAGCTCTGGAGGCTCGAGTGCTGAATCAGAAGCATAGGTCTTGATTAATGAAAATTCTAGGCCGTAGTGATTGATTTTACGACGCAATTTTTCGCTGGTGCTGTTGAGGAAAGCATCAAACGTTGAAATGAGAGTTGATGTGTTTTTGCTTTCAACAATCGAACGAAAGGTATTTAATGTTCGAGCATTAAGAATAGGTAATTTGTCACTGGTGTTGATTGGTAGAGTCATATGAGTTTAGCTTTTGGTTTAGTCGTTCACTGTATCGAACAGCATGCATCCTCGATCCAGTTTGTATGGGCTGTCTTATTTGCAGCTGGTCTAGCTTTACGAGGTAGTTCTATTTGTCCTATAACGGGTGATGCAGGGAGGCATGGCCATGGTGTTTGGTTTGCGTAAGCTCTAAATTGAGAGCGTGCGTGCTTCATATTTGTAATCAGTGAATCTAAGCATGCAACGACTTCGCCAATCGAATGAATAGCTGACACCTCTTTACTGGAGTCGAAAAAAATAGCATAAATTAATGTTCTGATTTTCACTTGAGCACTCAACATTGTTGAGTTAACCCCAGCTGGCCAAAACTGAGCAAGAGCAATGCCGAGTTGGTCATAGATCGTTTGAGCTGTTGCGTTCGGGAAGTTGGGGGGCAATCCACCTAACATATTGACTATACAAATGGCGACGGCATAAATATCAGTTTCCGCGTTAGCATAGTTTTCATTTAGCCAGGTCGGATAAAAGCCCTTGGTTTTAATTTTCTTCAGTTTTTCGTCATTAAATTGTAGTGTGCCATCAAAATCAATTAACTGAACGGACATGGTATTGTTTGCCGTGTTTATGATAATATTTTCGGGTTTAATATCGCCATGCACAAAATTTTTGTCATGAAGGTTTTCAACTTCTCGAGCAATAGCTAAGCTAATCTCAAGATACTGCAGTAATGTATGCTGGTGCGGATAAGTTACTAAATATCGCTGCAAATCCATTCCCAGAAGAAGCGGCATTGCGATATAAATCAGCCGATGGCCATTATGTTTAATGCGCTCAGAGGTGGTAAGAATCGCTGTATCAGGGTAATAGTGTTGCATGGCATGGAAAGCTGATGACTGTTCATAGTTTGCTGGCAAAGCTGAGCTTTGTTCACGGATGATTTTCAAAGCGCAGGCCGCCGGAAAATCAATAATAAATGCATCCGTGAATCGCAAAATGGGTAACGCAATTTTAACGACACCAAATTTCCCTTTTGAACCTACGTGTACATTCGTGATCAACAAAACTGACCACCTATCGCCGCATTTAGTTTTCACGAAAGAATAGGGAATAGGTGATGACGGAGATTTTCGGCAATGTTTAATGTCTGCGCCATCCCAAAAGGCTTCTAATGCCTCAGATAAAGTGACTAAATGATGACGTTGAATATTGTCATGAATATTGAACAGTTGCCGATAGCTGGCAGTGTGAATATTTGTTGTTATCATAGCGCGAGACTTTATCACAAATCGTGCTTTGCATCATGCTGCAAATAGTCATAGCGACATGTTTGATTTCAAATGATGAGATTATCTAGGCTTGGTGTTTTTTCTACACTGGGCCAGGTTTGATCCGGTCTGATATATTCACTTAGTTGAGAGGGGAATGAATCGAGCAGCCGAATAATGTCACCTAGTTTAGTTATCACAGCAGTGATGTCACAAATATGGTGTTTATGACCATAAGTTCGCGTTATGATATAACGCACAAGTTGTTTAATATGCCCGACTAAGCCTTTTCTGAAATCAGATGTTAGAGGCACCAGTATGAGCAACTGTTCTTTGAAGTACTCATAAATGTTCACATGGGTAACTTTAGGATTGCAGAATGTTGGATGTAAGCACCCTAATATATCAATAAATATAATGCCGAAGGCATGGATATCATCATCAGTATGAGCAGAGTAAGGTTTCTGTAATCGACGAGTTGAAAAATAACCATAACTACCACCCTGAAAGCTGTCTTTTTCTTCGTGGTGTTTAGCACCATCAAAGTCAACGAAACTGACTTGCATGGCTTTGCCTTCACAATAAATTATGACATGATTAGTTCTTAAATCGCGGTGGACAAATCGATGTGTATGCAAGCGTTCAATATTGTTGGCGATGGCAAGTGCAATTTGTAAACGTTTGTAGAGTGATAGTTTAGGGTTTTCATTAATGAATGTGCTTAATGGAATCCCTGTAGCAATAGGGGTGGCGATATAGATTTTACGAAAGCCTAAACTGACACCGCTTCCTGTTCGTTCAGCCACTGATACAATCGATGCCTCGGGATCTCTGGGTGCGTAATAGGTTTTTATGCATTCAAAGGCAGATGATGCTGCAAAATCTTGCGGTATATGTGGAGTGACTCGGCGAATGATTTTCAAAGCATATGGTGTTGAAAAATTAATATTGAAGTGCACGTCATCAATTTTAGTTATTAATAAGCCAACCTTAGCTACACCAAACATACCAGCAGGGCCAAGGCGTAGCGGTGCGATCATAAACATAAAGGTTTTGCCGTCGCGCTGGGTTTTTATCACGGAATAAGGTGGTGGTTCAGTTCTATAATGAGGGTCTTTGCGCCGAAGCTTGACGGCATCACTAGTAGTAAAGGTAGATAAAGCTTTCGCTAAGCGTTGCTGTAAAATCGGGGTATTAGCCAGTCGATCACGTATTTTTGTTAGTTGTGTAATATCGAGTAATGGGCGATAAGCACTGTTTTTTATTGTCGGTAGTTTTGTATATGCCATGGCGGCTATTCTAACAGAGTTAAACCATGGTAGACTGGTCGTCATGAAATATCACAAAGCTATCATATTTGATTTCGACGGAACGGTTGTGGATACCGAGCCATTACACGGTGCCGCTCATATTGAGAGTTTCCGTGAAAAAGGTGTCGAAATCGATTACCAACATTATCTCGATCACTTCGCGGGTCAATTCCGGTCTGAAAGGGTAATGCAATTGTTTGAAGAGCACGGTAAGCCCATCACATGGGACGAAGTAGAAGCCATGCATGACAAAAAAACGGAGTCGTATGGTAAGTTGGATTTCGTCAATATGTGTTCTTACCCTGGCGTCATTGATTTAATCAAACAAGCACTCGACAACGATATTCAAATCGCTATTTGCAGCGGCAGCCCACGAAAAGATTTTTATGCGTCGTTTGAACATATTGATAAAGGTGAGCTGCATACGCATTTCAATCACATCGTGTTGCGTGAAGATGTGCAACAACCCAAGCCTGATCCTGAAGGTTTTTTACTCGCCGCCGCTCGCTTGCAACTTGACCCTGCCGATTGCATTGCGATTGAAGATTCTCCCGCTGGTGTCACCGCCGCCAAAGCTGCCGGCATGCACACCATCGCTGTCACTAACACCCATAATGCCTCGCAACTCCAGCATGCGGATTTAGTGGTGGATAGTCTCGAAGGTGTTTTAGCCAAACTTGCCATTAAGGTGGCATGATTTGATTGGTGTATCCTGTTTTAATGCTATTTTAATAACATAAATAAGGTGAACTAATGCCAACGCCTAATTTTTTACTGCGCCAGGCATTTTATGAGGCGATTGAAAATGATGAGCTGAGCTTAGGTCAAGCCCTCAAGCGCATGCGAAAGATTGCGGGTAAAACACAACCTGAGTTTGCCAAGTTTGTAGATGTAGCCCCACGTATTATTACCGACATTGAACGTGGTGTCGCCAACCCGACTATTGAAACTTTAAATAAAATTGGCAGAGCTTTTGGGCTAGTGGCGGGGTTTCAGCGGGTTAGCTGAAGCATGCTTGATTCATAAAATTGCTTCAGTATGCTTTCTTTCAATCATTCGATTAAAACAAACGTTTGAATACAAGCTAAGCATTATTTCCCCATATTTAAGCTTGAGTTAACATTATTGCATTAGCATGTATGCAATATTTTGCCGTGTAATAGTTTCTGCGTATAGTTATTCGCAACCGTTACACAGCAAGCGCTGTATAACAAGAAGGGAAAACAAAAAATGAAAAGCTTGATGAAGACAACACTGACAATTATTTTATTGGCGTTAACGACAATGGCTGTTGCCGATCCCGTCGCGCCTACACCTATTAACAATTTCACAGAAGATAATACGATTAACTTAACAGCTAATGATGGTGTGCAGTTAGATGCTAACTTATTCCAACCTATCGATCGCGGTAAAGCCGCTAAGCACCCAGTCATTATTTTTGTTAATAGTTGGGGGTTTAATAAAGAGGAATATACTCCTCAAGCAAAGATATTCGCGGCCGACGGTTACATAGTATTAAGTATTAGTGCTCGCGGTTGGGGTAAATCAGGTGGTGTTGTTGATGTTGCTGGTCCGCAAGATGTGGCGGATGTTGAAAACGCCATCGACTGGGTTGGCCAACACGTGCCAAATGCCGATATGAATAAAATTGGTATGGCCGGTATTTCTTATGGCGCAGGTATTACCTTATTAACTGCCGCGCAAGACCCACGTATCAAAGCCGTTGCCGCGATGAGTGGTTGGGCGAATTTAAATGATTCGTTGTATGGTGAACAAAGCTTTTCAACAATTTGGGGTAACTTATTAATTACTGATGGTAAATTAAAAGGTAACTTGGATGGTAGTTTGCCACAAATGGTAAAAGATTTTGAACATCATGAAAACGTTGATACGGCTGTGCAATGGGCACAAATGCGTTCGGCTAATACTCACATGGCTGGTTTGAATCGTAAAGGTTTAGCGATTGACTTAAGCAATAACTTTGAAGACCGTATTTTCCGTTCGAATTATATGTTGTCTTTTTATGAAAATTTAAAAGGTCCTAAACATATGGACCTAAATCAAGGCATGCATGCAGCGCCAGATTTCCAAGGTATGACACAGCCTAATAGTTTGATTTGGCAACACGCCCACATGTGGTTTGACCATTATTTAAAAGGTCAAAAAAGTGGCGCAACGCAATTGCCAAGCTTGATGATGCAAGTGCGTAACACGAAGCAATATGAAAGTTTTGCTAACTGGCCGAGCACTAATGTGCATCAACAACAATATTACTTAAGCCCGCGAGTACTGATTAAACGCGGTAGTTTGCAAACACGACCTGAAGTGATTCCTGCTAGCAATACGATTAAGTTCGGTAAGTTTGCCGGTGTGAGTTCAGGCATCCCCATTATTTCGATGCGTAAGCAAACCACCAAAGGTATCCCGATCACGACGAATGTTGATTTAATTCGCCCAGATGTCGCTATTGGTTATCGCACACCGGTATTAAAGCAAGCTGAAGCTATTCGTGGTAATCCGCAAGTGACTGTTTGGGTTACGCCTAAAAATCCACAATGGCAATTGGTTGCTTATTTATATGATGTTGGTCCGCGCGGCAAAGCGGCACTAATTAGCCAAGCACCTGTTGCACATTATAATGACACGGTTGGCAAGGCCATTAAAGTGACGTTCCCATTGCGCAGCGTTGCGTACAACGTGCCAGCCGGTCATCAAATCGAATTAGCCCTTGCAACGCACGATGTGCTTTACAGCGGTGTTCCACAAACTGACTTCAGCGTGAAAATTGATTATGGTATGTTCAAGCAATCACGTTTGACCTTGCCATTAGAAGCCTAAAATGATTCCTTTTTGCGCATGATTCCCGTATCATGCGCCAATGAATATGAAAACCCTCGGCGCGATTTTCCTTATTTCCGGCACATCAATTGGTGCTGGTATGTTGGCACTGTCTGTGGTGACTGCCGCTTATGGTTTTATGTGGGCAACGGTTTTGTTTGTTGCGACATGGGCGTATCTGACATATACCGCATTTTTGATTTTAGAAACCACGTTATGGCTACCCAAAGAAACCAATATGATTTCCATGGCCAAGTTAACCTTGGGTAAACCCGGTTTAGCGGTTGCGTGGTTTAGCTATTTATTGTTGATGTACTCGTTATTAGCTGCGTATATGACGGGCCTCGGTGGCTTGACGGTGGCGGTGATTAATCAATATTGTCACACAGTGTTGCCGGTTTGGTTTGGTGCGTTAATTTTTATTGGTGTATTCGGTTTTGTGATTTATCTCGGTGTGAAGTTTGTCGATGGTTTGAATCGAATTTTTGTGATTGGCTTAATCATTACTTATGTGACGTTACTATTTATTTTAGCGCCTCATGTCGCTATTGAACATTTGAAATATCAAGCGGTGAGCCATCTATGGTTGGCAGTGCCGGTTGTGGTGACATCATTTGGATTTCATGTGGTAATCCCCGGTTTGCGTAGCTACTTAAATAGTGATGTTAAGCAATTACGTTTAGCGATTTTTGTCGGCAGTACGGTGCCATTACTCGTTTATATCTTATGGGAATTGATCGTCATTGGTGTGATTCCGCTGCACGGTGCTAATGGTTTGATGGCCATTGGCAAAACCGGTCAGCCACAAATCTATTTGGCGCAAGCGTTTGCGAGTATGACGCACACCTTATGGATTGGCAAAGGGTTTACCTGGTTCGCATTCTTCGCGATGGGTACATCATTATTGGGCGTTGCGTTTAGTTTGTTCGATTTCTTAGCCGATGGATTTGATATTGAGAAAACCCATTTCGGTAAGTTAGCCACGGCGTTGATTACTTTTATTCCGCCCTTTGTTTTTGCCATTTTCTATCCCAAAGGTTTTATCATGGCATTAAGTTATGCGGGCATTTGGATTGCTGTTTTGCTCGGCGCATTACCCGCGTGCATGGTGTGGTGGGGACGTTACCGAAAACAAATCGCATTTGGCTACCAAACGATTGGCGGCAAAATAGCATTGGTGTTGGTGATGGTGTTATCGATATTGGTGGTGATTGCGCAATTGGCTGCCTAAGCCCTAAGCCCTAACACCTAAGCCCTAAATGAGATATAATTCGCTCTGCAAAAAATAATCCCAACTGGAGCCCACATGCCTTCACGTCAAGACCGCGCAAATGCTATTCGTTTTTTAAGTATCGATGCTGTTCAACAAGCCAATTCAGGTCATCCTGGCATGCCGATGGGTATGGCGGATATGGCAGAAGTGTTGTGGCATGATCATTTACGTCATAATCCTAAAAATCCTAATTGGTTAAATCGTGACAGATTCGTGTTGTCGAATGGTCATGGTTCGATGTTGCTTTATTCCTTGTTGCACCTCAGCGGTTATGATTTATCGATGGATGATTTGAAGAATTTCCGCCAATGGCATTCAAAAACACCAGGGCATCCTGAGCTGGGTTATGCGCCGGGTATTGAAACCACGACCGGCCCATTAGGCCAAGGCGTGAGTAATGCTGTTGGTATGGCGTTAGCTGAAAAAATGCTAGCCGAACATTTTAATCGTGATGATTTGACTATTGTCGATCACTTTACTTATACCTTCCTCGGTGATGGCTGCTTAATGGAAGGCATTTCGCACGAAACCTGTGCATTAGCTGGTACGTGGGAATTAGGTAAATTGATTTGTTTCTGGGATGACAATGGTATTTCTATCGACGGTAAAACCACGGGTTGGTTTACTGACGATACTGCGAAACGTTTTGAAGCTTACGGTTGGCATGTGATTCGTGATATCGATGGGCATGATGCTGATGCTGTTAACGCCGCTATTATTAAAGCGAAAAAAGAACACAAGCGCCCCAGTTTAATTTGTTGTAAAACCCAAATTGGTTATGGTTCACCTAAAGTCGCCGGCACAGCCAGTGCCCATGGTGCTCCGCTAGGTGATGATGAGATTGCACAAGTGCGAAAGCAATTACAATGGGATCATAAACCCTTTGAAATTCCTCAAGCGATTTGTGATTCTTGGTCTGCGGTTGACGAAGGTGCAAGCTATGAATCAGAATGGCAACAATTGTTTGCGGCTTATCAGGCTGCACACCCTGAATTAGCGCTTGAATTCACACGTCGCATGAGCGGTGAGTTACCTGCCGATTGGCAAAAGCAAGTGGCCGCGATGATTGCAGCAACGAATACACGTGCTGACAACCCTGCTACCCGCAAAGGGTCATTGAATTGTTTGAATGTGCTCGCACCAGCATTACCCGAATTATTAGGCGGTTCTGCTGATTTAAGTGGTTCCAACTGCACGAAATTCGCTAATGCTCGTGTATTGACTGAGCAAGTGACCGATGCTGATTATATTCACTACGGAGTGCGTGAATTTGGTATGTGTGCCATTATGAATGGCTTAGCTTTGCACGGCGGTTATATTCCTTTTGGTGGCACCTTCCTCGTGTTCAGCGACTACGCGCGTAACGCGATTCGCATGGCGGCGATTATGAAGCAACGTGTGATCTATGTCTTAAGTCATGATTCAATTGGCTTAGGTGAAGATGGCCCCACGCATCAACCGATTGAACATACATCATCATTACGATTAATCCCTAACCTGCATGTATGGCGTCCTTGTGATGAAGTCGAAACGGCTGTGATGTGGCAGTCAGCTATCGAAGAGAAGGCCACACCGAGCGCATTATTATTAACGCGCCAAAGTTTGCCGCACCAAATGCGCGATACTGCAACGGTTGAAAATATTAAACGCGGTGGTTATATCTTAAAAGATTGCGATGGCGAGCCTGATATGATTTTGATTGCCACCGGTTCAGAAGTGCAGTTAGCGATGCAAGCCGCTGAACAGTTAGATGCAAAGGTTCGTGTGGTTTCCATGCCTTGTGCGGAATTATTCTTGCTGCAAGATGCCGATTATCGTGAAAGCGTTTTCCCTTGCCAAGTGACGAATCGAATTGCCATCGAAGCGGGTGTCACGGATTATTGGTATCGCTTTGTCGGCTTAGAAGGTAAAGTGGTGGGGATTGATCATTACGGTGAGTCAGCGCCAGCAAATATTTTATTTAACGAGTTTGGTTTCACCGTCGATAACATTGTGGAACAAGCCAAAGAATTATTAGGAGAAGAAGTATGTCAGTCCGTGTAGCAATTAATGGTTATGGTCGTATTGGTCGCAATTGTTTGCGAGCGATTTATGAAGCGAAACGTCAAGGTGATATTCAAATTGTTGCTATCAATGACTTAGGCAATTTAGAAATCGCTGCACATTTAACGCGTTTTGATACCACACATGGTCCTTTCCATGGCAGTGTTGAAATCCGTGATGGTAACTTAGTGATTGATGGCGACGAAATCAAAATGGTGTCTAACCGTAACCCTGCTGAATTACCTTGGGGTGATTTAGACATCGATGTGGTGTTCGAATGCACCGGCATGTTCGCCTCGAAAGATAAAGCTAAAGCCCATTTAGAAGCAGGCGCTAAAAAAGTCTTAATCTCAGCACCAGCCGGTAGCGATGTGAAAACGATTGTTTATGGCGTTAATCATAAGACCTTAACAGCCGATGACACCATTGTTTCCAACGCATCATGCACGACTAACTGCTTAGCGCCTGTCGCAAAAGTGTTGCATGAAAATATCGGTATTGAAAATGGTTTGATGACCACAGTGCATGCTTATACTAACGATCAAGTATTGACTGATGTGTCACACACCGACATTCGCCGCGCTCGTTCAGCCACGCATTCTATGATCCCGACTAAAACTGGTGCAGCTGCCGCAGTGAGTTTAGTTCTACCTGAATTAAAAGGTAAGTTAGATGGCTTCGCGATTCGCGTGCCAACTATTAATGTCTCAGTCGTCGATTTAACCTTTGTTGCCAGTCGCGAAACCAGCGTTGAGGAAATCAACAAACTGATGAGCGAAGCGGCCAACGGTGAATTGAAAAATGTGCTAGGCTATAACGAATTACCGTTAGTCTCGATCGATTTCAATCACAACCCGGCATCATCAACCTTTGATTCTACGCAAACAAAAATCATTGGTAACACGGTTAAAGTCTTGTCATGGTACGACAACGAGTGGGGCTTCAGTAACCGTATGCTAGACACTGCGATTGCGATGAAAAACGCATAAGTCTATATCCTTCTTCCATTCTTTTTCTTCTCCCGTTCTGGGAGAAGATTATGATGAGTGAAAGGCTGTTCTCTGGATCCCGCGGTCAAGCCGTGGGATGACGACATGCCGTCATTGTGCAGCTTGGCTGTGCAATATCAGACTAAAAAGGAAATTTCATGAAAACCCTATCCGACCTAACCTTAAAAAACCAACGCCTCATTATCCGCGAAGACTTAAACGTCCCGCTAGACGACAACGGCGACATCACCAGCGATTTGCGCATCCAAGCCGCATTACCCACCATTCAATACGCTTTGGAACAAGGTGCCGCCGTGATCTTACTCTCACACTTAGGCCGACCCTCCGAAGGCGAATACGACAAAAAATATTCACTAGCCCCCGTCGCCAAACGCTTACAAGAATTATTAGGTCATGATGTTACATTTGTAAAAGATTACTTGAATGGCATTGACGCACAACCCGGCGATGTCATCCTCTGCGAAAACGTCCGCTTCAACAAAGGCGAAGAAAAAGACGACGACGCTTTAGCCAAACAATACGCTGCATTAGGCGATATCTTCGTCATGGATGCCTTCGCCACCTCGCATCGCGCTCAAGCGTCAACGCACGGTGTTGCTAAATTCGCCAAACAAAAATGTGCGGGCCCCTTGTTGCAAAAAGAATTAAACGCTTTAGGCAGCGCATTAGAAAATCCTGCTCATCCATTATTAGCCATTGTCGGTGGTTCTAAAGTCTCAACTAAACTCACGGTGCTCGAACACTTAGCTGAAAAAGTCGATCAACTCATCGTAGGCGGTGGCATCGCCAACACCTTCATCGCCGCTTGCGGCTACAACGTCGGCAAATCACTTTACGAACCCGACTTAATCGAACAAGCCAAAACGTTAATGCAACAAGCGAAAGCGCGCGGCGCCGACATCCCTGTGCCAACTGATGTTGTGGTTGGCAAAGCCTTTTCTGCTGACACCGAAGCTGTAGTCAAACCCGTCGACCAAGTCGCTGACGACGACATGATTTTTGATATCGGCCCCGACACAGCCAAACGATACGCCGACATGCTAGCCCAAGCCAAAACCATCGTCTGGAATGGCCCTGTTGGTGTGTTCGAATTCCCGCAATTCGGCGAAGGCACACACAGCTTAGCCAAGGCTATAGCCGAAAGCCCTGCCTTCTCAATCGCCGGTGGGGGTGATACCATCGCTGCCATCGAACAATATAACGTAAACGATCAGATTAGTTATATTTCCACCGCCGGTGGTGCGTTTTTAGAATTTCTCGAAGGTAAAACTTTGCCAGGCGTAGCAGTGTTGAAGTAAATAGCGTAAAATACGTACAGTAGTAAACAAGATAATAAGATAGGTGATGTTATGAATACAGCAGGTGTTGATGAAAGTTCTATTGTACCCTTTACTCCTGGTCAGCCTGGTCAGGATACCCCGTTAGCTGTAGCTAGTCCTGGAGTTCAGGTACCCGCTGGTGCCACAGCAACCCCTGAAAGAACTTTCGTTGAATATCTCAATGGCCTCATGCCTGATATCGCAAAGGCTGTAAGAGATAATGGTAGTGATGCAACCGCTTGTGCGAATTGTCAGCGATTGACAGAATGCATACGCCTTTTCTTAACTTGTGATACAGCTAAACATGTATATGAAGAAATTATTAAGCTTATTCTATTGCTTAGTGTTTTTCTGTGGCCCGCGAATAGTCTCTATTTGGCTGGCATCACTGGTCGTTATACAGGCTATGTGGCAACAGCAACGACTGCGCCCATTTATAGTTTGATTGTTTATATGTTTGATCAATTGCATAACCGATATGGATTTTTACGACGTGCAGGTGCTCCAGCGGATCGTCACTGCTTGAGTCATGCACTGATCAGCGGTCTTGGTATTTTATCTTTTGGCGGAGCGTTCACAGTCGCGACAAACTATTTGCATTCAATACCATTAGAGGCACTTGTATCGGCAACCGGGGCCAGCGCCGTGCCGTTTATAGCGGCGCTTTCTGTAAGAGAGAACCATGATGATTATGCTAGCCTTGATGAGGTTGATGCTAATGCTCGGTCACTAGGTTCCCTGGCGAGAGTAGCGGCAGCTAAACTTCACAATAATGCTTTACTACGGATAGCTTTTGTTTTTGTCTCCGGTTTTTTATTGTCTGGTGCCTTGATTACGCAGCAGGCGGCTAAATGGGTTGTGGTACGAGGCCCGCATGTTGATGGTGATGCTGTTGCTAATGGTAATATCGCCGGGATGGTCACCTTTCTTATCACTCAAGGGTTGGAAGTGCTTCTCTTTTTGCTTTTTTATACTTGGTATTTTTGTCGAACATCAACAGTACCCACCGCCCGTATCTCAGAGATCTAATGGTAAGTATCATCTACAGAGCGTAATTTTTAATCCCGAACGGTATTATTAAATGCTTTTTCACGGGTGATTTTATTTGTTTTTCAAGTTACTCGTGAATTCTTACGCCAACCGTTACAATACGGTCCTTCATATAAGGAACCACTATGTCATCACCCAGACGCACTAAAATCATTTCAACCTTAGGCCCCTCCACCAGTGACTTAGCCACGATCAAAAAATTGATCGAAACCGGTGTAAACGTATTTCGTTTGAACTTTTCGCATGGTAAAGCTGATGACCATCGTCAACGTGCGGTGTATATCCGCGAGGCGGCTGAAAGCTTGCAAACGGAAGTGGCTATCATGGCTGATTTACAAGGCCCTAAAATTCGCATCTCGCGATTTAAAAATGACAAAGTGATGTTGGCTGTGGGTCAAACCTTTACGTTCGATTCTGATTTAGATAGTGAAGCCGGTGATGAAACCCAAGTCGGTATTGATTACAAAACACTGCCACAAGAAGTCGGCAAGGGCGATCGTTTATTGTTAGATGATGGCCGTGTTGAAATGACAGTCGATAAAGTTCAAGGCAATAAAATTATTTGCACCGTGGATGTCGGCGGCGCTTTGTCTAATAACAAAGGCATTAATAAACAAGGTGGCGGTTTAGCGGCTGAAGCCTTAACCGATAAAGATAAAGAAGATTTAATTACCGCTGTCGACATGGGGTCTGATTATATCGCTATTTCATTCCCACGCAGCGCGGCGGATATGAATTATGCCCGTAAATTATTGCATGAAGCCAATGGTACCTGTGGTTTAGTCGCTAAAATTGAACGTGCTGAAGCGGTAGAAGAAGGCGTGATTGATGAGATTATCAAAGCGTCAGATGCTGTTATGGTCGCGCGTGGTGATTTAGGTGTAGAAATTGGTGATGCTGAATTACCAGCCGCACAAAAATATATTATTCAACGCGCACGTGCTCTAGATAAAGCGGTTATTACCGCAACACAAATGATGGAATCGATGATCGAAAATAATATTCCGACTCGTGCAGAAGTCTTTGACGTAGCTAACGCTGTGTTAGATGGTACCGATGCCGTGATGACCTCAGCTGAAACCGCAACCGGCAAACATCCACTTGAAGTTGTCGCTGCAATGGATCGCGTCTGTCATGGTACTGAGCAACAACCTTTAGCTAAAATGTCAGGTCATCGTGTCGAATGTCATTTTGATCGCATTGATGAAACTATTGCGATGTCCGCCATGTATGCCGCCAATCATTTAAATATTAAAGCGATTATTGCGTTAACTGAATCAGGCCATACGCCATTACTCATGTCACGTATTCGTTCCGGTATCCCCGTTTATGCCTTAAGCCGCAGCCAACAAGCGCGTCGCAAAATGTGCATGTATCGTGGTGTGTATCCTTTAGCCTTTGATCCCAGAGGTATGAAGGCACCTGAAGCCTATCAAGCAGCCATGAAAACTGTATTAGCCAAAGGTTTAATCGCCAAAGGCGATCGCATTTTGGTGACCGGTGGTGATGAAGTCGGTGTCGGTGGGCAAACGAATGTGTTGAAGATTTTAGAAGTTGAATAATTTAAGCGCGGGGTAGGCGAGACGTCTACCCCATTTAGCATACTTAATAATTGAATGGACAAGCGTTGATAGGAAATGGTTCCATGGTGTCGGGGAAGCCACATTGCATGTAGTCAGAGTTAGTTAGCCAGCTAGCTGTCACAGGTTTTTGTGTGATGGCGTGTGTTGATGTTAATACCATCGGTTGAAAACTACCCTCAGTCCACTTGTCAACATAATAGCAAATTACTTGCTTGTTATGATATTCATTCCACACTGCACCGAGAAAAAATGGGTGAGCTGAAGGCGTACCACTTGGTGGGGGCAAATCTTTAGAAAGCTCCCATTTACCATGGTCACCGCTAAAACTCCATTTTTGTGTGGTTGAATTATATTGGATTAAGGTGGGGCTGGGACATTGTGTGTCTGCCATGGCTGTGCTGATTAGACAAAGGCCGAATAGGCAGGTTAAAACGGTTTTAAGCATTATTGAGGCTCCTCTTTAATTAATTGTAATTTTTTAGCCACATCCATGTCTGCTGTTAAAACAGATGCGAAGCAAGTATAATATGGAGCAATTCTCACAGCAACCGCAAGGAACGTAAAAATGGCACTTATTTCACTTCGACAATTACTCGACCATGCAGCAGAACACAGTTATGGTGTTCCGGCGTACAATGTTAACAATCTTGAGCAAATGCGCGCGATTATGGAAGCCGCAGATGCCACGAATAGTCCTGTGATTGTGCAAGCGTCAGCCGGTGCTCGTAAATATGCCGGTGCACCATTTTTAAGACATTTAATTTTAGCAGCGACAGAGGAGTTCCCGCATATTCCCGTGTGTATGCATCAAGATCACGGTTCGTCGCCGGATGTTTGCCAACGTTCGATTCAGTTAGGTTTTTCATCAGTGATGATGGACGGCTCATTGATGAGTGATATGAAAACGCCATCAAGTTATGAATACAATGTTGATGTGACATTACGCACAGTGCAAATGGCACACGCGTGTGGTGTATCGGTTGAAGGTGAGTTAGGTTGTTTAGGTTCGCTAGAAACGGGCGAAGCCGGTGAAGAAGATGGTTCAGGTGCTGCCGGTGTATTGTCGCACGACCAACTATTAACTGATCCTGAAGAAGCGGCTAGTTTTGTGAAAGCAACCAAAGTCGATGCCCTCGCGATCGCGATTGGCACAAGCCATGGTGCATACAAATTCACACGCCCACCTACTGGCGACATTTTAGCTATCGATCGTATTAAAGCTATCCACAAACGAATCCCTGACACGCATTTAGTGATGCACGGTTCGTCTTCTGTGCCGCAAGAATGGTTGAAAGTCATCAATGACTTCGGTGGCGAAATTCCTGAAACCTATGGTGTGCCTGTTGAAGAAATTTGTGAAGGCATTAAGAATGGTGTCCGCAAAGTCAATATTGACACTGACTTACGCTTGGCCTCAACCGGTGCCATCCGCAAATTCTTAGCAGAAAATCCCGCTGAGTTCGACCCGCGTAAATACTTCAAGAAAACCATCGATGCGATGAAAGATATCTGTATCGCCCGCTACGAAGCCTTTGGCACTGCCGGCAATGCTGACAAAATCAAAGTCCTTTCATTAGAAGCCATGGATCAACGTTATGCTAGTGGTGATTTAGATCCGCGAGTGAACTAGATTATTGTCTATTTCTAGCAACACATAGATGCCATTTGTGTGTTGCTAGATAACTCTTACTGTTGTTTCTTGTTCATTGACTTATCCTATTTACCGGCTATAATTAAGTCTAGTCTGTCTAGATTGTAGGAGGTGAGTGATGAGCAATCGTTGGCAATTACAAGAAGCAAAAAATCGTTTTAGTCACGTGGTTAATGAAGCTGTGCTACATGGGCCGCAAATTGTGACGCGCCATGGTGAGGATACGGTGGTCGTCGTGTCCATGAAACAGTACCAACAAGAAACTCAACCACATAAATCCTTGTACGCTATTTTGGCGAGTTATCCTGGTGATTTTGCTCTGGATGTCACGCGTGACAAAACAACGAATATGCGTGATGTTGATTTATGAGTTATTTGATTGATACCTGCGTGTTATCTGAAGCAATGAAACCTGAGCCGAATCAGCAAGTTGTTGATTGGTTGCTTAACACTAAAGAATCATCAATGTTTATTAGTGTATTAACAATAGGGGAGCTACGCAAAGGTATCGAGCGTTTAGCTATATCAAAGCGACGAGTAGAATTAGAGGTTTGGTTTGAAGAAGTCTATTCTTGGCAACGTGATCATGTGTTGAGCTTCGATAAAGTAGCAGCTAAATTGTGGGGCGAAATAAAAGCTGACACTGAAGCCAGTGGAAAAAACATTGCCTTAATCGATAGTATGATTGCCGCAACGGCATTATCAAATAATTTAATGCTAGTGACGCGTAATGTGAAAGATTTTTCTATGTTGAATAATCTGGTTATTTTAAATCCCTGGGACAATTAGATAGCTTTAAAGGTTAACTGCTTTTTCGCATCCACCATCACAATGGTATTCGGCTCGACCATTTGCCACTCTTCTGCAAAATCAGTGAGTTTTTCTGAGGTGATAATAATGGCTTCATTTTTTCCGTGTTTAGGCGGCAGCATATGGCAACCTTTTTGGGTGTGTGTGAATACACTACCGGCGGAATAATAGAGCGTTGGACATTTGTGTTGTTTAGGGTTGCTAGAGTAACGCATGGCAATTAAACGTTTGCCATCGCTGAGCACTAGGTTGATGGCATTGGCTTTTTTGACTTTATATTTAGCTTGTAGTTCTGCGACGATATCTAAGGTCGTTTTAATTGCCTTGATAAAATCGGGTTTTTTTGTTTGTAGTAATGTCGTTAGCAGTAAATGAAAAAAATGTTCTGAATCAGTTTGGCCTTTAATATTTAAAAATAATTCTTCAGGCATCATATTGATCATGTCACGTTTTAAATGACGAAAACCTTCGATGCTACCATTGTGCATAAAGCTGTATTGTTTGTACGTGTAGGGGTGGCAATTGTAACGGCTTAATGACCCAGCTGTAGCGGCGCGAACGTGTGCTAAAAAACAAGAGGATGACATGTGATGAGCCAGGCTATTTAAGTTTTCATCATTCCATGCGGGTTCAATGGATTTATATAAGCCGGGTTGTTCAGTGAGTTTTGGCTTATACCAAGCCACACCAAAACCATCACCATTGAGTTCGTAAAGTGATTCGCGAGCGGCTTGGCTTTGCTTAATTAATGAATCCTTCGGTTTCGCAATGACTTCGCTTAACTGCAGGGGTTTACCGATATAGCTGACAAAACGACACATAATAGTTTCCTTACTAGCAGAGTATAGTTATCATTATAGATGAACTGGCGTTTATTACGATAGTCTTTTCATGTATCATCTTACCCATGAAAACACTGACGATAGCCACACGCGAAAGCATTTTAGCCTTATGGCAAGCTAATTTTGTGAAAGATAAGCTTCAAGCATTATATCCAGATTTAACAGTTAAGTTGCTGGGGGTGTCGACGGTTGGCGATCGATTTAAAGATAAACCTTTGCAATCATTAGGTGGGAAGGGTGTGTTCTTAAAAGAACTGCAGCAAGTCTTACTGGCTGGTGAAGCTGATATTGCCGTACACTCGATGAAAGATGTGCCCAATGATGTGATTCCCGGTTTAGAGATTTCTGTCATATGTGAACGAGATGATGCGCGCGATGCCTTGGTGAGTCAGCAATATAAAACTATCGAAGAAATGCCAGCAGGCAGTGTGGTTGGTACCTCTAGTGTGCGACGTACGGCATTGTTAAAAGCGATGCGAGACGATGTTGAAGTGAAATTTCTGCGTGGCAATTTAAATACGCGGTTACAAAAATTAGATGATGGGTTGTACGATGCTATTATTGTTTCCGCTGCTGGCTTAATCCGTTTAGGTTGGCAAGATCGCATTCAGCATTCTTTTTCTGATGATGAAATGTTACCGTCAGTTGGACAAGGTGTGATTGGCATTGAATGTCGCAGTGCCGATGAAAATATTAAACAATTAATTGGGCCACTGAATCATCTTGTAACCCAGCAATGCGTGTTAGCTGAACGCAAGTTTACCGAAGTACTAGATGGTGATTGTCATTCACCCATCGGTGTACATGCTGTGATTGAAGCAGAAAAAATGCTAATTAAAGGTTGTGTTGCTAACATAGATGGCAGTGAAGTTCTCAGTGGAGAGTTGATCGGCGAGATTGATATAACCTTAGGCTCACAATTAGCCGAACAACTAATCGCCCAGGGCGCACGAGATTTATTGTAGGTAGGCATTAACAGTGGATAAACATGAATAATTTGATCCTAATCACACGTCCCAAGCAATTCGCCAAAAAATTAGCCAGCCAGTTATTGAAAGCCAATTATCAAACGTTTTTATTCCCAACTATTACTATAGAACCTATTATGCCTGTTGTGACGCCTGATCTGGCTTTATTCAAAAAACTTATTTTTATTAGCCAATCGGCAGTGGAACATTTTTTCCAGCATACCCGTTTGTCTGGTTACACGGGGGATGTTATTGCTGTTGGGCGTGCAACAGCGGCATTGTTGACGCTACATGGCGTAAACAATGTCATTGTACCTGCTGAGCAAAACAGTGAAGGAGTGTTGACATTGCATGAGTTGCAAGTGATACAGCAACAAAATATTCTCATTGTTGCAGGGCTTGGTGGTAAGGAGACTTTGCAAACAGAACTCACGCAGCGTGGAGCCAGGGTTGAAAAATTGGCAGTGTATCAACGTAGCAAACCACAAATTGATACGCGTGAATTAAAAACGCAATGGTCAAATATCAGCACCATCGTTTGTACCAGCGGCGAAAGTTTGAACAACCTAATAGATTTGTTACATCCACAATTGGGTGAAGAGCTGTTTGATAAGGCATTGCTCGTGATCAGTAAGAATATGCTAAACTTAGCGGAGCATTTGGGTTTTCATACCATTATACAAGCCGCAACAGCGCATGATGATGATATTATTCATGCGTTAAATCAATGGAAAGAATCATATGACTGAAGAGCAAGAGACAACCGAATCAAGTCAGCCAAAAAAAACTTCACCTAAACGCCGGTTATTTTTATGGGGAGTATTACTGATTGTCCTCGCCGCATTTTCTGTGATGTATTTTATTCAAAACAATGACTTTCATGCATCACCACGACATAAGCTCGCACACCAAGTGACGAAAGCTCTCGGTTCTATGAATGTGGCAAAGCAACAGCATCAGCAATCACATGCGATCGTTGCTGCTTCAGTTCAGCAATTACAACAACAGCTGCAAAGCCTGCAACAACAAGTGGAGCATTTAACGGCTCATCAAGGCATTGTTAAAAGTAGCGATGCACGTTGGATGTTAGCGGATGCCGCGTATCTGACTCGCCTTGCTATTTACCAATTGCAGTTCGAACATAATGTGCCTGTCGCCATCAGCTTGTTAAAAACAGCTGATAAACAAATTGCCTCGTTAAAAACACCGATGTATGTTTCTGCTCGCAAAGCCATTATCACTAGCATGACACAGTTAGATGCTGTACCACATGTCGATAGAGAAGGTTTAGTGTTGAAGTTATCAGCCTTGAGTCAGCAAACCGTGGGCTTACCGATGTTAGCACCAAATATGAAGCATTTAGCTGATCGTAACTCTCAGCAAACTGGTTGGCAAAAAACTGTAGAGCAATTAAAAAATGTGGTATTGATTGAACGTAATACGGCGGGCATGCCCATTTATTTGAAGAAATCACAGCGTGCAAGCTTACAAGTGCAAATCATGCAGCTCTATTCGCAGGCACAGTGGGCAGTGTTGCATCGTCAGAAACAGGTTTACCATGCAAGTCTGAAGCAAATTCAATTCTTATTAAAACGTTATTATTCCGTGCCTAATCCTCGTACGCAAGCGATGTTAACGAGCTTAGCTCAATTGCAAGCCGCTACGATTGCGCCAAACTTGCCAAGTATTAAGCCGGCATTAGTTGCAATTGAAAACGCACAACAGGGAATAGGCCAATAATGAAACGCGCAATATTTTATTTGATTGTTTTAATTTTTGCTGTGTGGTTAGGGCTTGTCATCAAGCAAGATCCCGCTTATGTGATTATCGTTTTGAAACAATGGACACTTCAGACACCTCTGTGGTTTGCTGTTGTCGTCGTTGTGGTAGCACTTTTAGCGCTATATTTAGTGGCAAATGTTTTGTATTTTGGTGGCAGTGTTGGTGGTCGTTTACACCGTTGGTCAAATAAGCGCACGAAGAAAAAAGCAGCCAAGCAAACCAGCCGAGGGCTAATTGATTTAGCCGAAGGCAATTGGGCGCGATCTGAAAAATTATTATTAAAAAGTTTGGAGCATGTGTCGGAACCTTTGGTTAATTACTTGGCTTTGGCTGAAGCGGCTCAAGCACAACATGCTTATGACCGTCGTGATGAATACCTTCATAAAGCTCATGATATTGAGCCTGATGCAGAAGTTGCTGTTGGCTTAACACAAGCGCAATTACAGTTTCGGCATAAACAATATGAGCAAGCCTTGGCAACTTTAAGCCATTTGCGATCGATCGCACCGCAACATACTTTCGTACTCAAATTATTAATGCGTATTTATCTTAAGCTTGAAGATTGGCATAACCTATCAACTTTGTTGCCAGAATTAAAAAGACATTATGTTTGTATGGCGGAGCAATTACAATCATTAACAGAAACCGTTTATTTGGGTTTAATCCAAAAATCGACATCGCTTGAGTCATTACAATTGCAATGGCAGCAAGTACCGCAAAGCTTAAAAAAATCAACCGACATGGTTGAGGTTTATGCGCGACAACTTATCAGTTTCACCGCACTGTCTGATGCTGAAGCTTTCATTCATCATCAATTAAAACGTGATTGGTGTGAAGCTTTGGTAGTGATGTACGGACAGCTAGATATTGACGCAAAAGCGCAACTTGCTACAGCCCAAACTTGGTTGCAGCGTCGCCCCGATGATGCCGCATTGTTATTTACCCTTGGTCAGTTAACTGAAAGGCAGCAGCTATGGGGCCAGTCTCGCGATTATTTTGAAAAATGCCTAGCCATTAAGCCAGCGGCCCATGTCTATTCTGCATTGGCACAGCTATTGGAATCGCTCGGTGATACGGATAAAGCCAATCAATATTATAAAAAAGGCCTGTTATTCACGGCAAACTAACTCAATCGCTTTGGGTGTAGTGTTCAACTGATGAAAGATAAATATTTATTTAAACAAATTCCTGTTATTGCACTACCGTTAATCCTTTCCAATTTAACGGTGCCGTTATTGGGTTTAGTGACAACAGCTGTGATGGGGCATTTATCGAGTGCAAACTATTTGGCGGCAGTTGGGATTGGCGCTATTATTTTTGATACTATCTTTAATGTTTTTAATTTTTTGCGTATGGCAACGACGGGTGTTGTGGCACAGGCGCATGGACGTGGTGAAGAGCGTGAGGTGGCGCTGTATTTGTTGCGCGGGATTTTTCTAGCGCTGTTGATTGGTGTGCTGTTAATCGTACTGCAAAAACCATTATTGCAGTTAAGCATTACGATTATGCATCCAAATAATACCGTCGCTGAATTATTAAAACGCTATTTTTTAATTCGTATTTATGTCGCACCAGCAACGTTGTGTGTTTATGCATTTGTGGGTTGGTTTATTGGTATTCATCGGCCACGCTATGCACTCTATTTGATGCTCATTACTAATGTTATTGCGACAGCTTTAAGTCTTTTATTCGTGTATGGCTTGCAGCTGAATGTTGGCGGCGTTGCAGCAGCAATAGTAGTAGCGCAGTATATGGCACTCACTTATGCCGTATGGCAAGCGGCGCGTGTTCATCCTAGTCTATACCAATATGTCCGCGATATTTTTACGGATTTCACTAGGATTAAGGCGCTATTACATTTAAATAAAAACATTATGATCCGCACGATTTGTTTGATGTCTGTGTTTTTTTCTTTTACAGCATTCGGATCGCGATTAGGTCATTTAACTTTGGCGGCAAACGTTGTCTTGATGAACTTTTCGATTTTATCGGCGTATGCATTGGATGGCTTTGCTAATGCAGCCGAAATATTAGTAGGCAAGGCATTAGGCAAGCAATCTCGCTCAGATTTTTTCGCATCAATTCGATATACACTGTATTGGTCAGTGCTAATTGCTGCGGCTATTTGTGTGGTGTACTTCGTGATAGGTATACCCTTAGTACATTTGCTGACGAGCATTGAGTCCGTACGTGAGACAGTTAAACACTATTTTTTATGGGCAATTTTCGTGCCTCTAGTATCAGTGTTGAGTTTTTGGGCTGATGGTGTTTTTATTGGTGCCACCTGGGGCAAAGCGATGCGAAATGTGATGGTGTTGAGTGTTTTATTTTATTTCCTTGTCTGGTATGCGACTCGCGGTTGGGGGAATAATGGCTTGTGGTTCGCTTTTTATGCTTTTTTTATTATGCGGGGCGCATTGATGGTTCTCTCTTTATTGAAAAGAATTCGCCATTGAGTCATATGCATCTTGATGTGCGATGGGGACATTGTAAAAAAGGCCTATTGTTGACGGTCAATAAGGTGAATCGCTTACTTTATTCGTGACTGACATTTGGTACAATCCTCACATTCATGTTGCTCAAGGAGATACCCATGCGTTGGATTTCGCGTTTATTCATCATTAGTTTTGCCTGCCTCAGTCTCATGACTTCCGCTTATGCCAATTTGTTTGGTGGTACGGTGACTGTCGATGGTCAGCAAAAAACTTATTCCTTTAAAACGATTCAAGAGGCGGTGGATAGCTTGAGTGATGGTCAGCTGGCTCAAGAATTTCCAGGCTATAACGATAACTCCAATGTGAATGGAGATTTAAACGTACGCGGTATTCCCATTAGTTTTGATTATGTGGGTACAACGTTAAATATTGATATTCCATCTTTGGGTATTCATGAAGTGTTTACGGGCGATAATCGTGATGCGGCAGAGAATCAATTCAATAACTGGCTAAAAGGCGAGGGCGACGCGCAAGTTACGAAATTATTCAAAGGCTTTGTCAGCAATACGGCTTACGATCCCGTTGCAGGTAACCCGACTAGTTTAATGGCGCGCATGTTAGATAATGATTTTGACATCGCGACACAGGCACATTTGCGTCGTTATGCCGGTATTACACACGGTTATAATTTATTTTCATTTGCTCCCACATATTCTGATTATACAGTCGGTGGCACAAATGTTCATCAGTACAATATACCTATTAAAGATAGCCTCTATTTTAATGGTGGTAAATCAGCCTTTATTTTTGATATGCCGATTACGTATATCGATGAAGATGGTACTTCAACGTATTCTGCACAGTTAGGCTTGGCATTTGCACAAGCGATTAATAAATTTTGGTCTTTGATTCCTGCTTTCCATGTTGGTGCAGTGGGCTCGGTTGATTTAGGTAGCGGTACAGTGGTTTACGATGCTTCCTTGAGCAGTCGCACGGAGATACCCATTGGGCAATTTGAAGTTGGTATGACGAATACATTTGATTGGTTGAAAACACAAAATGTTCAAACCGGTGCGTACAACATTAATTATGACTTAACTAACTGGGGTTTTAAAAATGGTTTAGATGGCCAATACCATTTTAAAAATGTCCCCATTGCTTTAGGCCTAAGTTATTCGTACGCGGTTATGTTTGGCGACAAATGGTATATCCCTGATTACAATGAAGTTGGCTTTAATTTTATTAACACGGCCAAACACAATGGCACACGTTATGATTTCTTAACGCTCGGTGTTGATTATCAATTTGCCCCGCATTTTGACGGTTACAACGTTGTGTTGGGTATGAACTTCTAGTGTTGTGGTGGTGTGGTTTTTTTGCCGAGCGTCCGTGGTTTGTGACTTTTCACACACGGTGGATTGGTCTTGTCGCCGTTGAGTTTTCGAGGTTTTAGGCTTAAGCCACAGCCTGTTTCGGCTATGTGTTTTTTGTGGTAATCATGTTTGCCTATTGTCGTTGTTTGAGGTGTGATGACGCTAGCTGGCGTGGTTATCGCAGTGGTAGCAGAGGCTTTTATGGGCGAAGTGGGTGGCTTCGCGGGTGTCGATGGTGGTAATACGGGGTTTACAGTGACTTTGCTGGCAGTTGTTGATCCCGCGTGCAAGGTAGTTGTTTGACTTGTGGAGGATGGCTCACTTTTGAAAAGGTAATCAAACCCTATGGTAAACATATAAGCGTAGGTATTCTTCGATTGCAGATTAAAGCCTGATGGTGCATTGGTGCCAGCAAAGTAATGATCGCCATAATGACTTTGACCAAAGTTCATGTAGTTCTCTGAAACGGAAAATTGCCAATGTGGGGTGATAGCAACGGCCATGCCAATACCTGCTTGCCAAGCAAAATTAATGTTGTTAACAGATTGGTGTTCAGTTATTTGGTTTAATGTGAAATTTGTGTCCGTACTGTTATCCGCTAAGCCTAAGCCAACTTTGGCGAATAATTTCCAACCCTGAACAAACTCATATTCAGGTTGCACATTAAAAAACAAACTATAAGTCTCTAATTGAGTGTTCAGGCTGTTGCTGGTTAGGCTCGATGGGATCGCGTAATGAATGGGTGTATCGAATTGTTGTGACGAATCAAACAGCCAAAGAAATTGTGCGCTCGTGCTTACATGGAATTTCCCTTCTGGGAAAAAAGTAGCGCCACCGTGAAAATCTATCCCCGTTTTATTATTGGATAAGTTAATAGTATTGAGCTGACCGGAATTGGCTGTATTCGTTAGGGTTGCCGTGCTTGATTCGGAGGGGCTTTTTAGTGTGCCGATGACTTGATTAGCGCCGACGAAATAATCGACAGCCGCAAGGCTTGTTGTGATGTGCAGCAGTAGCAACAAACCAATAGGGATTATTTTCATCTTCATCGCTATGTGCTCATGTAAGTGTTGTTATTGTTATATTTGAAATACGTGTTCGCTATCATACCTAAAATTCAAGCGCTTTGGGTATCTTTTCTATTCAGGAAAACACTCAAACGCGTCTGAATAAATAAAGAAAGGATTTAGCCCATTAGCGACGAGCACTTTCTTGGCCGCATAAACCATTTCTGGTGGACCACTAGCGAATACTTGGTAGTTAGCTAAGTCAGAAAAATCGTTGAGCACAGCATCATACACGGCACCATCGGTTAAACCGTGAAAGGTGATTTTATCTTGTTGCGCCCATTGTTCACACATTGTTTTCAAGTATAAACGTTCGGTGCTTTTTGCACGCCAATAAATATGAATTTCACGCTCAAAGCCTTTAGCTATCATATCTTCAACCATCGCTTTAAAGGGCACAAAGCCGGTGCCGCCAGCAATGAAAATAATAGGTAAATCAGGTTGTGGCTGTAACACCATTTTGCCATAGGGGCCACGCAATTTTAAATGGCTTTTAGATGTGATTTTTCCAATAATTTCTTTGGTGTATTGAAAATCATCGGCGTCATGAATGTGTAATTCGATTTTACCTTCGTCATTCGGTGCGTTCGCAATGGAAAATGGCACAGGAATGTTTTCATCGGTGATGACATTGAGGTATTGCCCAGCAGTAAAACGAATTTTTTTATCAGTAACAGGGGATAGTATGACTTGATGTAAATTATCAGCCAGCAACTGCTGTGAATCAACTTGATAGTCGCAAGAACGAATAGGCTGGTACTCAGGCCCATACACATCTTCAATTTCGATCACTAAATCGGTTTCAGGATGCACCGAACAAAATAGAGCTAAACCGTCTTTTTGTTCATCGTCATCTAAAGCATAAGGTTCAATGTCACCGTAATTAATTGAGCCTGATAAGACTTTACCCATACAAGTTGCACAAGTTGCACTGCGGCAACTATAAGGAAAGTCGAAGCCTTGACGAATGGCAGCATCGAGGACAGTTTCGCCTTCGTTGACAAACACTAAGTAATTACTAGGTTTTATTTGGACTATCTTCATACTGGCTAATGGTGAGTGAGTCCAAGCTAGACTTGGGCTCACCCACTCTACATCATTATTTCCGTTTCATAGACTCAAAGAATTCATCATTGGTTTTGGTTTGAGATAAACGTTCAATGAGGAATTCAGTGGCGGCAATGGTATCCATCGGGTGAAGAATTTTACGCAAAATCCATATTTTTTGTAATTCATCAGCCGTTGTGATTTTTTCTTCACGACGCGTACCACAGCGAGCAACGTTAATAGCCGGGTATACGCGTTTTTCAGCAATATGGCGATCTAAATGCAATTCCATGTTACCGGTACCTTTGAACTCTTCATAGATGACTTCATCCATTTTAGAGCCAGTATCAACTAAGGTAGTAGCAATAATAGTTAAGCTGCCACCTTCTTCAGCTTTACGTGCTGCACCGAAGAAACGTTTTGGACGTTGTAATGCATTCGCTTCGATACCACCGGATAACACTTTACCTGATGACGGTATGACAGTGTTATAAGCACGCGCTAAACGCGTGATAGAATCGAGTAAAATAATCACATCACGTTTGTGTTCAACTAAACGTTTAGCTTTTTCAATCACCATTTCAGCCACTTGTACATGACGAGTTGCAGGCTCATCGAATGTACTGGCGATCACTTCGCCGCGTACCGAACGTTCCATTTCAGTGACTTCCTCAGGACGCTCATCAATTAATAGTACGATAAGATGTGCATCAGGATGATTGGCTGCAATAGACTGCGCAATGTTTTGCATCATCACCGTTTTACCGGCCTTAGGCGGCGCAACGATTAAGCCACGTTGGCCTTTACCAATCGGTGCAACTAAATCAATGATACGTGCAGTAATATCTTCTTTACTGCCGTTACCACGTTCCATGCGTAAACGTTCTTCAGGGAAGAGTGGCGTTAAGTTTTCAAATAAAATTTTGTTACGAGTGACGTTAGGCTCTTCTTCGTTAATCGTGTCGACTTTCAACATCGCGAAATAACGTTCGCCATCTTTAGGTGGGCGAATTTTACCGGCGATGCTATCACCCGTACGTAAATTAAAACGACGAATTTGGCTTGGTGAAACGTAAATGTCATCTGGCCCCGCTAAGTATGAACCTGATGCTGAACGCAAGAAGCCAAAGCCATCTTGCAAAATTTCTAATACGCCATTGCCGTAGATATCTTCGCCTTTTTGGGCATGCGCCTTGAGAATCGCAAAAATCATGTCTTGCTTGCGCGTACGGCCTAAGTTTTCTATACCCATCTCTTCGACCATTTTGGCGAGTTCGGATACAGGATTGAGTTTGAGATCGCTCAAATTCATATTAATTTACCTTTTGTTAATGAAATTTATAATCACTGATTTTATGTATGTGTTTGTTTCGTAAGAGGAATTCGCCGATATTAGCTAGGAATTCTGGGCTGTTGTATGAACAACAAAGCCATTCTGCCAGTGTTTATAATAAGTTGCAAGCTTTTTGTGCGGGCGCTCAAAGGGTTGAACACCCGTCATTTAGGGCCTATTGACAGTTTTCTACAATAAAGGCTTTTAACTGTGAGCTACTTAGAGCGCCGACTTTAGTAATAGGGTCAGCATCGCCTTTTTTAAAGAATAAAATAGTTGGAATACCACGTACGCCATATTTAGTGGGCGTTTCTTTATTGGCATCAACATCGATTTTAACAAATTTCACTGTGCCAACGTATTCACCGGCAACCTCTTCAAAGGTTGGACCAAATGATTTACAAGGGCCGCACCATTCTGCCCATAAATCGACAATGACATGCGTGTCAGCATTGAGAACTTCGGTTTCAAAGTTAGCGTCGGTAACGTTCGTGATATGTTCAGCAGTAGACATGTTTTGGATTCTCCATTTTTCGCTTTAAATATACTATTATTATGGGGCAAATCCTGGCAATTACAAGTAGGCAGTTTCTATTATATGTGATAATTTATACTCAAGTGCAATGTCGCCATCCCGTGACTAGAATGCCGTCATACCGCGGTCAAGTCGCGGGATGACGATGGCCAAGGAGGATTTCATGGAACGTAAAACTTTACTTCGTATCTTACTGGCTATTATTATTATCGCCGTTATTGTTTGGGTGGGTATTTCGTACCGTGATCAACTTAATTTACAAAATATTCAAACCACCGTTCAAGGGTTTGGCATGTGGGCGCCGGTCATTTTTATTTTAATCTATATCGTCGCGACCGTTGCATTCTTGCCTGGGTTAATTGTTACGCTAGCCGGCGGTTTATTATTCGGCCCAATTTGGGGTGTTGTGTATAACTTAATTGGTGCTGTGATTGGTGCAAGTATCGCTTTTCTCATTTCGCGTTACCTAGCCTCTGACTGGGTGGCGAATAAAACCGGCGGGCGTTTGAAAAAATTAATTGATGGTGTCAACAACGAAGGTTGGCGATTCGTCGCTATCGTGCGTTTAGTACCAGTATTGCCATTTAATTTGCTTAATTACGCCTTGGGTTTAACGCGAATCCCTGCTTGGGAATACATCATCGCTAGTGCCGTGTTTATGTTGCCTGGCACCATTGCTTACACTTATGTTGGCTCTTTAGGCGAAGCCTTTATTCAAGGCGGCGGCACACAGTTAGTGACGAAAATCGCTATTGGTGTTGGGTTATTAGTGATTGTGGGTTTGATTCCCTATTTTGTGAAAAAATATATGAGAAGAGCTTAGGTATTAGGGCTTAGATGTTTCTTGTTGTCGCGTGAGGGCGACAATTGTCTTAAACAGCTTATGCTGTTTCTAAGCCCTAAATTTATAGGAATGAACCATGAAATATGACCTGATTATTATCGGTGGCGGAGCCGGTGGCTTAACAGTTGCCAGTGTTGCATCACAACTGGGTTTAAAAACGGCCCTAATCGAAAAGCAAGAAAAACTCGGTGGTGACTGTCTGCATTTTGGTTGCGTGCCCAGTAAAACCTTAATTAAAGCCGCGACTATCGCACATGAAATGCGACACGCCGATAAGTATGGTTTAACCGCGCACGAACCCAAAATTGATTTAGCCAAAATTAATCAACATGTGCAATCAGTGATTGATCAGATTCAACCGCATGATGACCCAGAACGTTTCCGTGGTTATGGTTGTGAAGTGTTATTTGGTGAAGCGAAGTTTATCAACAAAAAAACGATTGAATTAAATGGCGAGCAATTAACAGCAAAACGTTTTGTGCTAGCAACCGGCTCGCGACCCAGTGCACCACCTATTCCAGGCCTAGATAGCATTGATTATTTAACTAACGAAACCCTTTTTCAGCAACAACAGCTGCCTAAGCATTTGTTAATTTTAGGCGCGGGTGTGATTGGGTTGGAAATGGCACAAGCATTTAATCGGTTCGGCTGCAAAGTGTCAGTGATCGATATTGTTGATCGTATTATGCCAATGGCAGATGAAGAGGTGGCAAACTTACTACAGCAACACCTGATAAATGAAGGTATTAATTTTCATTTCGTTAGCAAAATAAATAAGGTTGAGCAGCAAGACGATATTGTTTTTTATTGTGAAACTAAAACCGGTGGCGATATTACCATTCACGGCGAACGGTTGATGATTGCTGCCGGCCGCAAAGCCAATGTTGATGATTTGAATTTAGAAGCAGCCAAAGTTGAATATTCACCGCGGGGTGTTAAAGCCAACGCTAAATGCCAAACTACCAATAAGAAAATCTATGCGGTGGGTGATGTCATCGATAATCCATACAAGTTTACTCATATGGCTGAGTACGAAGCCGGTATTGTCATTAGCAATGCGATATTCAAATTTCCTAAAAAAGCGGATCATAAAGTTATTCCAGCTGTTGTTTTCACTGACCCTGAATTTGCGATGGTAGGTGTGACGGAAGCGCAAACGAAACAATGGAATTTAAAAGCCCAAGTGTTACGTTTCCCCTTTAAAGATGTCGACCGCGCGCTAGCCGAAATCGCGCCTGAAGGGATGGTAAAGCTAGTCATCTATAAAGGTAAAATATTAGGTGCTAGTATTTTAGGGTTACATGCGGGTGAGTTGATTGCCGAAATCGCTTTAGCCATGCAAGCTAATCTCGGGATTGATAAAATTTCAGCGACCATTCATGCTTACCCCACACTTGCACAAATTAACCGACGTGTGGTGAACACCTATTACGCTCCAAAGCTATTTAGCCAGCGTGCTAAACATATTGTTAAATTGCTAAGTAAATTTTAAAGAAAATAGCTCGCAATGTAGTAATGCCGTATCGTCATCCCGCGGCTTGACCGCGGGATCCAGCGCATCCCTTAACGCGTCGATATTCTCTAGATTGCGCGGTCAAGCCGCACAATGACGGAGTTAACATATGAAGTTAACGAAGACCACACATAAAAAATGCCGGTCAGTGCTTAACTGACCGGCATTATTGCTATACAAATGCTTTTTCGCCGTTTAGAAGTAGTAGCTTACACCCGCTAATACAGACTGTGATTGTGGGTTAGCAAAAATAGAGTTAGACGTTATATTTCCGCTTGGTAAAGTAGGAATATTGACACCGGCACCTTCGATGCTGTAATTGCTTTGACTAAAGAAGTTAATGATATAGTCAACGTGAACGCTGAAATGTTGAGTGAATTTATACTCAGCACCGACGCCCAACCGGTAGGTCATGACATTTTGTGTATCACTATAACTAGGTAAGTTGTGACCGGCAATATCATTGTCAGCAAATAATTTCATTGAGCCAAAGCCTAGACCACCGCGTAGATAGACTAAGATATGATCGGTGATTGCGTAACCGGGTTTCAGATCAAAACCAAACATGACATTATTAATTGATGCTGAACCCGTGGAATTAAGCTTTACACCATTGGTTGTGCTCAAAGCAGAAATACTGCCCTTATTACATGAACAGTTCCTTTGTCTAAAGTTGAAATTAAAAATGATAATTAATGCCTAATAACACTTGTTGGTCTTGAAAACGTAGAGATGTATTACCTGCCACTTCATTTTGGGTGTTGGTCCCTTCCGTATTAACATTGGTGGTGACAAACGTGGTGGCATTGTTACCATTATACATTGTGTATATATAGTCAAAATTGATGCCGATATGAGCTGTGAGCATTTCTTCAACGCCGAGACCAATTCGCCAGCCTAATACGGTGTTTGAATGCGAACCTGATGTTGATATATAGGTTTGGCCGGTTGCCGCATTACTGCTAGTGCTGGCGGCACTCAATGTGTAATTCGCGAAAGCTGCACCGATGCGTAAGTACGCTAATGTGTTTTTTCCGATAACAACACCGGGTTTAAAATCGAGACCGTAATTAAAACTATTGAGTGCTGCGGTGCCTGTTCCCTGGGCGTGAATACCTTCAGCTGTCGCGCTTGCACTAACGGATTCGGTTGTCCTGTTGCCAAAGCTTGTATAAAGTTCAGCGCCTAAATAAAACCAATCGAATGTTTGGCCGATACCCAAATCAATTAGCCCGACACCGCCGGTGTTAGTAAAGCTTTTCTCATTATGAGCAGAAGCTGATGTTGGCGTGTGCGCGGTGCCTGTTGTGACAAATCGATTACCTGTTGTGCTGTAACCTAAGTTATCAAATTGTGTGATGTTAACACCACCACTGGCGCCCACATAAAAGCCGTCAAAGGGTGTCGCTTTTTCAGCAGCCATGGCTGAACTTGCGATCACTAAGCTTGTGAGTAACATAATAATACGGCGCATGAGTCATTCCTTAATTTGTTATCGCTATGGTATGATAATGCCTGACTGAAATCAAGACTAACCCTTGGGATGTAGAATGCAACATGTAGAAAAAAAACGATGTAGTTGGGTTTCCGATTTACCCCTTTATCAGGACTACCACGATACAGAATGGGGCGTGCCTGTACACGATGATAATGTTTTGTTTGAATTCTTGATTTTGGAAGGTGCGCAAGCTGGTTTGAGTTGGATTACTGTGCTGAAAAAACGTGAAGCTTATCGTGAACATTTCGCCAATTTTGACCCTGAAAAAGTCGCACAATTTAGTGACCGAACATTGGAAAGTATGCTGCATAATCCGGCATTCATCCGCAATCGTTTGAAAATATTCGGTGCGAGAAAAAACGCACAAGCATTTTTGAAGGTGCAAGAAAAATTTGGTAGTTTTAATGATTACATTTGGCAGTTTGTGGATGGCGAGCCACAACAAAATGATTACAAGCAGTCAGAAGACGCGCCAGCGACAACGGCTATTTCAAACGCAATGGCAAAAGATTTAAAAAAACGCGGGTTTACATTTGTGGGATCAACGATATGTTATGCCTTCATGCAAGCGGTAGGGATGGTCAATGACCATGCGGTAGATTGCTTTCGACACGCGGAGCTTAGCTAATGGGGCATCATCACCATCATCATGCCGACCAATTCAATTTCGCTTATGGCTTAGCTGTTGGTTTAAACTTAGCTTTCGTTATTATTGAAGCGTTTTATGCCCTGCACGCTAATTCAGCAAGTTTATTGGCCGATGCCGGTCATAACTTAGGTGACGTATTAGGTTTAGCCATGTCATGGGGCGCGATGCTATTGCTCAAACGTCAGGCCACACAGAAATACAGCTATGGTTTTAAACGTACGACTATTTTAGCGGCGTTGATGAATGCCATTATCTTGGTTGCTGCAACAGTGCTCATTGTTGTTGAATCGATTCACCGTCTATTACATCCTGTCGCTGTGCATGAAGCCACTGTCATGATTGTTGCCGCGGTAGGTATCGCTATTAACGGCGGCACAGCCTTGTTATTCATGAAAGGCCAACATGATGATTTAAATGTGAAAGGTGCCTTTTTACATCTAGCCTATGACGCTGTCATTTCATTAGGGGTCGTCATCACGGGAGCATTAGTGTTGTGGACTCAGAAAACATGGTTAGATCCGTTGGTGGGTTTAATCATCGCGGCGATGATTTTATGGGGTACCTGGAGTTTGTTACGCAATGCGACGGATTTAATTCTTGATGCGGTGCCACATAATGTTGATCGCCAAGCTGTTGAAAACTATTTGAAAAATATCTCAGGTGTCAGTGATATGCATCACTTACACATTTGGGGCTTGAGTACACAAGAGGTGGCTTTAACCGTTCATTTGATTGCGCCACAAGGTCTGTCTGACCAAGAATTGCATAACGTTCATTTGGCGTTGGAAAAGGAATATCATATTCATCATGCGACCATTCAGGTCGAACAGGGTGAAAAATGTCAAGATGATAAAACGCATCACAAGCACTAAAATTGCTTTGACTTTTAATCGAAAAAGAGCGTAAATATGCCATCGTATTTTTAAAGATACGGTTTGGGTATAGGTTTTAAGTCAATTAACTGTTTTTTATAAAGGAGTTCATGATGAGTAAGAAAGTTATGTTAGCAACAAGTGTTGCGGCTGTAATGGCTTGTAATCTTGCGATGGCAAATCATGTAGTGAGCGGTAAAACTAATGCGACACCAACAGTGAAAACTCAAGCGGTTGCTGCATGCAGTGGTTGCTGTGCCGGTGGTTGTTGCGCGGGTAGTTGCAGTGGTTGCAGTGGTTGCAGTGGTTGCAGTGGTTGCAGCGGTTGCTGTGGCGGTTGTAGTGGTTGCAGCGGTTGTGCTGGCGACGAATAATGTGTTGGAGCGTCAAGGGATATTGCTTAATATCCCTTGGTTCTATCAACATCCCATATGTTAAGTACTAAGCAGCAACAGGCTGCAGAAAATATTCAACAATGTTATCAAACTATTGTTGCTAAAGATTCTAATATGGTAGCTGCAGTGTTACCACAAAATGAAACGTTGTTTGAGTGGCAGCATTATCCGAAGGGTGATGTCATCGATAAGATCCACCATAGTCAATATTTTTATCATACCCATATCTCACATGATTCTGAAAGACTTGTTGAACATGGGCATTTTCATGTTTTTTTACGTACGCATTCATTTTCCGAACTTGCGCCTATAGTCGTTTCGAAAAAGCATATTGATGACCCTAGTAAAGATAATTTATGTCATATTGCTGCTATAGCGATGAATGAATATGGCTATCCCACGGCGCTGTTTACGCTGAACCATTGGGTTGTGCAAGGAAAATGGTTTCATGCGAAAGACATTGTGCCGCATTTAGATAATTTTCATATCGAACATGTGCAATATGATGTGACCAGTCAGTGGGTAACCGCAATGATACAATTGTTTCAGCCACAATTGATTGAATTGCTGGAGTTGCGTGACGAAGTGATTGCCGAATGGCAGGAGGAGCATCCTGATGAAAATGTCTGGCAAGCAAAGTCGCTAGAGGTGACATCCTTATTAGCGCTAGCTTAATAATTAATCGGACCGTAAGGTTTCAATCGGATCAAGCTTCGATGCGCGACGGGCAGGGTAGAAGCCAAAGAATACACCGATGGCGACGGATACACCAAAGCCGATGAGGGGAGGCGTCATGAAGAGTGAAAATTCCCAATGGGAGAAATCAGCAATGATGTATGAAGTGCCTACACCAAAAACAACACCTAATACACCACCGAATAATGAGAGCGCGATGGCTTCCATTAAAAACAAGGTTTCGATATCACGTTTTTTAGCACCAATCGCACGACGGATACCAATTTCACGTCGTCGTTCTACAACCGAAACTAACATGATGTTCATGACACCAATACCGCCGACGAGTAATGAAATGCCACCGATGACACCTAGTAAAATGGTGAAGGTATTTTCTTGCGCCTGCATTTTCTGAATAATTTGTTTTGCACTGCGAATAAACAAGCTTTTGCCTGGTACTTTTGTGTTGATGTAGTCAGTGATTTCTTTTTTAACTTTATCAATATCACTGTCCGGTGCTAAGCGAAAGGCAACGTTATTAATGTCAGTATATTTGCTTAACAGCATCGATGTTTGGATAGGGATTAATATAGAGTTATTGACATCCTGATCAAAGAAAGAGTTTTCAGGCCAATGAGCTAATACACCGACAATGGTGAAGACATTGTTGCCCAGACGAATTTGCGTGCCGACGGGATTATGAACGCCCATTTGCTGAATTTTTTGATATAGCCCATAACCAATGTCACAGAACATGGAATAATGGTCTAGCTCGGAAACAAATCGGCCTTTTAACACCTTCAATTTAATTACATCTGTTAAGCCTAAGGTAATACCGATCGTCGAGGCATTCAGTTGTTGGCCATTGTAAGACACGTTAAAAAAACTGGATGTGTAGGGTGCGGATTTATCAACATTCGGCAATTTGCTTAAGCCTAATGCATCTTGATAGCTTAAATTAGCGGTATTAGCGTCGGCTGATGGATTGGCACCGCCTTGTTGGTCATAAATAGAGACAGCTAATAAGTTAGTACCTAAAGCTTTAAACTGTGCGAGTGCATTTTCAGTGGCAAGTTGACCACTGGATACAAGCGCCACGACAGAACCTGTACCAATTAAAATACCTAAAATAGCCAAGAATGATCGCAACTTCGCAGTGAATAAATTCGCAAATGCTTCTTTGATGTTATAGCTTAACTTCATAGTTTATCTACCAATAAGCCATCTTTAATATGCACCACGTGGCCACAATCTTCAGCAACATCAGGATCATGCGTGACGATGATGGTGGTGACTTTTTTTTCTTGATTCAAATGTTTAAACAATTCCATCACATCTTCACTGGTTTTAGAATCTAATGCCCCCGTGGGTTCATCGGCAAGAATAATACTAGGATCGCCTACTAAGGCCCGGGCGATCGCCACACGCTGTTGCTGTCCACCTGATAGTTCAGAGGGACGATGTTTCGCTCGATCGATCATGCCGACCTGCTCTAATAAGGCTTCGGCCCGTTCATGCGCTTCATTGTGTGGGGTGTTACGGTAGGTTAACGGTAGCATCACATTTTGCATGGCCGATAAGCGTGGTAATAAAAAGAAAGATTGAAACACAAAACCAATGGAACGATTGCGAAGCTCAGAGCGGGCGTTATCTTTTATATTCGCAACATTTTCGCCCGATAAAATATATTCGCCGCTTGACGGACGATCTAACATGCCAATAATATTCATCAACGTGGATTTGCCAGAACCCGAAGCGCCCATAATTGCCAGCAGTTGACCTTGTTGAATATCAAGATCAATACCTTTCAGTACAGGTGTTAACTCATCACCAATACGGTAGTTCTTTTTAATTTGCTTTAGTGAAATCAGGGAAGACAATCTTATCTCCAGCTTTTAAGCCTTTCGTTACAATAACTGAATCGATTGTGGTGTCACCTGCTTCAATCGCTTGCAATTTTTTCTTGCCGTTGGGTAATTGTAAATACACGTATGGACTTCCATCTTTTTGTACAACAAAAGCAATAGGGACCATAATCTCGCCTGAAGATTTAATCGTTAATTGGACTTTGACCGACATGCCGACATGAATAACCTTTGCTTGCGCTGGCGTTAATGTTGGAACGGTAATGGTCACTGGAAACATAGGCAAACCTTGGCCAGATGCATCTGATTTAGCTTGCGAATCAACTGCTGTCACGGAGCCTTTTAACATTTCATTCGGAAAAGCTACGCCGTTCACAATAACTGCTTGACCAACTTTAATTTTATTAATATCAATTTCATTAACGTTGATCGAAATTTTAATGCCGCGCATATCACCGATAGCGACAAGCACTTGGCCTTGTTTTGCTTGACTACCGATAGTGACAGTCGTTCCATTGCCATTGCTTCCTGTTTGCTTCGAGGGAAATAACGCAATACCCTCACGTGGTGATTTTAAGCGGATATGGCTGATTTGCATGGTGAGATATTTATTAATATTTTTGTCACCTAAGCTTAAGTTCTCGAGATTTTTTAATAATTGAGCATTATTATTTCCAGGAATATTGAGCTGCTTAATGGTGTTAGCCAAGGTGTATAATGCTTGGCGATACGCTAGTTCATCACTTGCTGCTGTGCCAACATCTGTACGGTATTCATTTTCAGCGACTAATCCATCTTTGTGTAATGCTGTTTGGCCAATTAATTTAGCTTTAGAATCTATGTAGGTGTTTTTAGCTTTTAAATAACCGGTAACCGCATCGCGAAAGGTTTTTTCAATTTTATCGGAATTAATCTCTAATAAAAATTGGTCTTTTTTGACTTCTTGTCCAAAGCTAAATCCCATTGTTGATACCAAACCATCGACGGGGCTTGTTACGCTATAAACTTTTAGTGGCGACACATTACCAGCAAAATATAAGGCTTGTGCCGATGTTTTGCTGTGAATTGTTAATACGGAAGGTTGTTTGGGCGCGACTTTTTTTGCTTGTGGTGCTTTCGTTTTATGATCGCCACAGGACGTTAATAGAAGTACTGCTAATAAAACAATGAAGACTCTGCGCATATCGCTTCCTTAATAATTCACTTTCACGTGCCAAGTTTCTAATGTCGTACCAATGTCACTATCTAGTTGTGATAGGGCGGTTAAATACGTAGATTTTGCAGTAATGACACTTTGGATATCGGTATTTAATGTGGTTTGTTCAGTTGTTAATTGAAAATTACTTGCCAAACCATGAATTAATTTTTCACGCGTCGCTTTAACAACAAGCTTTTGATATTTTAGTGAACGCTCGTTGATGCTGATGGTTTGCAAATCACTTTGAATATTTTGAATGTCGGTTTGAATGGTGTTGTAGAGCGTACGTTTCTCATTGTTGAGTGTGATCACACTTTGCATCTCTGTGATTTTTGCAGCGGCTACGGCATTGTGTAATGTCGCGCGAGCAGCACCTAGTGGAATGGTGACATTTAAACCTACCGTATCGCCTTCGGTATTGAGTGTATTACTGCCACCACCTATGGGTGTTGGCTGCGTATTATCGCCGACTTGCGCGTTTGCAGTGAGGTTGATTTTCCAGCGTTCTGCATCCATGGCTGTTAATAGGTCGCGTTGATCCGTACGCAGGGTAATGATATCGCTCGCATAAGTGTTGCTGTTCACTAGTGCTAGTTTTTGACAGAGCGCCATGTTCGGGACAATTTTAGGAATCACAACTTTGGTCGGCACTTCAATAATAACACCTTGACGCAACCCTAATTCATTTGCCAACGTAATTTGACCTTGTTGTAAGGTGTTATGTGCTGATTGTACGGCACCTTGTTGTTGTGCATATTGCGATTGCACCGAATAAATTTCGGCCGGCGCCTGAGTGCCGGCTTTAATTTTACGTTGCGTGTCCAGCACATCCGTCTGGTCAGTTTTCATTTGTACAACGCTGCTGATTAAACTCAGTTCGTCGGATTGGGTTGCAAAGTAATCAGAGATAACCGTAGTAACGGTTGAAATGATGGAGGATTTCAAGGTTAATTTAGCTAACTCAGCTGTGTCTTTTGCATTCTTCAACGCAACTTCGTTGACATCAACTCCTAAACCTTGCCACAACGGTTGTGTCATGGTGACGTTTAAATCATTCTGTAAATTATGTGATTGAAAGGTATTATTCCACGTTGCGGTAAAGCTAGTGCCCAGTGGCGTGTTCCATGTCATGCCGGGACTAACGGTCGCATAATTTTGTGAGGAGCCAAACAAATCATTATCTTGGGCGCTTGCTGTCATCCCTAAGCTTGCCTGAGGAATAAATTGTTGCTTCGCGACTTGCAACGTTAGCTTGGAATTAATCTGATTCAGGTAGTCACTTCTAATCGCTGGATTTTTTCGCAAAGCAATCGCAATGGCTTCGGGCAAGGTTAGCGTTAGCTTAGCACCGGGTTGTAAGCTATCAATTTCTTCCGTTAACTTTTTAGTGGCAGCTTTGGTTTGCGTGCTGGCACTGGCTGCCACCGGCTTAGCATAAAGCAACCCGCACGGGAACATACAGATAATAATAAGGATAGTGAGTAAGCGCTTCAACATAGCCCAGATTTTACGCAAATTATAGCGTAAAGTCTATGGTGTTGGCTGGCAGAGTTTGGAGTTTAGGGGGGCAGGCCGCGAGCGCGCGGCGCTTATTGAGATGAGGCGTTAGATCTTAGGTATTAGGCGATTTTGTAGCGGCGTGAGTGCGGCATTGATTTAAGAGGTTGAGTTTGGTGGTTAACTGAAACAGCTTAGGCTGTTTGCTAAGCCCTTAGCCCTTAGCCCTCTGCTATAATATCACCATGAATACCTATTTAAATCTCGGTGGAACGATTCGGAGCCGCACGGCTGAGCAAACCTTGCAAGATATTGCACCGCTTGCTAAAAAATTTGGCATTACGCGTGTAGCAAATGTCACAGGTCTCGATTGTATTGGCATTCCTGTCGCGACCGCGATTCGGCCGATGGGTAAAAATTTATCAGTGTCACAAGGCAAAGGTATTTCGTTAGCTCTCGCCAAAGTGTCCGCGATGATGGAAGCAATTGAAAATTGGTATGCCGAGCGCGTGCCAGTGGCTGATTTGCAAGGCAGTTATGAAGCCTTAAGTCATGATTATTGTTTGGCTAATCCAACGCAATTTATGCAAGCGGAATATGTTTATGATGATGTCGCCAATCAAATGCTGGGTTGGAATCAAGCCGTTGATTTAAATACGCAGGCATTAATTTATTTACCTCGCGATGTCTTATCGCTCGACACCACGCAATTGCAAGCCAGTAGTTTAGTGTTCTCGACTAGCTCTAACGGATTGGCTTCGGGTAATGGTTGGCATGAAGCGGTTTGCCATGCCTTGTATGAAGTGATTGAGCGCGATAGTTTTTTTCATTGGCAGCATGATAGTGATCAACAGCAAACCTTAGTGGCCCTCGACAGCATCGAGTATGACATTGCCAAACAATTAATCACGACAATTCAACAAGCCGATCTGCAAGTGCGTATTTGGAATATGGCGAGTGAAAATAACATTCCAGCCTTTCATTGTGCTGTCGGTGAAGCGCAAGTTGAAGCGGGAATGAACGTGTTTTCAGGCACGGGAGCGCATTTAGATAAAGATGTCGCCTTATGTCGCGCTATTACCGAAGCCGTGCAAGCACGTGTGACTTACATCACCGGTTCGCGTGACGATGTTTTCCCATCGTATTATCAACAACAACAGCAAATCGAATTGCCTGAACAAAATGGTGAGCTGATGTATGTCGACATCGTGCAGCCTGATTTCAGTCATGATTTCACACAAAACATTGCAACGCTTTTGCAATGTTTGCAAACTTATAAAGTTGACCAAGTGTATTGTTACACACATGCCGATGATGACATCGCTGTTGTGCACGTCATCGCTCCACAATTAAGGAGCCAAGGATCATGAATCAAACACTTGTGTTCTTAGGCCCATCATTAAATGTCGATGTGGCAAAGTCAATATATCCCGATGCTGCATATGCGCCACCCGTAGAGTGTGGTGACGTGTTGCGAACAGTAAAACAAGGTGTAAAACGTATTGCTATCATTGATGGGTACTTCGCGCATCGTGCTGCTGTGTGGCATAAAGAAATTTTATTCGCGCTAGAGCAGGGCGTGGAAGTGTATGGCTCGTCAAGCATGGGCGCATTACGCGCTGCGGAATTAGCTGATTACGGCATGCGTGGTGTCGGTGAAATATTTGAATTATTTTACACGCAAGCGTTAGAAGATGACGATGAAGTCGCCGTGTTGCACCGTGATGCCGAGGTAGGCTATCAAACCCTTAGCGATGCCATGGTCAGTATTCGAAAATCATTACAAATGGCTGTGGCTAATAATATCATCGATTCAAACACAGAGAAAAAATTATCACAACAAGCCAAACAAACCTTTTATCCCGAACGGAGTTGGCAGAGCATAGTGGCAGAATACCCACAATTAACCCATCATTACGTCGATTTAAAAGCCAACGATGCTAAATTATTATTGCAAACCTTAGCGACTAACCAGCCCATCGCCTCGCTAGATAGCGTCGCCCCCAAAACATTTGTATTACAACGCTTGTACGACCAAGTCGCTTGCGAACACGAAACCGAAAAACTTCCCCGCCTCTTGCAACACTGCTGGCACATGCATCAATGCGTGAATCATTTGCCTACGCAAGACGCGTTAGATATCAATGCTTACCTCGAACAACATGGGCAAACTGAATACGCGGTTACAGCCAGTGACATTGGCGCAATGTTAAAACACGACTTCAATGTAAACCTAAGCACAAACGACGATAAGATGATCGCCGTCTGCGCCATCATCATTGAACAGTTCCGTAAAACATTAAACGATTTAACCATTAGCATGAATCCTAATTTAACCGACTCTATCTGGGCGCAAATCCAACAACGTTTAGCCAACCCTGATGTCGCACCTGATTCACATCTCATCGAAACCTACTTTCTCATCCAAGAATTCGTCAATCAAGGCAGCGCACACTTCATCACCGCTAACATTTAATGCAAATATGAATCAGCTTTAAATCTTCTTGTTGCATTTCGCTTCGTATCTGCTAATCTTGCCTCATAACGAGAATATGCCTTCATTCTTACTCTTCTCCTTCGGGGATGCGTTGTTGAATATTAAGTAGGGTGGATAAAAATTCGCACGAAGTGCGGATATATCCACCAGCAGTGGTTAACCATGGAGCGCTGGTGGATATGTATTCGCTGTCGCTCACACTTTTATCCACCCTACAGAGGAATTATTCAACAACACCATCAGGGGGAAGATACTCAGCAGGTAGCCTGCCGAGCGTAAGCTGGATGAGGCCTTAAACAAATCTCCCCACCCATATCATTTTCAGGAGTGAGATATGACAACACCCTTTAGCCTCGCCTACACCTTCACCGTCAGCGGATTCCCCGCG
>TARA_R110000868_G_scaffold199758_1_pt1 | contig 98446 bp, 85 predicted proteins | sample TARA_R110000868 | Tara Oceans TARA_R110000868 (sample SAMEA4397489) | marine metagenome | biome: Polar Biome; feature: [SRF] surface water layer (ENVO:00010504); material: water (ENVO:00002006), including particulate matter (ENVO:01000060) such as... | depth 5 m
TCACTTCGAAGGACCGCGCTACACCACTACCTGGGACTTGACCGCGGCGACGCCGACGAACTCGAACGTCTCGTGGACGAGCTCGCCGACGAGACCCCGGCCTATGAACCGGGGACGCGCTGGGAGTACTCGAACACCAACTACCAGATCCTCGGTCGCCTGGTCGAGGTGATCAGCGGCCGCGAGTTCCAGGCCTACGTGACCGAGCACATCCTCGAGCCGATCGGCATGAGCAGCAGCTTCGTGGCCGACGGCGAGACCCACGACGCCATGGTGACCGGCCACCGGTCGTGGTTCGCCACCAAGCTGCCCCTGCCCGAGACGGCGACCGACCGGGCGACGGCACCGCAGGGCGGGATCGTCGCCAGCGCGAACGACCTGGCGCGCTACCTGCAGGTCATGATCAACGGACAGGATGACGTGCTGAGCGCCGAGGGGAAGGCGCAGATGATGCAGCCGTCGAGCGCCGCCTCCCCGTTCTACGGCTTCGGCTGGTTCCTCTACTCCTCCGATGGCACCGTCTCGCACTCCGGGGCGAGCCCCGGCTTCGAGACGCTCGCGACGATGATCCCCGCCGAGAACCGCGCGGTCGTCGTGCTGACCAACGGCGGCAGCGGCCTCGGTTTCGGCGACACCCTCCCGCTGCGCAGCGGGATCACCGCGGCGGCGCTCGGCCTCGAGGACGCGAGCGCCGGCCCCGACTGGGGTGCGCGGGCGCTCTTCATCGGGATGACCCTGCTGCCGATGTTCTACCTCGCGAGCATCGGCTGGGCGTGGCGGCACCGGGCCGCGATCCGCGCCAAGCGCGCCGCCGGATTCGCGGGCCTCTTCAGCCTGTGGTTCCCGTTGCTCACCACCGCCGTCGCAGCCTGGGTGATCCTCGGCCTCGTTCCGAGCCTCATCGGATCGCCGTTCTCCACGATCAACCACTTCCAGCCCGACGTCGGCCTCGTGTTCATCGCCGCCGCGGCGACCGGGGTGGCGTGGGCGGTGCTCCGACTCGGGATCGCGTACGCGCGCCGAGGCGGACGGGCCGAGAGCTGAAGATCGGGCCGGCGGCTCGCCCCTCGGGACGTCAGCTCACCAACTCACCATCACCGGCGCCGCCTCGTAGGTCGGCAGGAACGAGGCGACCGGGTACGGCGACTCCAGTTGCTCCTCGGTCAGCGTGAGATCCGGCACGCGCGCCATGATCTGCTCGATCGCCTGGGTGATCTGCACGCGGGCGAACTGCTGCCCGACGCAGCCGTGCGGGCCGTGGCTGAAGCCGAGGTGGCCCGCCGCGTCTCGCGTGATGTCGAACGTGTCCGGGTTCTCGAAGCGCTCGGGATCGCGATTGGCGCCCACCGCCGAGACCACCACCGACTGGCCCTTCGCGACGCTGACGCCCTCGATCTCGAGATCCTCCCGAGCGGTCCGGCTGAACAGGTTGAGGAACATCGTGTTGTAGCGCACGAGCTCCTCGATCGCCCCGCGGAGGAGCTCGGGTTCGCGCTTCAGCTTCGCCCACTGGTCGGGGTGGCGCAGCAGCGTGAAGATCGACATCGCGATCATGTAGGCCACTGAGTCACGGCCCGACACCGAGAGCACCCAGCCAAGCCCTTCGACCTCGGCCTCGGAGAGGTCGGAGGCGAGCAGATCGCTCAGCACGTTCTCACCGGGATTCGCACGCACCACCTCGATGAGTTCGCGGATGACCTCGAACTTGCGCTGCGTCGTCGTGGGCTGAACGAAGGTTTCGGCGAAAAGCGCCACGTGGCTGTCGGGCACGCCCAGCGCCAGGCAATGGCTGCGCACCGAAATCGGCGTCGCGAAGTCCGCGGTGAGGTTCCCCGGGTTGGGGCCGTCGAGGAAGTCGTCGAGGGCCTCGGTGACGAAGCCGTTGATCTCCTCGCGACGGCCGCGGGCGGCCTTCACCGAGAAGCGGCTGGTGATCGAACGACGGATCCGAAGGTGCTGCTCGCCATCGAGCGACAGGATGTCGGCCACGGCGAGCGCGTCGAGGGCGCGCTGGTCGACGTCGTGCGTCTCCCCCTCGGCGGGCCCGAGCAGGAATCGACGCGGGAATGTCGTGAACCTGTCGTCGGCCAGCACCGCCTGGGCGGTGCCGTAGCGCGCGACGAGCAGTCCGTCGTGGCCGTCGGCGAACTGCACGGGCACGGCCGGAGCCTCCGCGCGCGCCGTGGCGATCGCCGGCGTCGGCCGATGCGGGTTGCCATCCAGGGGGATCCCCGCGGCGCGTCCCGTGAACGGGCAGACGGCGGGTGCGGTGTGGTCAGACATTGTTTCCTCCGATAACGGCGCTCTCGGGCGCACTGGCTTCCATTCGCGCGGCATCGACGAGGCGTCGTGCGGCGCGGAACTCTCGCGACATGTTCGAGGCCACGACGCCGAGCGGTTTCCCGGCGACCATGCCGAGCGCGACGAAGTCGTCGGCCTCGGCATCGCCGTCGGTGAACTCCAGCTCGGCGTCATCCGGGAACGTCCCGTAGGCCTGGAAGCGCACGCCGTACAGCTCGCTCCAGAAGTAGGGAACGGGGCTCGGCGACGGCTGGCCGGTGGCGATGTGGCGTGCGACCGCCTGTGCCTGCTGCAGCGCCGCCAACTGGTGGCCCCACGGCAGGTCTCCGTCGTCGTCGCGGGTCGACCACGCGGCGACGTCCCCCACCGCGTAGACCGCGTCCGCACACCGGCCGTCGGCGTCGCATCGCACCGCGTGACGGCCGGCGAGCCCGCTCGACTCGAGCCACTCGAGGTTGGCGACCGACCCGACGGCCGCCACGACGAGGTCGCTCGCGAGCTCCTCCCCCGTCGCCAGGGTCGTGATCGCGCTGTCGCCGCGCATGCCGACCGCAGTCACCTGCTCGGCCAGTCGGAGTTCGACGCCGTGCTGCCGGTGGAGCTCCGCCAGCCGGGCGGAGACGCGCGCCCCGACGGTTCCGAGCGTGAGGTCTCCCGAGCGCCCGACGATCGTCGTCGAGCAGCCGAGCTTCCGGGCCGCGGCGGCGATCTCCGAGCCGAGCACTCCCGACCCGAGGACGGTCACCCGCTGCGCGTGGCGCAGCCGGTCGCGCAGCGTGACGACGTCATCGCGCGTGCGCAGATACAGCGCGGTGCCGTCGGGGTCGATCGTCGGCGGCAGCCGGCGAGCGCGCGCGCCGGTCGCGATCACGAGGGTCCCGAATGAGGCGGCGCCATCGGCGCTCGCGATGCGGTGCGCATCCAGGTCGAGCGCGAGCGCGGCGGTGCCGTCGCGATACGCGATGTCGAGCTGGACGGGCTCGTCCGCCGCGAAGACCTCGGCCTGCGGCACCTCCCACTCCCCGACAAGGACCTGCTTCGACAGCGGCGGGCGGTTGTAGGCGCGCCCGACCTCGTCGCCGAGCAGAGTGATGCTTCCCGAGAAGCCCTCGTGCCGCAGCGACTGGGCGGTCGCCCAGCCCGCCGCCGACGCACCGACGATCAGCACGTCGGAGTGGAAGGGAACGGTCATGTCTTACTCGTGCACCGTGATCGCTCGCGCGGGGCAGAGCACGGCGGCGCGCTTGGCGTCGGCGGCCCGCGACGCGTCGGGCTGCTCGTCGAGCAGGATCACGATCCCGTCATCGTCCTGGTCGAACAGGTCCTCGGCGGTCAGCACGCACTGGCCCGCGCCGACGCAGGCCGCCGCGTCGATTTCGATCTTCATGAGAGCTCCCTTGTCTCGTTCTCCTGTGGGGTGTCGTCCGCCGGCTCGGCCGGCGTGAATCGGGCGCGCGCGAGCAGCTCGTCGGCGAGGCGCAGCGTGCGTCCTCCGAAGATCCACTCGGTGATGACGACGCCGTTGCTGGTCGCGGCGATGCCGTGCGGGCTGTTGACCTGGCCAGGTTCCAGCGGGGGGCGCTCGGGCGAGGCCTCCGCGCCGGCGTTCGGCCAGGCCCCGTCGCGCGTGCGGGTCGACCGCGTGACGATGTCAGCGACCCGATCTGCGGGATCGACAGCGATCACGCTGCCGAAGAGCTCGGTGACGACGAGATGCTGACCGCGCACCGCGATCGAGCTCGGGCTCGTGATCAGCGGATGGCGCAGCTCGCGCACGAAGTCACCGCCGAGGGTCCACCAGACGAGGCGCTGATTCGCGCGGTCCGCGACCACCACAAGCGTCTCGGCGCCGCGGGTGTCGAGCGCGATGCCGTGCGGGCAGTCGAAGGCGAGCCCCGACACGGAGCCGTCCAGCGTCAGCGTGATCGCGCCGCGCTCGACGCGGTGAACGAGCGAGCGCCCGTAGCCGTCCGCGACCCAGGCGACCCAGCCCTCCGGATCCTCGAAGCCTCGCTCGACCGCGACATCGGTCGGGCGCCAGCCGAGCACGGGGGCGACGCCCCGCGCGGCCGGCGCGACATCGCGCAGTTCGCGCGCGTCGATGTCGCACACGTACAGGCCCGCCTGCTCGGGCTCGACGCCGATGTCGGCGAACCACACTCGGCTCGGGTGATCCGGGTCGACGGCGATGCCGTGGTAGATGCCGGAGCCGCACTCGAACGTCGCGACGCCGCCGTCGGCATCGATGACGCTCACGTGGCCGCTCCCGGGAGTCGAGACGACGACGCGGCCATCGCGAAGCACCGCCACGCCCGAGTGCGACCAGTCGTTGATCGTCGTGAGCTCGGGCGCGATCTCGCGGACCAGTCCGGCCGCGGCGGCGTCAGACGGCGACGTCGTCGTCGACTCGTCGGCGGCCGCGTTCGAGACAGAGTGCATCACAGTCCTGTTCCTCATCGTTGAGCGAGTAGCTACATAAGAATTCGACCGCACAGTGACATGTGCCACTAGGAAACGAGAGCCAGGTCCTAGCATTTTTCGATCATGCTGGCGATCGACGGCGTAGAGTCGACGGATGGATCGCTACCCGCTCACGCGCGTCCTGGGCCCGGGCACACGTCGGATCGGCGCCGAGACGGTCGACGTGCCGGAGGAGATCCCGGCGCACGCCCATGACTACGTCGAGCTGGCCCTCGTCGTCGACGGTCGCGGCACCCACGTCTCACGCAGCGGCTCGGACTCCGCGTCGGCCGGTTCGGTCTTCCTCATCCGCCCCGGCAGCTGGCACGCGTTCGAACCGCACGAGCGGATGACTGTCGTCAACGTCTACTTCGACGAGCGCGTCCTGTTCGAGTTCCTGCCGTGGGTCATGTCCGACGCCCGGATGTCCAAGGAGGTCATGTCGGCGGGAACGTCCAGCTGGGTCGCTCCGTCCAGCGAGTTCGGCGATGCTGTCGCCTGGGCGACCGAGCTCGCCGAGCGCGGCGAGGCTCCGCTCATGGTGTCGGTGGGGCTCCTGACCTGCATCATGGCCCTGCTCACCGACTTCGGCAGCCCGAGCCGCGTCGAGCCCCTGGCCTCGACCGCCGGCGATGCGGCCTGGGGCGCGGTCGCTCGGATCAAGGCGGACCCCACCGCGAAGTGGTCGGTCGGCACCCTCTCGGCGCTCGCCAACCTCTCGCCCTCGCACTTCTCGCGCGTCTTCCGCACTGAGGTCGGCACGTCACCCGCGCGCTTCGTGGCGCAGGCGCGACTCGAGCATGCGGCGCTCCTTCTCGTCTCCACCGACCTGCCGATCGCCCACGTCGGCGAGCAGTCAGGCTTCTGGGACGCGAACTACTTCGCCCGAGCGTTCCGGGCCGAGTACGGCGTCAGCCCGGTCGAGTACCGCAGCGGCTTCCGCCTCGCCGACTCGACCGGGGCTCCGACGACCTAGCCCTTGACCGCCCCGCTGGTCATGCCAGCCACGATCTGCCGCTGGAAGAAGATGTACATCAGCAACGGCGGAATCGTGATGAGCAGCACGTTCGTGAACAGCAGATTCCAGCGCGTGTTGAACTGGCTCTGGAAGTTGTAGAGCGTCAGCTGCACGGTCGCGTTGTCGTCGCCCGGCAGGAAGTACAGCGGGTTCTGGAAGTCGTTGAAGACGAAGACGGCCTGCACCACGATGACCGTGACGATCACGCTCCGCAGCAGCGGGAACGCCACCTGGAAGAACAGGCGGATCGGCCCCGCACCATCGATCGTCGCCGCTTCGTCGAGCTCCCGCGGGATCGCGGCGATGAAGGCGCGGAACATCAGGATGCTGAACGACAGGCCGAAGGTGACCTCGATGAGCACGAGCCCGTGCAGGGTTCCGAAGAGCTCGAGGCCCTGAAGGACCCAGATCGTCGGCACCACGGCGGGCGGGATGATCAGTCCGGCGAGCACCAGGAAGTTGACCATGGTGTTGATCCGCGACTTCCGTCGCTGGAGCACCCAGCCGACCATCGCGGCGAACAGCACCATGAGCGTCACGCTGGCCACGGTCAGGATCGTCGAGTTGGCGAACGCCGTGAGCAGCATGAAGTCGCGCGTCTGGATCACCTCCCACACGTTCTCGAACAGCATGAACTGCTGCGGCAGCGAGAACTCGAGGGCGGCGGACTCCTGTCGATCCTTCGACGCGGTCAGGAGGATGAAGGCGAACGGGATGAGGAAGACGAAGACGGAGACGGCGATCGCGACGACCCCCGTGACGTAGGAACGGCGCTTGCGGCTCATAGTTCGGTCTCCTTGCGGTTGAGCAGCCAGAAGATCGGCACGATGATCGCGGTCACCACAAGGAAGAGGACCACGTTGCCCGCGCTGGAGAGCCCGTAGAAGCCCGCCTGGTACTGCTTGAAGATGACGGAGGCGATGACATCGCTCGTGAATCCCGGTCCGCCCTTGGTCATCGCCCAGATGAGGTCGAACGACCGCAGACCGCCGATGAGCGACAGGATGATGACCGTGACCGAGGCCGGCTTCAGCAGCGGCAACGTCACGTTCCAGAAGTTCTGGAAGGCGGTGGCGCCGTCGATCTTGGCCGCCTCGAAGTACTCCTGGGGGATGGCGACGATGCCCGCGATGAAGATGAGCGTCGCCAGCCCCACACCGCGCCACACCTCGACGGCGGCGACCGACAGGAGCGCGAGGCTCGGGTCGGTGAGCCAGCCCGGACCTTCGACGCCGATCAGCGCGAGCGCTTGGTTGATGAGCCCGTCGAAGGGATCCATCAGGACGCGGAAGGTGATGCCGATGCCGATCACCGAGACCAGCACGGGGAAGAACACCACGGAGCGCAGGAAGGTCCGCCCGAGGATCTGACTCGACAGCAGAACCGCGAGCAGAATGCCGAACACGACCTTGAGGCCCGAGGTGACGAATCCGAAGATGAACGTGTTGACGAAGCCCTGGATGAGCATCGGCTCGCGGAAGAACTGGGCGAAGTTCTCCAGCCCGATGAACTGCACATCGAAGAGCGACCAGCGCGTGAGGCTGAAGTAGAAGCTCGCGATAGTCGGCACGATGAACAGCACCAGGAACAGCACGCCCGCGGGCGCGTAGAACCACATCGGGTACTGATGGTCCCGCCGGTTCTTGCGTCTGGCGGGCTTTCGCGGTGGACGCGTGGAGGCGGCTGGGGGCCGCTCGGTCTGGGTCATCGCCATCATGTCTCCATCGACAGTAGGTGCCGATGGGAGCGGCGCGCGACCGCCCCCACCGACTATTCCTTCAGAGCTCGCGCCCGGTTTACCAGCCCTCGAGGCCCAGCTGCTGGGCCTGCTTGGTCACGTCCTGGTCGTAGAGCGCTGCGCCGTCCGCGGCCGAGCGGATGCCCGATCCGACCTCGACGGTGATCTGCGGAAGCGACGGTCCCTTGACCGGCGACAGGAACTCCAGCGCCGCCGCGGTGCCACCCTCAGTCTCGAAGTAGGGCAGCATGTCGGCCGTCGCATTGGGCACGTCGTCCGGCAGGGTGCAGCCGTCGATGAAGTACGGACCGGTCACGCCGACGGCGTCGGTCTGCACGGTGCACGCCGCTTCGGTGGCGACGAACGCCATGAACCGCTGGACCGCCTCGGGGTGCTCGGTGTTGGCCGGCGCGTAGACCGCGTTGGCGAGCCAGGTCGTCAGGCCGTGAGAGGGACCGTCGCCGGGCTGCGCGAAGAACCCGATGTCGTCAGCGTTCTCGGGGTAGACCTCGAGGATCGTCGACACCGCGAAGGTCAGCATCGGGTAGTGGGCGCCTTCGCCCGTCGCCAGCATGCGAAGCCCGTCATCGAGGGTCGACGAGGCGTAGTCCTTGTTCAGGAAGCCCGCCGCGTTGACCTCTTCGAGGCGCTCGAATCCACGGATCGCGACCGGGTCGTCCGCGAAGTTGACCTCGTTGGCGGTGTACTGGTCTGCCCACTCCGGGTTCTCGGCCAGCACGTTGTAGAAGTCGCTCAGCACGAACAGCTGCGCGGTCCAAGCGTCGGCGTAGGTCTGGATGACCGCGTCGTACCCGGCGTCCGAGATCGCCTGGTTGTTGTCCATGAAGTCGTCCCAGGTCGTGGGGACCTCGAGGCCCAGCTCCTCGTAGATGGCGGTGTTGTAGAGGATTCCGCCTCCCATGCCGGGGCCGATCGGAACGCCGTAGACGCCGGCTTCGGTGCTGACGCCGGCGACGAAGGTCTCGGAGACCGGCGCCATGAAGTCCTCGCCCTCGAGGTTCATCAGGGTCTGGTCCGGGTTGAGCGCCTGCATCAGCGATCCCGAGTTGTACCAGAACAGGTCGGTCATCTCGCCGGTGGCGAGGCGGGTCTTGATGAGGTTGTCGCCCTCTTCACCACCGGGGCGCGTCTCCACGTCGATCGTGATGTCCGGGTTGTCGGCCATGAAGGCCTCCACCAGCGCCTCAACCGTGGCGATGTTCGCCTCCGTGTTGTCGACGAGGAAGGACAGTTCGACGGTTCCATCGTCCGATGAGCTTCCGCCGGTGCATCCGGTCAGGGCGAGCCCCAGAGCGACACCGCTCGCCGCAACGGCGAGGAGTCGAGATTTGCTGATCATTCGTTTTTACCTCCATGTAAAAGCACGGTGACCGATTCAACATTGAAACGATACAACTCTCGGCGCTCACCTTACGCGGCACCCGCAACCGTGTCAATTTCGAACCCGATGGGCTCCGCGCGAGCCGCTGTCGCGAGCCCGGTATCCCGGCGACGTGCGCTTATTGAAACGTTTCGGTACGGTGTTGTCTGCAACGATGCAGCCGAAAGGAATCCCGTGGTCAAGCTACCCGAGACCGAGCAGGTCGACACCGCCGTGACGGTCGGTCTGGTCAGGACGCAGTACACCTCCGACCTCATTGGTCTCCCGCGACAAGGCCTTCGCCTGTTCTGGACGCTGGAGGCGCGACCGGCCAGCTCCGTGATCGGCTACCAGGTGCAGTGGCGCGATGGCGGTGACGACGCCCGCACCGGCGAACCCGCCGTCGGCGATGGCGCGCTCGGCGTGCTCGCTCCCGGCGGCGATCTGCCGGCCGGAGCGGAGCGCCACTACCGCGTGCGCGTCGCCACCGAGAACGGATGGAGCGCCTGGAGCGACGAGCTCACGGTCGAGGCCGGCGTCGACGAGATGACGGGTCGGGTGATCGGCGTCGAGTCCCCGCGCGCCGGGGCATCCCCCTACCTGCGCCGCGAGATCCTGCTGCGCGCCGCCCCGCAGCGCGCACGGCTTCGCGCCAGCGCGCTCGGCATCTACGAACTGACGATCAACGGCTCGCGTGTCGACGACGAGCACCTGTCACCGGGCTGGACGGCCTACCAGGAGCGCATCGTCGTGGCCACGCACGACGTGACCGACCTGCTCACCGAGGGCGAGAACGTCGTCGGCGCCATCCTCTCCGACGGCTGGTACCGGGGTCGACTCGGGTGGCGCCACCGGGACGCGATCTACGGCGACCAGCTGGGCCTGATCGCGCAGCTCGAGGTCGACTACGCCGACGGCACCCGCGAAGTGTTCACGACCGATCAGGCCTGGCGCGCGTCGACCGGCGCCGTCACCGCGTCGAGCATCTACGACGGCACCGACACCGACCTGACGCGCGAGCCGATCGGATGGAATCGGCCGGGCTTCGACGACGCCGGCTGGCGTCCCGTCCAGGAGCTCGCCGTGAGCGCCGACCTGTTCGAGCCGCGCGTTGCGCCGCCCGTGCGCACCGTCGCGGAGTTCCCGATGACGGTCACCGCGACGGATGAGCGATCGACCCTCGATAGCGGCCAGAACATCTCCGGCTGGGTGCGTCTTGTCGTGCGCGGCACGAAGGGCAGCATCGTCACGGTCCGCCACGCCGAGGTGCTGGAACCGGACGGCGCGCTTCACGTCGCGGCGCTGCGGTCGGCCAAGGCGACCGACACGTACGTGCTCGACGCCGACGGCAAGCACAGCCTGGAGCCGCGATTCACGTTCCACGGCTTCCGCTACGCCGACGTCGTCGGTGACGTCGAGATCCTCAGCGCCACGGCGGTCGCGATCAGCTCAGACACCCCGAAGCGCGGCCACTTCGAGTGCTCGCTCCCCGCGTTGAACCGGCTGCACGAGAACGTCGTCTGGTCTCAGCGCGACAACTTCGTCTCGGTGCCGACCGACTGCCCCCAGCGCGACGAGCGCATGGGCTGGACGGGCGACGCGCAGGCCTTCAGCGCGACCGCGAACACGCTGTTCGACTCCGAGACGTTCTGGCTGTCGTGGCTGCGCGATCTCAGCATCGACCAGGACGCCGACGGCTCGGTCGCCTCGGTCGTGCCGAACGTCCTCATCGACTCCGACTTCCTGCTCGACGGGGAGCCGACGTCGCTGATGGGCCGCGCGGGCTGGGGCGACGCCGCCACGATCGTGCCGTGGTCGGTCTACGAGTCGTACGGATCGACAGAGGTGCTCAGCCAGCAGCTCGGCAGCATGCGCAGCTGGGTGGACCACCTGCGACGTCGCGCCGGAGACGAGACCGTGCTGCCCACCGAGTTCCAGTTCGGCGACTGGCTCGACCCGGACGCTCCCGGAGACCGACCGTGGGAGGCCAAGGTGTCCGCCGACTTCGTGGCGAACGCGTTCTACGCGCGGTCCGCGCAGATTCTCGCTGCTGCCGAGCGGCTGGTGGGCGATGCGTCCGCCGCCGAGGAGGCAGCCGCGCTCGCCGAGCGCGTTGGCGAGGAGACCTGGCGGCGCTGGGGCGGGCAGGCTCGCACGAGCGTGGCCGGCCTCGCGCTCGCGATCGAGTTCGACATCGCCCCCGCCGCGCAGCGTGCCGAACTCGGCGAAGAGCTCGCACGCCTGGTCCGCGAGACCGACGGCCGCATCACGACCGGGTTCCTGGGAACTCCGCTCGTGCTGCCCGCTTTGGCCCGCACCGGTCACCTCGACGAGGCCTACCTGATGCTGCTGCGCCGGGACTCCCCGTCGTGGCTCTACCAGGTGGACCATGGCGGCACCACGATCTGGGAGCGATGGGACGCCATCCAGCCGGACGGCTCAATCCACCAGGGCGCGATGGACACCGGCGACTCGATGATCTCGTTCAACCACTACGCCTACGGCGCGGTGATCGACTGGGTGTATCGCTCGGTTGCCGGGATCGCCCCCGACATCGAGGACCCCGGCTACCGGCTGACGCGCTTCGCGCCGCGCCCCGCGGTCGGCATCGACTGGGCTCGGGCCTCGGTCGACACCCGGCTGGGTGCGGTGTCGATCGACTGGCGATGCGAGCCGGACGCCCTCACGATGTCGGTCGCGATTCCGACCGACGCGCGCGGCGTGCTCGACGCCCCCGTCACCGAGCGGTCGACGATCACGGTGGACGGGGTCGAGACCAGCAACGGCTCGATGCTCGCTCCGGGCAGCCACACGATCGTCGTCACCCATCCGGCGATCGCCGACCCGTCCGCCTGAGATCGACGAAGCGCTCGCGGGAGCCGCGCGAGCGCTTCGTCGTCTAGCGCGGCCGGCTCGACTCGCGAACGACGAGCTCGGGCTGGAAGACGACCTGCTCCCGACGCCCATCGCCACTGACCTCGTTGAGCAGCAGCTCGACCGCGCGCGATCCGATCAGCTCGCTCGGCTGACGGATCGAGGACAGCGGCACGACGGCGGCGGCCGCGAAGTCGATGTCGTCGTATCCGATGATCGCGATGTCATCCGGCACGGCGAGCCCACCCAGCAGCGCGAAGGCCTGGAGCACGCCGACCGCGAGGAGGTCGTTCGCCGCGAAGACCGCGTCGGGGCGGTCCTTCGCGTCGCGGGACCGGATAGCTTCCCCGGCCGCACGACCCTCCAGAACGGTCAGCGCCGCCGTGCTGAGCACCTCGAGCGTGGCGCCCGGCTGCTCGGCGACAGCGCGCCGGGCTCCCGCCAGACGGTCGCCGACCTGGCGGATCGTCGCCGGGCCCCCGATATAGGCGATCCGCCGGCGCCCCGTGTCGAGAAGGTGTCGCACCGCCATGTACCCGCCCGCGTCATCATCGACCGACACCGAGGAGAACGCATCGCCGTCGCTCAGCCGGTCGACCAGCACGGCCGCGACGCCGTGCTCGCGCAGGCGCTCGAGTCGAGCCGCTACGTCTCCGACCGGGGTGATCAGGACCCCCTGCACGCGCTGCTGCTCGAACAGGTCCAGATGCGCGGCCTCGCGCCGCGGATCGTCGTCGCTGTTGCCGAGCAGCACGGCGAGGTTGCTCTCGGCGGCGCGGCTCTCGGCGCCGCGCGCGACGTCGGTGAAGAAGGGGTTGCGCACGTCGAGCACGATCAGGCCGATGCTGAGACTCCGCCCCGCGCGCAGCTGCCGGGCCGCGTCATTGCGCACGAACCCCAGTTCGTCGATGACCGCCCGCACCCGCGCCACGGTCTTGGGCGCGACCTTGTCGGGCTGGTTCAAGACGTTCGAGACAGTGCCGACCGACACGTTCGCTCGCGCCGCGACATCCTTGACGCTCACTGCCATCTGCTGCTCCCCTGCACCTGGACACGACCACGCGCCCGCCGAGCAGGATATCGCGTGGTTTGCTCACTAATCTGCCTCCGCGCGGCGACGGCGGCTTGTGAACATCACCATCGTGCCATAGGCTTGAAACGATTCATGCATCACTCTCAAGGAGCCACTCAGTGACGAGCACCGCGGCTGCCTCGCAGTCCTGCGTTGACGCCTGGATCGACCCCGAGCTCTCGGCGGCGATCCGTGCACGCGTCGAGCGCCCGGCCGCCCCGGCAAGCAGCTCCTTGAGCCTCAACAACCAGCTGTCCGCAGCGGTAGAAAGCGACGCAACGTGAGCATTCTCAATTCCGACGTACTGGCCTCCCTCGAGAAGCAGGGCATCGAGCTGCCCTCCTGGGCCTTCGGCAACTCGGGCACGCGGTTCCGGGTGTGGACCACCGAGGGCACCCCGCGCGATCCGTTCGAGAAGATCGCCGACGCCGCCCAGGTCCACAAGCACACGGCCCTCGCGCCGCGCGTCGCACTGCACATCCCGTGGGACAACGTCGACGACTTCGCAGGCCTGCGCACCTACGCCGAAGACCTCGGTGTCACGCTGGGCACGATCAACTCGAACACGTTCCAGGACGAGGACTACAAGTTCGGAGCGCTCACCCACCACGACGAGCGCATTCGGCGGAAGGCGATCGACCATCACCTCGAGTGCATCGACGTCATGGACGCCACAGGTTCGCGCGACCTGAAGATCTGGCTCGCCGAGGGATCCAACTACCCCGGCCAGAACGACATGCGTGCTCGGCAGGATCGCCTCAGCGACTCGCTCCGGCAGATCTACGCGCGACTCGGCGACGACCAGCGACTGGTGCTCGAGTACAAGTTCTTCGAGCCGTCGTTCTATCACACCGATGTGCCCGACTGGGGAACCTCGTACGCGCACGTCGCCGCGCTGGGCGAGAAGGCCATGGTCTGCCTGGACACCGGGCACCACGCCCCCGGCACCAACATCGAGTTCATCGTGATGCAGCTGCTGCGGCTCGGCAAGCTCGGCTCCTTCGACTTCAACTCCCGCTTCTACGCGGACGATGACCTCATCGTCGGCGCCGCGGATCCGTTCCAGCTGTTCCGCATCCTGGTGGAGGTCGTCCGGGGCGGCGGGCTGAACAACCCCGATGTCGCCTTCATGCTCGATCAGTGCCACAACATCGAGGACAAGATCCCCGGGCAGATCCGCTCGGTGCTCAATGTGCAGGAGATGACCGCCCGTGCGCTGCTCGTCGACCGCGCAGCACTCGATGCCGCACAGGAGGCCAACGACGTGCTCACCGCCAACGAACTCCTGATGGACGCGTTCTACACGGACGTCCGTCCCGCCCTGGCGGAATGGCGCGAGTCGCGAGGCCTCGCCGCTGACCCGATGGCCGCCTACGCGGCGTCGGGATACCAGCAGGAGATCGCGTCGAGTCGCGTGGGCGGCACCGCCGCGAGCTGGGGCGCCTGAGCCCCGACACAACGCCTCCCAGAAGCGCTCCGCCGGCTCTGCGCCGCGGAGCGCTTCTGTGTGCGCCGGAGCAATCACCGCGGGCGCCAGAAGAAGAGGTTACTTGCGGAGACGGCGGGATTTGAACCCGCGGACCCCCAGAGGGGTCTCCACCTTAGCAGGGTGGTGCACTCGACCGGACTATGCGACGTCTCCCGGTATTGCCTTCGCAATCATAGCCGCCGACGGCGGGGATGACGAACGCGCGATCAGTTGGCGACGGCGCAGGTGTACTGGTCGGCGCTCTGGCCCTTGACGCCCGACACCGTGACGGGTTCAGTCGTCGGCGTCGCGGTGGCCGATTCCGTCGGCTCGGCCGTCGCGGTGGGCGCGTTCGGGTCGAGCGCGGAACCGCTGTGGTTGCTGTCGAGCGAGTCGCCGTCGAGAGCGATCGGGGTATCCGCCTGAAGCGCCGCGAACAGCGCGTCGGCTTGGGCCTGCAGCGGCGCGACCTTGCCCGCGTAGTACGACGGCGTCGTGACCCCGGTCGTGCTCGGGTACTGCACGAGAACGATGTTCTCGAGCGGGATGTCCTTCAGCACGAGGGCGATCGACACCAGGATGTCCACGCGCCCGAAGTTCTGCGACAGCGTCATGTTCTGCGTCGCGGCCTTCGCCAGGCTGTACACCGTGGCGGCATCGCTCAGCGTCTCATCGCTCTTGAGCGTGCGCACCAGCGACGACAGGTACACCTGCTGCGAGCTGATGCGGCCGAGATCGCTGCCATCGCCGACGCCGTGGCGAGAGCGCAGGAACTGCAGCGCCGTGGCGCCTTCAAGCGTGTTCGTTCCCGCTTTCAGGTTGAGCCCGACATACGAGTCAGTGAGGTCTCCGTCGATGCAGACATCGACACCGCCGACGGCGTTCGACATCTCGATGACACCGACGAAGGTGATGAGCCCGGCGAACTGGATCTCGAGACCGGTCAGGTTCTCGACCGTGTCGACCGTGCAGCTGAGTCCCCCGTAGAACAGCGTCGTGTTCATGGAGGTGGCGGTGGCCGGCCCGCCGTTCTCGCACGCGGGCAGCGGCACCATGAGGTCGCGCGGGATGCTCACGAGAGTTGCGCTCTGGTGGTCCTCCGCGACGTGCAGAAGCATCGTGACATCGTTCAGCGTCGAGCTCTCGTAGCCGCCGATCTCGGCGTTGTCGCCCTCGCGGGTGTCGCTGCCGACGATCAGGATGTTGAAGCCGCCCTCGTAGGGACCGACGCTCGGCGGGAGCGCGACGGCGTCGAAGCCGATGGCCTCGGTCTCGATGTCACCGGCCGTCTGCCAGACAGCGATGCCGGCGACCGCGGAACCCGAGACGAGGAGGACGGCGAGGCCGCCGCCGATCAGGCCGAGCACGGCCCTCCAGGCCCGGGCGCGCTTCTGGCGTCCGTGGCGCGCCACGGTCGGACGCACGCGGGCGGATGCCTTCACGCGTTCCAGCTTCTTGTCGCTCACGGGACCTCACTTGACGTCGGACAGAATTCACAGGGGCGCCTCAGCATCCCCAGCGGCGGAGGGCGTGGGATTCGAACCCACGAGACATTTCTGCCCACCAGTTTTCAAGACTGGCTCCATCGGCCGCTCGGACAGCCCTCCCGTAAATCGATCGTGAGTCTAACCGACCGCAGCCAGGTCAATCCTGGAAATGGAGTGCGAGCGCGGCGGCCGCGCCGTCGTCGAGATCCGTGCTGGTGGTGTCGTTGGCAACGGCGAGCACCTCCGGCGGGGCCTGGCCCATGGCGATGCCGAGACCCTCCGCGCTCGCCCAGGCGAGCATGTCGATGTCGTTGCGCCCGTCGCCGATCGCCGCCACGCGGCTGCGCGGCACCCCGAGCAGCTGGCGCACGCGCTCCAGGGCTGTCGACTTGTTGACGCCGTCGGGGGCGATGTCGAGCCACGAGGTCCAGCCGACGTTGTAGCTGACCTTGTGCAGGCCCATGCGGTCGACGATCTCGAGGAAGTCCTCGGTCGCGTGATCGGGGGCGAGCACGACGACTCGCGTCGCCGGAGCGCCGAGCAGGTCGTCGAACTCGACCTGCCGGCTCGTCGTGGCGAGCGCTCCCTCGGGGAACGTGCCGGTGTAGCGGAAGACGCCGTCGGCGTCCTCGACGGCGAAGCTCGCATCCGAGAGGTGCCCGCGGATCGTGGTGAGCACGTCGGTCGGGTCGAAGGTCTCGGTGAGGAAGCGCGCGTAGGAATCCGGCTCGCTCTCATCGCGCTCGAGCACGATCGCGCCGTTGGCGCACACGACATACCGCGGGGTCAGCCCCAGTCGCTCGAGCACGGGCAGCGTCATCGAGACGGAGCGGCCGGTCGCGAGCGTGACCTCGTGCCCCAGATCGCGCACGCGCGTGACCTCCTCGATCACGCTGCGACCCATGGCGCCGTCCTCACGCAGAACCGTGCCATCGATGTCGAGTGCCACCAGCCAGGCCGAGGTCACGCGAGCGGCTCCAGCACGGTCAGTCCACCGAGGAAGGGACGCAGCGGTTCGGGCACCGTGACCGAGCCGTCGGCGCGCTGGTGCGTCTCGAGCAGCGCCACGATCCACCGCGTCGTCGCCAGGGTGCCGTTGAGGGTGGCCACGGGCGCGGACTTGCCGCTCTCGGTGCGGTAGCGGGTGTCGAGCCGGCGCGCCTGGAAGGTGGTGCAGTTCGAGGTGCTCGTCAGCTCGCGGTACGCGTCCTGCGTCGGCACCCAGGCCTCGACATCGAACTTGCGCGCGGCGCTCGAGCCGAGGTCGCCGGCGGCGGTGTCGATGACCCGGTAGCTGAGCCCGAGGCTCTGCAGCATGCCCTCCTGCAGGGCGAGCAGCCGCTCATGCTCGGCCTCCGCCTCGGCAGGATCGATGTAGCTGAACATCTCGAGCTTCTGGAACTGGTGCACGCGGATGATGCCGCGGGTGTCCTTGCCGCCCGACCCCGCCTCACGGCGGTAGCAGGTCGACCATCCGGCGTAGCGGAGCGGTCCGCCCGAGATGTCGAGGATCTCGTCCTTGTGGTACCCGGCGAGCGCCACCTCGCTGGTGCCGGTCAGGTACAGCTCGTCGCGCTCCAGGTAGTAGATCTCGTCCGAGTGCGCGCCCAGGAACCCGGTGCCCGCCATGATGTCGGGGCGCACCAGGGTCGGTGTGATGAGGGGGGTGAAGCCCGCCTCGAGCGCACGGTCGAGCGCGAGGTTCATGAGCGCCAGCTCGAGCCGCGCGCCGACGCCCTTCAGGAAGTAGAAGCGCGAACCGCTGACCTTGGCGCCGCGCTCCATGTCGATCGCGCCGAGCATCTCGCCGAGAGCGAGGTGGTCGCGCGGCTCGAAGTCGAAGCTCGGCTTCTCGCCGACCTCGCGCAGGGTGATGAAGTCGTCCTCGCCGCCCGCCGGCACGCCCTCGATCACGATGTTCGGGATGCTTCCCGCGATGCGCGCGAAAGCTTCCTCTGCCTCGCTCGCCGTCTGCTGCAGCGCCTTCACCCGCGCCGCGAGCTCCTGCGCCTGCGCGACCAGGGCGGCCTTCTCGGCCTTGGGTGCCGCGGCGACCGTCTTGCCGAAGGCGTTCTGCTCGGCCCGCGCCGACTCGAACTCGGTGATGGCGGTGCGACGCGCGAGATCGGCCGCGATCGCCTCGTCGACGAGAGCGACCGACTCACCTCGCGCTTCCTGCGAGGTGCGGACGGTCTCCGGGTTTTCACGCAGCAGCAGAGGGTCGATCACTCCACCATCCTATTCAGCGCTTTGGAAGCGAGGATGGCTAGGGTGTCGCCATGACGACACCGCCCTCGGGCACGCCCCCGCGAGCCGCCATCATCGTCAACCCCGCCAAGGCGAACGTGTCGAAGCTGCGCAGCGCGATCGCACGCGCCGAGGCCGCCGGCGGGTGGGCCGAGAGCCTGTGGCTGGAGACCACGACGGAGGACATCGGCCACGCGCAGGCGCGCGAAGCGCTCGACGCCGGCGCCGATCTCGTCGTCGCCGCGGGTGGCGATGGCACCGTGCGGGCGGTCGCGGAGACGCTCAGCGGATCGGCGGCGTCGTTCGCGATCATCCCCTCGGGCACCGGCAACCTGTTCGCTCGCAACGTCGACCTCAACTCGCTCAGCGTCGAGGAGGCCGTGCGGGTCGCCTTCGCGGGCGTCGACCGCCCCATCGATCTGGGCATGATCGAGTTCGAGCGTCCCGACGGCGAGCGCCGCAAGCACGGCTTCCTGGTCATGGCAGGTCTCGGCATCGACGCGCAGATGGTGGCCAACACGAACCCCGAGCTGAAGAAGCGGGTGGGCTGGCTGGCGTACGTCGACGCGATCGCGCGTTCGCTGCGCGACCCGCGCCGCATCCGGCTGCGCGCCCAGCTGGACGACCGTCCTCCGCGGGCGACCATGGTGCACAGCCTGCTGATCGGCAACTGCGGCATGCTGCCCGGCCACATCACCCTGCTGCCGGACGCGAAGCTCGACGACGGACGCTTCGACATCGTCACGCTGCGTCCTCACGGCTTCTTCGGCTGGGTGCGAGTCTGGGTGGCGCTCGTGTGGGAGAACGGCGTGCTGCGGCGCAGCACGGTCGGACGCAAGATGATGAGCAGCGGCCGACGGGTGCGCGTGCTGCGCTACCTCCAGGGCGAGCGGCTGACGGTGAGGCTCGAGCGCCCCGACCAGATGGAGGTCGACGGCGACTCGATCGGCGACGTGATCGCCTTCCGCGCCTGGGTGGAACCGGGAGCGCTGACGCTGCGCCTCGCCGCCGACTAGCCGGCGTCCGGCGTCACGGCGGGCGCCGAGAGCGGCTGCTCGGGCTCGCCCGAGAGGATTCCGCGCAGCCAGTCGCGAGCCTCGATGAAGATCTCGTCGCCGTAGCGGCCGTCGACCGTCACGCGCTGCTGGTCGGCGCGCGGGTACGAGCCGAGGAAGATCACGTTGGGGCTGAAGCGCTTGAGGCCGAGCAGCGCGTCGGCGACGCGCTCGTCGTGCACGTGCCCGTCGAGGTCGACGACGAAGCGGTATCGCCCCATGCTGTCGCCGATCGGGCGCGACTCGAGCAGGCTCAGGTTGACCCCCCGCGTCGCGAACTGCTCGAGCATCTCGACGAGGCCGCCCGGCTGATCGGTGGGGAGCTCGACGATGACGCTGGTCTTGTCGGCCCCGGTGCGCTCCGGGATGGCGCGGCTCGCGCTCACCAGCACGAAGCGGGTGACGGCGTTCGGGTTGTCGCCGATCTTCTCGGCGAGCACGTCGACGGGGTACTCGCGGTCGATTCCGGGCGGGGCGATCGCCGCATCCGCAAGACCCGGATCGCCGAGCCCCGCTGCCGCCGCCACGTTCGAGCTCGCCGGGAAGTGCTCGTGCTCGGGCAGCTCGCGATCCAGCCACAGGTGGCACTGCGCGTAGGCCACCGGATGCGCGGCGACGATCTTGACGTCGGCGAGCGCCGTGCCGGGCCGGGCGACGAGCACGAAGTCGACCGGCACGAGGTACTCGCCGACGATGCGAAGCCCCGGCACGTTGGCGAGCGCGTCCTGGGTGGCGCTGACACCGCCCTCCACGCTGTTCTCGATCGCGATCATCGCGGCGACGCTGCGGCCCGAGGTGACATCCTCGAGCGCCTCGCCGACGTTGTTGACGCTGCGCCAGACGTGGCCCCGGGCGGCGTCGACCTGGTTGAGCGCGGCCCACGTGAAGGTGCCCGCCGGGCCGAGATAGCTGTAGGTGTCCGGCATGCTGTGAGCCTAGCGGCCACCCGCTCGGGCAGGATGGAGGCATGAGCAAGCTGCCCGCCCCCGTGCAACGCCTGATCGACGCGACGAACGCCGGAGACTCGGCGGCCTTCGCGGCCGCTTTCGCCCCCGAAGCCGTGCTGATCGACTGGGGCAAGGAGTTCGCAGGCGCCGAGGCCATCGCGGAGTGGAACGAGTCCGACAACATCGGTCGCGACTCCCGCTTCCGCGTCGTCGGGGTCGAGCGCGACGGCGAGGCTCACCTGGTGCGGATCGCCGTCAGCGGCAAGGGCTTCAACGGCGAGAGCTTCTTCCGCTTCACCGTCGCCGATGAGCTGATCAGTCGACTCGAGATCGCCCCGTAGGCCTGCCCGCGGCCTCCCACGCCCACGCCGGGTTGCCGGTGGCTTCGGCCGTGACGCTCCAGAGCCGCTCGCGCTGGGCCGCGTCGCGGGCCGAGCGCGGCAGGGCGACCACCCGGCGTTTCTCGTCGACGTAGACGTCGCTCCCGCGCGGATGACGCGGCGCGCCAGCGCCGAGGTCGACGTACACGTCCGCCAGCGCCTCGGCCGGCATCGCGAGCCGGTTCTTGGGCGCGTACAGCGCTCGAAGGATCGGCGGCTGCTCGGCGAGCCGGTCGGCATCGAGGCGGACCGCGGGGACGCGCAGGCAGGAGACGTCGACGAGATCGCCGACTCGCTCGGCAAGGGTGACCGCCGTCATCACCTGGGCGAGCTTGGAGTGGTAGTAGGCCTTCGTCGGGGTGAACCAGCTGCCGTCGGTGAGCGCATCGAAGCGAATCGCCAGGCCCGGCATCGTGACCAGTCCCTTGCTGGCGACGAAGACCACGCGGGGACTCGGCGCGGCGGCGAGCGCGCCGCTCACCCGCGCCGTGAACTCGGTCGGACCGAGGTGGTTGGTCGCCCAGAACAGCTCCTGACCCGTCTCCGTGAATCGCGCCTCTCGGGCCGACAGGTCGAACACCGCGGCGTTGTTGATGAGCACATCGAGCGGTCCGTCGGCGACGACCGTCTCGGCCGCGCCGGCGATGCTGACCGGGGATGCGAGGTCGAGCTCGACCAGGCGCACCCGCGCTCGCGCCTCGGGCTGCAGCGTGGCGATGGCCAGCTCACCGCGTTCTCGAGAGCGGCTCAGCGCGATGACGTCGGCTCCGGACTCGGCGAACCTCCGGACGGCGCGCAGGCCGATTCCTGAGTTGGCGCCCGTGATTGCGACCCGCATGTCGATCCTTTCGTTCGGCTTGTTCCGAACTTTCCGAACGAAGCCTACACTGGACGAGTGAGCCCACAGGAAGAGCTGGCCGAGGACTTCGCGCAGCACTACGTGCGCCTCGGGATGACGACCACCGCCGCGCGCGTGCTGGGGCATCTGCTCGTCGAGCCGAGCGGACGCGCCGACGCGCCGAGTCTCGCCGCGGCGCTCGGCGTCGCCAAGAGCTCGATGAGCGTCGCCCTCGCGACCCTGGAGACTCTCGGCCTCGTCGTCCGCTCGCGCCCGCCGCGCGAGCGTCGCGACAGCTACGCGCTGGGAGACGACGCGTTCGAGAAGGCCTTCGCCAGCAAGCTGCCCGCGCTCAGCTCGTTCGCCGCGCTGGCCGACCGCGGGCTCGAGCTGGCCGAGCCCGACTCCTCGTCGGCACAGCGCCTCGAGCGGATGCGCGCGTTCTACGCGTTCATGCTGCGCGAGTTCCCGAAGCTCCTCGACCAGTGGCAGCGCGAGAGCGTCGGCGGGCAGACCTAGCCGCCTCGTCACCGCGTCACCCAAGTGGGAGACTGGAGGCATGTCCTCCCGCGCCGGCACCCCCGCCCAGCCGTCCGACCTGATCGACGTTCGCGAACTGGTTGACGCGTACTTCCACCGCGTCCCCGATCTCTCGGACCCGGCGCAGCGCGTCGTGTTCGGCACGAGCGGCCATCGCGGCTCCAGCCTCGACGGCGCGTTCACCGAGACGCACATCGCCGCGACCACGCAGGCGATCGTCGAGTACCGCGCCGCCCACGGCATCACCGGCCCGGTCTTCGTCGGCCGCGACACCCACGGGCTGTCCCGCCCCGCGGAGACCACCGCGCTGGAGGTGCTGGAGGCGAACGGCGTGACGGCGCTCGTCGACGAGTTTGACGACTTCGTGCCGACGCCGGCGCTCAGCCGCGCGATCATCGCGTACAACAGGGCGCACGCGGGTGGTCCGCAGGCCGACGGCATCGTCATCACGCCCTCGCACAATCCGCCGCGCGATGGCGGCTTCAAGTACAACCCGCCGCACGGCGGCCCCGCCGACTCGGATGCGACCGGCTGGATCGCGGCCCGCGCCAATGAGCTGATCGAGGGCGGCATGCGCGAGGTCAGGCGCTCCGAGCCGAGCGCGGTCGAGACCTACGACTACCGCGGCGAGTACGTCGCCGATCTTGCCAACGCGATCGATGTCGACGCGATCCGGGGCGCCGGCCTGCACCTCGGCGCCGATCCGCTGGGCGGCGCGAGCGTGCACTACTGGCAGCTGATCGCCGAGAAGTTCGGGCTCGACCTGACGGTCGTGAACCCGGCAGTGGACCCGACCTGGTCGTTCATGACGCTCGACTGGGACGAGAAGATACGCATGGATCCCTCATCCGCTTCGGCGATGGCGAGCGTCGTCGCGAAGCGCAGCGAGTTCGACCTGCTCACCGGCAACGATGCGGACGCCGACCGGCACGGCATCGTCACGCCCGACGGCGGACTGATGAACCCGAACCACTTCCTCGCGGTGGCGATCCAGTACCTGTTCACCCACCGCGACGGGTGGAGCCCGGATGCGGCGATCGGCAAGACGCTCGTCTCGAGCTCGATGATCGACCGCGTCGCGGCCTCCCTGGGGCGGCGCCTGTGGGAGGTTCCGGTCGGGTTCAAGTGGTTCGTGCCCGGTCTCATCGACGGCTCGGTCGGCTTCGGCGGCGAGGAGAGCGCGGGCGCGAGCTTCCTCGCGCTCGACGGCTCGGCGTGGACGACCGACAAGGACGGCATCCTGCTGGCCCTCGCGGCGGCCGAGATCCGCGCGGTCACCGGAAAGAGCCCCAGCACGCTCTATGCCGAGCTGACCGCTGAGTTCGGCGACCCCGCCTACGCGCGTGTGGATGCCGCCGCGAGCAAGGAGCAGAAGGCGCGGCTCGGCAAGCTCTCGGGCGCCGACATCACCGCCGACACCCTCGCGGGCGATCCGATCACGGCGCGCCTGTCGGAGGCGCCCGGCAACGGCGCCGCGATCGGCGGCGTCAAGGTCGAGACGGAGCACGCCTGGTTCGCCGCGCGACCCTCGGGCACGGAGGACGTCTACAAGATCTACGCCGAGTCGTTCCGCGGGCCCGAGCACCTCGCCGAGGTGCAGGCTGCGGCGAAGGACATCGTCGACACCGCCCTGGGGGGTTAGCCCTCTCAGTTGTAGGCAGGAGCGGCTGGCAGGCCGAAGAACTCCTCGAGTGTCTGGATCCCGGTCTCGTGCATCTCGGTCGAGAGCTCGATGCCCACGTAGCGGTAGTGCCACGGCTCGAACTGGTACCCGGTGATGTCGGTGAGCCCGTCCGGGTAGCGCAGGATGAAGCCGTACTCCCACGCGTTCTCTGCCAGCCAGGACCCCTGCGGAGTATCGGCGAAGCAGGCCTGCAGCGAGCAGGTCCGCGGGATCGCGTCGATGTCGATGACGAGTCCGGTCTGGTGCTCGCTGTAGCCGGGGCGCGCGGTCAGCAGGTCGTTGCCGCCGTATACCTGCTGCTGCGCGGCGTAGCTGCGGTAGGTGCTGAGCGCCTGCATCTGGTGGCCGGTCTCCGATTCGAAGTCGGCGAACATCCGGACGACGGCATCGGAGGCGACCTCCTGGAGCTGCGCGTAATTGACGTAGGGAACGGGAACGGGCACCAGACCTGAGGGCTCGAAGCTCGGCGGGTCGAAGGGGCGCAGCTTGTTGACGACGACCCACAGGCTGTTCGGGTCGTCGATCGAGTAGAGCGACATGTTGAAGCGCGCGCGCGGCTCGAAGGAGTCGTTGGTCGCCGGCTGCTCGATGGCTCCGGACACGATCATCTCCTGCTCCGGCGCGGCGCCGAGATTCGGGATGCCGACCACGGCGACCGTGACCCCGATCGCCGCCACGGCGAGCACCGCGACACCGCCGATCACGAGCGCGATGCGTCGTCGCGCGCGACGCCCGCGACCTCGCTCGGCGGAGCGGATCTCGGCACGTCGGGTCGGCAGCTCGCTCACCGGCTCAGCATACGAGGTTGCCGCCGAGGCGGCGCCAGCATCGCGCTGATCAGGGATTTCGATCGGCGCCGCGACCGCATGTTGACAGCGCGGGCGACGCGGGCTAGCTTGGGCCTCGGCTTCATGGGAGCGCTCCCACGACCACCACGCTTGTCGCGTGGGAGCGCTCTCATAGGCCGCACCTATTCCACGCACACAAAGGAGTGACCGTGAGTTTCTCACGACGCAAAGTTGCTGCCGCCGTCGCCGGCGCCGCCACATTCGCCCTCGTAGTTTCCGGATGCGCTGCGAGCGGAGGAGAGTCGACCGACGACGTCACGCTGACTCTCGCGACGTTCAACGACTTCGGCTACACGGACGAGCTTCTCGCCCAGTTCACCGAAGAGACCGGCATCGCCGTCGTCCACAACAAGGCGGCGACGTCGAACGACGCACGCGCCAACTACTTCCAGAAGCTCGGCAAGACCGGCCTCGCGGACGTTGAGGCCGTCGAGATCGACTGGTTCACCGAGGCGATGCAGTACGCCGACCTCCTCGCGCCGGTTCCGACCGAGCTCGAGGGTCGCTGGCTCGACTGGAAGGAAGCCTCGGCGACCGACTCGGAGGGCAACCTCATCGCCTACGGCACCGACATCGGCCCGCAGGGCATCTGCTACCGCGCCGACCTGTTCGAGGCGGCCGGCCTGCCGACCGACCGCACCGAGGTCGCCGCGCTGTTCGACGGCGACTGGGACAACTTCTTCTCGATCGGCGCGGACTACACCGCGGCGACCGGCAAGCCGTTCATCGACTCGGCGAACTCGGTGCTCCAGGGCATGGTGAACCAGCTCGACATCGCGTACGAGGAGACCGACGGCACGATCGTCGCCACCGAGAACGCCGACATCGCCGCCGCGTACGACGCGGTCGTCGAGAAGGCCGTGCCGATCTCGGCCTACGCCGGTCAGTGGAGCGAGGACTGGTTCGCGTCGCTGTCCAGCGGCGAGTTCGCGACCATGCTCTGCCCGGGCTGGATGCTCGGCGTCATCTCGGGCAACGCGCCCGACGTGGCCGGCTGGGACATCGCCGACGCCTTCCCCGGCGGCGGCGGCAACTGGGGCGGCTCGTACCTGACCGTTCCCGCCAACGGTGCCAACGTCGAGGCTGCTCAGCAGCTCGCCGCATGGCTCACCTCGCCCGAGGTGCAGATGCAGGCCTTCGCCAACGCGGGAACCTTCCCGAGCCAGGTCGAGGCGCTCGCGAGCGATGAGCTCGCCGCGGCGACGAACGAGTACTTCAACGAGGCCCCCACCGGTGAGATCCTCACCTCGCGCGCCGAGGCCATCACGGTCGCGACGTTCAAGGGCCCGCAGTACTTCCAGTTCCACGACGCTCTGCAGAACGCCGTGACCCGCGTCTTCGATGGCCTCGAGGACAAGGACACCAGCTGGAACACCTGGGTGACTGAGGTCTCGGCCTTCTAGGCCGCATCCTCTCGGTGCGGGCCGCGTGCCCTGCGGCCCGCACCGATTCCCTCCCCTGACCAAGACGCAACCGGAAAGTCGCACCATGAGCGCCGCGCCCACGAAGAACCCCCCGGGAGTTCGAGTCCTCTCGTTCTCGAACAAGCTGAGCCGCTGGGATCTGAAGATCTCGCCGTACCTCTACATCTCGCCGTTCTTCATCATGTTCGCGATCGTCGGGCTCTTCCCGATCGCCTACACCGCCGTCATCTCGTTCATGGACTGGGACCTCGTCCGCAACAGCGGCGAGTTCATCGGCTTCGACCAGTACATCTGGATCCTGCAGCAGCCGCACTTCTGGACGGCGCTGCGCAACACCTTCAGCATCTTCCTGCTCTCGACCGTGCCGCAGCTGATCCTCGCGATCTTCATCGCCGCGATGCTCGACCGCAACATCCGCGCCAAGACCTTCTGGCGCATGGGAGTTCTGCTCCCCTTCGTCGTCGCCCCCGTCGCCGTCGGCCTCATCTTCAACGTCGTGTTCGCCGACAACTTCGGCCTCGTCAACGGCATGCTCGCCGACCTCGGCATCGACGGAATCCCGTGGCACAAGGATCCGTTCTGGAGCCACATCGCCATCGCGACGATGGTCAACTACCGCTGGACCGGCTACAACACGCTGATCCTGCTGGCCGCCATGCAGGCCGTGAACCGAGAGTACTACGAGGCGGCCACGGTCGACGGCGCCGGCAAGTTCCGCCAGTTCACCAGCATCACCCTGCCCTCGCTCAAGCCGACCCTGATCTTCGTGATCATCACCTCCACCATCGGCGGACTGCAGATCTTCGACGAGCCGCGCGTCTTCGACCAGTTCGGCCGCGGCGGCGCCGGCCAGCAATGGCTGACCATCACGCTCTACCTCTACGACATCGGGTGGGGACAGTGGAACTTCGGCCGCGCGGCAGCGCTGGCCTGGATCCTGTTCATCATCATCCTGCTGATCGGACTCATCAACCTGCTGATCACACGCACGCTCGTCCGCGACGAGGGCACCCGCAGCGTCGAAAAGCCGCGTCGGTCTCTGAAGAAGAAGAAGGAGGTCACGCGATGACCACCACCACGACTCCCGCCGCGGCGACACCGGTCGCGAGCCCGTCGTCCTCGGCCCGGCCTCCGCGCCAGCGGACCCGGCACATCCGCGGCAACCGCCCCGGCTTCTGGACATACGCGACACTCGCGGTCGTCTTCATCAGCGCTGCGTTCCCCCTCTACTGGTCGTTCGTGATCGGATCCGGCGACGCCTCCTCGCTGCGCGAGCGCCCCTGGTGGCCGGGTGGCAACTTCGTCGACAACGCGCTCGCCGTCATGACGAACGAGGCCGTGAACTTCTGGCCCGCGCTCTGGAACTCGATCTACTCCTCGTTCCTGATCGCGATGGCGGTCGTGACCACCTCGACCCTCGCCGGCTGGGCCTTCGCCAAGCTGAAGTTCCACGGCGGTCCGGCGCTGCTCGCCTTTGTCGTCGCGACGATGGCGGTGCCGCAGCAGCTCGGCGTCGTGCCGCTCTACATCCTCTTCTCGGAGCTCGGCTGGACCGGCCAGATCGGCGCGATCATCGTGCCCGCACTGACGAGCGCCTTCGGAGTGTTCTGGATGACGCAGTACCTGCGCCAGTCGGTGCCGGACGAGCTCATCGAGGCGGCGCGCGTCGATGGCGCGTCGATGATCCGCACCTTCTGGACGGTGGGCGTCGTCGCCGCCCGCCCTGCCGCGGCGATGCTGTTCCTCTTCACCTTCGTCGGGGCATGGAACAACTTCTTCTGGCCGTTCATCGTGTTGGATCGCCAGAACCCGACTCTTCCGGTGGCGCTCTCGCTCCTGCAGTCGAATTACTTCGTCGACTACTCGATCGTGCTCGCCGGCGTCGTGCTCGCGACCATTCCGCTGCTGCTGCTGTTCATCTTCGCCGGAAAGCAGCTGGTCAGCGGCATCATGGCCGGCGCCGTCAAGGGCTAGCAGCCCCCCAGCAAACGTCCATTCAACGAGAGAACTCTGTCTACATGTCCTCCTCCACCACCCCTCGCGCGTTCCCGAAGGACTTCCTGTTCGGTGCCGCCACGGCCGCCTACCAGATCGAGGGCGCCGCCCACGAGGACGGCCGCACCGACTCGATCTGGGATGCCTTCGCCCGCGTGCCGGGTGCCGTCGTCGGGATGGACAACGGCGACGTCGCGTGCGACCACTACCACCGCTACCGCGACGATGTCGCCCTCATGAACGAGCTCGGCCTGCAGACCTACCGGTTCTCGACCTCGTGGTCGCGGGTCTGCCCGGACGGCGGTGCCGTCAACCCGGCGGGCATCGACTTCTACTCGCGCCTCGTCGACGAGCTGCTCGACACGGGCATCCACCCGTGGCTGACCCTCTACCACTGGGACATGCCGCAGGCGCTGGAGGAGCTGGGCGGCTGGCCCGCCCGCGACACCGCATCCCGCTTCCTCGACTATGCGATGGCCGTGCACGACGCCCTCGGCGACCGCGTGACGTCGTGGACGACCCTCAACGAGCCGTGGTGCTCCTCGTTCCTCAGCTACATCGGCGGGGAGCACGCCCCGGGCCGGCAGGACCCGGCGGCGGGTCTCGCGGCGGGTCACCACCTGCTGCTCGGCCACGGCATGGTCGTGAAGGAGCTGCGCGCCCGCGACCCGAAGCTGAGTCTCGGGATCACCCTCAACCTGACCGTCGCCGATGCCGCCGACCCGAACGACGCCGGAGACCGGGACGCGGCCCGACGCATCGACGGACAGTTCAACCGCTTCTTCCTCGACCCGATCTTCCGCGGCGAGTACCCCGCCGACGTGCTCGACGACGTCGCGGGCCTCGGCTTCGAGAACGTGGTGCAGCCCGGTGACCTCGACGTGATCTCGAGCCCGATCGACATGCTCGGCGTGAACTATTACCACGGCGAGCTCGTCGGCGTCCGGCCCGCCAACGGCGACACGAAGCCGGCGGCGGCCCCCTCCGAGCGACCCAAGCGCTCCCCGTTCCCCGCGGCCGAGGGCGTCCACTGGCACAAGCGCGACCTGCCGACCACGGCGATGGGCTGGGAGGTCCAGCCGGAGGGCCTCACGAGACTGCTCACCCGCATCCACGAGGAGTACGCCGCTCCGGCGGGCGTCGCTCTTGCGGTGACCGAGAACGGCGCCGCGTACGACGACGAGGTGACCGCCGATGGCGAGGTGCACGACGCCGATCGCGTCGCCTTCCTGGAGGCGCACCTCTCGGCCGTGCTCGACGCGATCGAGGGTGGCGTGCCCGTGCACGGCTACTTCTACTGGTCGCTCATGGACAACTACGAGTGGGCCTGGGGCTACGACAAGCGCTTCGGCATTGTGCGCGTCGACTACGACACGCTCGAGCGCACCCCGAAGGACAGCGCTCGTCGGTACCAGAGCATCATCGCCGCCCGCGCCTTGTGAATGCCGAGTCATTAGACTCTCGCCCATGACGCGCGACACCGTGGCCCCGCGGGTCGCACCGACCCTCGAAGCGGTCGCTGCGGCGGCGGGCGTCTCGCGCTCGACGGTGTCGCGCGTGGTGAACGGCTCGAGTCAGGTGAGCCCCGAGGTGCTCGCCGCCGTCACCCAGGCGATCGAACGCCTGAACTACGTGCCCAATCGGGCCGCTCGGTCGCTCGCGAATCGGCAGACCTTGGCGATCGCGCTCGTCGTTCCCGAAGACACCCAGCGCTTCTTCGGCGACCCGTTCTTCTCCGAGGTGATGCTCGGCATCACGGGCGTGCTCGAGGACAGCGACTACGTGCTCAACCTGCAGCTCGCGAAGCCTTCCGCCCCATCCGAGAAGGCGAAGCGCTATCTGCTCGGCAACAACGTCGACGGGGCGATCGTGGTCTCGCACCACTCGGGCGACGAGTTCTTCACGACGCTGGACGCGACAATCCCGGTGGTCTTCGGCGGGCGCCCCTTCCAGCCCGCGCAGCACCCGAGCAGCTACGTCGACGTCGACAACGCGGCCGGGGCCGCCCAGGCGACCCAGCACCTGATCGGGCTCGGCCGGCGCAAGATCGCCTCGATCTCGGGCCCGGCCGACATGCAGGCCGCCCTCGACCGCCAGCAGGGCTGGCGCGACGCGCTCACCGCCGCGGGGCTCGATGCCTCGCTCTCCGCCTCGGGCGACTTCACCATGGCCGGCGGCGCGCTGGCGATGCGCGACCTGCTGGAGCGCGACCCGGCCATCGACGCCGTCTTCGCCGCGAGCGACCTGATGGCCAGCGGCGCGATCTCGGTGCTGCGACGCGCGGGCAAACGGATCCCCGAAGATGTCGCCGTTGTCGGCTTCGACGACAGCCCGGCGGCGCTGACGGGCGAGATCGCTCTGACCACGGTCCATCAGCCGTCGCGGCTGATGGGTGCCGAGATGGCCCGCATGCTTCTCGCGCGGCTGCGCGGCGAGCGCCTCGAGCGCTCCCGCGTCATGCCGACTCATCTGGTGATCCGCGACAGCGCCTAGCCGATCGACGCGCGCCAGCGCGCTGGCGCCGCGTTTGCCAGAATCTGCGGATGAGCGATCTCGTCCGACACGACACCGACCGCAACCGCTACGTGCTGATGCGCGGCGACCGTGAGATCGGGAAGAGCCTCTACGAACTCGACGGGGGGATCATTCGATTCACCCACACGGTGACCGATGCCGACCTCGAGGAGCGCGGCCTCGGCTCACGCCTCGTGCGCGAGGCCCTGGACGACGTTCGCGCGACCAGTTCCGCGCGCATCGTCGCCGAGTGCCCCTTCGTCGCGCGCTTCATCGCCAAGCACCCGGAGTACCAGGATCTGACGACGCGCTAGCTCGTCGCTTCGGCCCCTCTTCCCGAACGCCGCGGCACGACCAGCACGCGGCCGTCGAGGTGGACGACGTCGACCGGCAGCTCGTAGACCTCCGAAAGCAGGTCGGCGCGCATCACCTCCGCGGGCTGGCCGATCGCTTCCAGCCGACCGGCGCGCAGCAGCGCAACTCGGTCAGCCGCGGCCGCGGCCAGCGAGAGGTCGTGCAGCACGATCACGACCGCGCGTCCGGCGGCCGCCAAACCGCGAGCTATGCGCAGCACGTCCTCCTGGTGGCGCAGATCGAGCGCGGCGGTCGGCTCGTCGAGGAACACGATCGGCGTGTCCTGCGCGAGCACGCGGGCGAGCGAGACTCGGGCGCGCTCACCCCCCGAGAGCTCGGTGAACCGCCGATCGAGGAGTCGGCCGACGTCGGCGCGAGCGACCGCCGAGATGATGGCGCCCTCGTCGCGTTCGAAGTCGGGGGTGCGCGCCCAGGGGCTGCGCCCCATCTCGACCACCTCGCGCACGCGGAACGGGAAGCTCAGCGCGTTCTCCTGCGTCAGGACCGCCCGCCGGCGCGCGAGCTCGATCACCGAGTAGCTGGCGATGTCGCGCTCACCGAGTCGGACCCGCCCGCGACTCGCGCCGCGCTCGCCGCTCAGCACCGACAGCAGACTCGACTTGCCGGCTCCGTTCGGGCCGACGAGCGACAGCACCTCGCCGGCACGCACTTCGAGCGAGACGTCGTCGAGCACGATCCGCCCGTCGAGGGTGAGACCGACAGCCTCGGCGCGGAGCATCGCGGCTCCATTGATCGTCATGCCCAGCCTCCCGACCGGCGGCGCTGCCGCCACAGCAGGAAGAAGAAGAACGGTCCTCCGACGAGCGAGGTGAGCATGCCGATCGGAAGCTCGGCACCGGAGATGATCGTGCGCGCCAGCAGGTCGGCGAGCACCAGCAGCACTGCGCCGCCGAGCGCGCTGAGCGGGATGAGTGCGCGGTGCCCGGGCCCGACGAGCATGCGCACCAGATGCGGCACGACCAGCCCGACGAACGCGATGATGCCGACGAAGGCGACTCCGGCGGCGGTCAGCACCGCGACGATGACGATCGAGCCGATCCGCAGTCGCTCGACGTCGATGCCCAGGTGGCGGGCGTTGCGCTCCCCGAGCGCGAGCAGGTCGAAACGTCGCGAGAGAGTCGCCGAAGCGACCACGCCCAGAACGGTGACGATGAAGACCAGCCCGGTCTCGCTCCAGAGCGAGCCGCTGAGCGATCCCAGCTGCCAGAAGATGATCTGCTCCCGGCTGGCCGCATCGGCCGCGAAGATCAGAAAGGCGAGCCCCGCACCCGCGAAGGCGTTGACGGCGATGCCGGTGAGCAGCAGCGTGACCACCTCGGCTCGGCCGTTGGCGCGCGCAACGAAGTAGACCAGCAGCGTCGCCAGCAGACCGCCGACGAAGGCGAGCAGCGCGACCGCCCACTCGCCCCAGGCCTCCGCCCCCAGCACGATGCCGGCCGCGGCGCCGAGCGCGGCGCCCGCCGAGACGCCCACGACCCCGGGCTCGGCCAGCGGGTTGCCGAAGATCGCCTGCATGACAGCACCCGCCGTGGCCAGCGCGGCGCCCACGGCCATCGCCATGACCAGGCGCGGAAAGCGCACCACCCAGAGCGTCGACTCGATGAGCGGATCCGCCGGCGCCCACGCGTTCTCGACCCCGATGCCGTGCAGCAGCGCCCCGAGCACCTCGGCGGGGCTGACCGGGAGCTGGCCGAGCAGCGCCGAGGCGAGCATGCCGGCCAGAAGGAGGAGCGCGAAGCCGCCGGCCGTGAGAGAGACGCGCAGTCGCCGGGTGCTCACGGGACCCGGTACAGCCACTCGTCGGTGCCGAACTTCTCGGCGACGAGCTGCTCAGCCCGCGCGTACTCCTCGGGGGTGATCTCGCCCGGGGTGAGACCGTGCAGCTCGCCGAAGGTTCCGATCATGCGCTCGATGATCTCGCCACGGCTCAGCCCGGTCTGGCTGCGCAGCGGATCGACGCGCTTCGCGGCGCTCTTGGTGCCCTTGTCGCTGAGCTTCTCGCGGCCGATGCGCAGCACCTGCGTCATCAGGTCGCCATCCATGTCGTAGGCCATTGTGACGTGGTGCAGCACGCCGCCATTGCCGAGTCGCTTCTGCGCAGCCCCGCCGATCTTGCCGCTCGGGCTCGCGATGTCGTTGAGGGGCTGGTAGCTCGCCTCGACGCCGATGCTCTGCAGCGCCAGCACCGCCCACTCATCCAGGAAGGCGTAGCTGTCGGCGAAGGTCATCCCCTGCACGAGCTCGCCGGGCGCGTAGAGCGAATAGGTGACGATCGAGTCGGCGGCCATGAGCATCGCACCGCCGCCGCTGATGCGCCGCACCACGCGGAAGCCGTGCCGCTCCGCCGCCTCCGGATCGACCTCGTTCTTCACCGACTGGAAGCTGCCGATCACCACGGCGGGCTCGTTCCACTCCCAGATGCGCAGCGTCGGCTTGCGACGCCCCGCGCCGACCTCCTCGGTCAGCACCTGGTCGAGCGCGAGGTGGATGAGCGGCGGCAGCGGGCCCGGGTGCACGAGCTCCCACTCGTAGTCGGACCAGCCGGTCGCCTGGTGCAGCGCCCGCCGCGTCGCAGTCGCGATCGAGTCGGCGCTGAAGCCGACGAGCACCGCGTCGGCGGGCAACGAGCGCTGGATGTGGGCGGCCAGCGCGCGCGCATCCATCGTCGTCTCGACCCCGCGCATGGCGTCGTTGATCGCCTGGAGCGCTTCGTCCGGTTCGAGGAAGAAGTCACCCGAGAGTCGGAAGTCGGTGATCACCCCGTCGGCAGCCTCGAGGTCGACAACGACGAGCTTGCCGCCGGGCACCTTGAATTCGCCGTGCATCCGCCGCCTTTCGTGTGAGGCAAGCCTAACGAGGCTCAGCCTCCGAGGTGCGCGTCGAGCCAGGCGATGAGATCGGCGATCACCTCGTCGCGGTTCACCTCGTTGTACACCTCGTGGCGCGCCCCGGCATAGATCTTGAGGGTCACGTCGCTCAGCCCGCCCTTCTCGCGGTAGGCGCGGGCGAGCTTGGTGACGCTCTCCGGATTGCCGAGCGAGTCCTCTTCGCCGTTGAGGATGAGCATCGGCAGGTCCTTGGCGAGCTTGGCCGGAGTGCCCAGCAGCTTGAGCCCGTCGAGCAGGCCGTAGAGCTCCGCCGCCTTCGCCTCGGAGGTCAGCGGATCGGCGGCGAAGGCGTCGACGACCGCCCGGTCGCGACTGAGCCACTCCGCGGTCGTCGGACCGAGGTGGGCGTGCCGCTTGTTCAGGTCGCCCGAGTTCATGTGCCGCAGCGTGCGGTAGGCGGTGCCGCTGAACACGACGGCGTCGTAATCGACGGCGTGCGACTGCAGGATGCGCTGGCCGAACAGCGATCCGAGGCTGTGGCCCAGGTACACCAGCGGCAGGCCCGGCTCCCGGTCGCGGATGAGCGCGGTGAACTCCCGGACGACGGCGATGGTCGCGCCGAGGCCCCCGGGCCCCGGCTTGCCGAAGCGGCTCGGCTGGTCGGCCCACTGCTCGAGACCGGTCTGCCCGTGACCGCGGTGGTCGTTCGCATACACGGTGTAGCCGGCGGCGGCGAGCGCCTGGGCGAACCCCTCGTAGCGGGCCGCGTACTCGCCGAGACCGTGCACGAGCTGCACGACCGCCTTCGGCTGTGCGGCGCGCCAGCGGTAGTAGTGGATCCGCACCCCGTGTGCGTCAACGAAACTGTCGTCCTCCCGGACGACGGTGCTCTCCGACATCCCGCCTCCTCGCGTCGGCTCAGTCTAGGACGCCCCCAGCATTAGCAAGGTTAATGAACTAGGCTAACGATCGTGATGAGTTCCCGAGACGACCGAGTGAGAGACGACACCGAGCAGCTGCGCATGGTCGTCCAGAAGCTGGCCCGACGCATCCGCCACAATCGCAGCGACGAATCGCTCTCCGACTCGCACATGGTGGTGCTGTTCCAGCTGGAGCGTTACGGGGTTCTCGCGCCCGTCGACCTCGCCGCCGCCGAGCGCGTCTCGCCGCCGTCGATCAATCGCACCCTCAACGCGCTGGAAGAGCGCGGGCTCGTCGAGCGCCGCCCCTCCGAGACGGATGCGCGACGCGTCGACGTGCACCTCACCCCCGCCGGGCAGGAGCTGATCCTCGCCACCCGGCGCCTGCGCACCGAATGGTTCAACACCCATTTCGCGACCCTCGCCGACGACGAGCAGCGGGCCCTGCGCGCCGCCCTGCCCGCGCTGCAGCGGCTGGCCGAGTCATGAGCGCGATGTTCCGCTCCTTCGCGGCGCGCAACTACCGCATCTGGTTCGCCGGCGCGATCGTCTCCAACGTCGGCACCTGGATGCAGCGCATCGCCCAGGACTGGCTCGTGCTCACCCAGCTCACCGACGACGACGCCACCGCCGTCGGGATCACGATGGCGCTGCAGTTCGGGCCCGCCGTTCTGCTGCTGCCGCTCACCGGCACCGTCGCCGACCGCATGGATCGCCGACGGCTCCTGCTGATCACGCAGCTCAGCATGGCGGCGCTCGGACTCGGCCTGGGCGTCGTGACCCTGAGCGGCCACGTCACCCTGCCGATGCTCTACGCCTTCGCCGGAGCCCTCGGCGTCGCCGCAGCCTTCGACGCCCCCGCGCGTCAGGCCTTCGTCGGCGAGCTCGTGCCCGACCGCCTGCTCTCCAACGCCGTGGCCCTCAACTCCGCCGCCTTCAACGGCGCCCGCCTCGTCGGTCCTGCCATCGCCGGCGTGCTCGTCGCCGGGATCGGCGAGGGCTGGGTGTTCATCCTCAACGCGGCGAGCTTCCTCGCGGTGTGCGTCTCGCTGGTGGTGCTGCGGCCGAGCGAATTCGTTCCGTTCACCCGCCTATCCGGTCGCGGCGGCGGCTCGCGCGCGGCCCTGCGCTACGTGCGCGCGCGGCCCGACCTGCTGCTCGTGTTCGGCATGATCGCCATCCTCGGCACACTCGGATTCAACTTCCCCATCTTCACCGCCACCATGTCACGCCTCGAATTCGGAGCGGGCGCGGAGGTGTTCGGCGTCCTCGGCTCGGTTGTCGCGATCGGCTCGGTCAGCGGCGCGCTCCTGGCGGCGCGCCGCGACCGGCCGCGGCTGCGCACCCTCGCCCTCGCGAGCGCCGCGTTCGGCGCGAGCCTGGGACTCGGCGCCGTCGCGCCCAACGTCTGGGTCTACGGCGTGACGCTCGTGTTCGTTGGATTCTCGGCCCTCAGCATGATGACCTCGGCGAACGCCTACGTGCAGACCACCACGGCACCCTCGATGCGCGGGCGCGTGATGGCGCTCTACCTGGCGATCTTCATGGGCGGCACCCCGATCGGCGGACCGCTGCTCGGCTGGGTCGCCGACGCCTTCGGTCCGCGCTGGGCGCTCGGCATCGGGGCCGCCGCCGGCTTCGCCGCCGCCGGTCTCGCCCTCGCCTGGTACGCGCGCCACTACCAGGTGCGCCTGCGGATCGACCGCGCCCGGCGCTGGCCGTGGCGGCTGCAGGCGACGCGCCCCGCCGACCGCGAGCAGGCCACCCAGGAGATCGCCATCATCGAGGTCCAGAACCAGCGATGACGCGACCGGCGGCTACGCCTCGCGCGTGATCTCGACGGTGACGAACAGGGTCGACCCGTACGGGCCGGCGTAGACGCCTCGCAGCGGAGCGACATCCATGTAGTCCCGGCCGTGGCCGACTCGCACGTGGCGCTCGCCGATGTCGATCAGGTTGGTCGGGTCGAAGCCCCGCCACGAGCCGCAGAACCACTCCAGCCAGGCGTGCGACTCGCCGGCGACCGTCTGGCCGATCGGCGCATCCGGAACCGGGTGCAGGTAGCCGCTGACGTAGCGAGCCGGGATGCCGACCGCGCGCAGGGCGCCGATCGTCAGGTGCGTGATGTCCTGGCAGACGCCCTTGCCGTGCTCCCAGGCCTCGACAGCGGTCGTGTGCACACCGGTGACGCCCGGCATGTACTCGATGCGCTCCCCCACCGCGCGCGCGATCGCGAGCGCCGCGTCGCACGGCGTCTCCGCCTCGGCCACGAGCCTCTGAGCGATCTCGACCAGCTCGGCCGGCGGACGCGTGCGGCCGGTCTGGGTGAGCTGCTCGACGCATTCGGTGCGGGTCTCGATCTCGTCGGCGAGCGCCAGCCACTCCAGGCGGCGATCGTCGTGGTCGCGCGGGCGCACCTCCACCAGGCTCGTCGCCGTGAGGCTCAGCTCGCGGTGCGGGGTCAGCACCTCGAAGCTCGAGACGCGGGTTCCCCAGTAGTCGACATAGGAGTGGTGAGCCGAGATCGGCAGGATCTCCAGGTGCGAGTAGAGCACCAGCTGACCGTCGGCGCTGGCCGGAAGCATCCGCGCCTCGTTGTACGACGCGGTGACCTCACCGCCGTAGCTGAAGCCCGTCGAATGGCGGATCCGGAGGCGGTTCACGAGTTCTCTCCCACCCAGCTCGGGGCGACGTTCGTCGGGAAGTAGCGCTGCCGGATGGCCTCGCTCGCCGCGCTCGTCGCATCCTGAACGCTGTCCATGTGGTGCGGCAGATCCTCGATGATGTCGACGATCGGACGGTACTCGAGGCCGCTGCGGATCTGGCCCAGCAGACGCAGCGCCTGGTCACTCACCCCGACCCGGTCGGTGCGCGGCTCGATATCGCGCAGGCATTGCTCGGCGCGCGTGACGGCGAACAGGATGCTGCGCGGGAACAGCCGATCCAGCAGCAGGAACTCGGCGGCGTTGCGCGCGCTCGGCACGCCGCGGTAGGTGCGCAGGTAGGCCTCGTAGGCGCCGACGCTGCGGAGGATCGTGGTCCAACTGGGGCCGGAGGCCTCGGTGAGGCTGCGCGTGGCGAGCAGACGAGCGGTCATGTCCGCGCGCTCCATGCTGCGGCCGAGGGTGAAGAACAGCCATGCCTCGTCTCGGCTCGAGGAGGACTCGATGATGCCGACGGCGAGGGCGGCGCGCTCGCGCACCCAGGAGAAGAAGTCCGAGACCTTGTCGCTGGCGACGCGGCGCGGCATGCGCGCGCTCGTGGTGTTGAGCACCTCCCACAGCTCGGTCGAGACGACCTCGCGGGCACGGCGCGCATTCTCGCGGGCGGCGCTCAGCGAGTAGGCGATCGAGGCCGGCTGGTGGCGGTCGACGGCGAGGATCGCGAGCACGTCGGCGCGGGTGACCTCACGGTCGGGCTCGACCTCGGTGCCCATGACGCTCAGCAGCGAGCGGCACGCGATGTCCTCCTCGATCCACGGGTCCTCCAGCAGCAGCTGCAGGTGCACGTCGAGGATGCGCGCGGTGCCGTCGCTGCGCTCCACATACCGCCCGATCCAGAACAGGCTCTCCGCGATCCGACTCAGCATCCGCTCCCCCTCTGCTCGGCAGGGATGCATCCCGCGCCCGAGGGAGTGACGCGCGCGGCACTCGGTTGCGTCGCGGATGCATCCCGAGCGACCTGTTGCTGTTGTTGTTGCTGCTGGTCGTGGTGGGGGGCGTCGGCGGGGTTGTGGTCCTGGAGGTGAGTGTCGGCGCTGATGATCGGGATCGAGGTCGTGATCGCGGCCTGCTCCGCGACGAGCCCTTGGATGTCGTGCCCGGGCGGCCGGAACGGCCCGTGACCGACGACCCAGGTGTCCTTCGAGCCGCCACCCTGCGAGCTGTTGACGACGAGCTGCCCCTCCGGCAGCGCGACGCGGGTCAGGCCGCCCGGCAGCACCCACACGTCGGTGCCGTCGTTGACCGCGAAGGGTCGCAGGTCGGCGTGACGCGGACGCATCCCGTCTTCGACGAGCGTCGGAATGGTCGACAGCTGCACGACCGGCTGCGCGATCCAACCGCGCGGGTCGGCGATGAGCCGCTCGCGCAGCTCCTCGAGCTCCTGCGTGGAGGCGTCCGGTCCGACCACGAGCCCCTTGCCGCCGGAGCCGGCGACCGGTTTCACGACGAGCTCGTCGAGCCGGTCGAGCACCTCCTCGAGCGCGCCCGGATCCTCGAGCCGCCAGGTGTCGACGTTCTTGAGGATCGGCTCCTCGCCGAGGTAGTACCGGATCAGGTCGGGAACGTAGGTGTAGACAAGCTTGTCGTCGGCGACGCCGTTGCCGACCGCGTTCGCGATCGTCACGTTGCCGAGGCGCGCGGCGAGCATCAGCCCGGGCGAGCCGAGCATCGAGTCGGCGCGGAACTGCAGCGGATCGAGGAACTCGTCGTCGACGCGACGGTAGATGACGTCGACGCGGGTCGGTCCCGCGGTGGTGCGCATGAACACCCGGCCGCCGGAGCAGAACAGGTCGCGCCCCTCCACCAGCTCGACGCCCATCAGGCGCGCGAGCAGCGTGTGCTCGAAGTAGGCGGAGTTGTAGACGCCCGGCGTCAGCACGACGACCGTCGGGTCGTCGACTCCCTCCGGTGCGGAGGCGCGCAGCGCCTGCAGCAGCTTCTGCGGGTAGTCGCCCACCGGTCGCACCCGCATCGAGACGAACAGCTCGGGCAGGGTCTGCGCCATGACCCGGCGGTTCGAGATGACGTAGCTCACACCGCTGGGCACGCGAACGTTGTCTTCGAGGACCCGCCAGCCGCCGGTCTCGTCGCGGATGAGGTCGATCCCGGAGACCTGGATGCGCACGTTGTTGGCGGCGACGATGCCCGCGGCCTCGCGGTGGAAGTGCTCGCTCGAGCTGATCAGCCGCGCGGGGATGATGCCGTCGCGAATCGCGCGCTGATCGCCGTAGACGTCGGCGAGGAACGCCTCCAGGGCGAGAACCCGCTGCCGGACGCCGGTTTCGACCTCGGCCCACTCGCTCTGATCGATCACGCGCGGCACCGCGTCGAGCGGGAACGGACGCTCTTCGCCGGCGAAGTCGAAGGTGACACCCTGCGCCAGGTAGGAGTCGGCGAGCGCGTCGGCGCGCCCCTTGAGCTCCTCGGTGGTCATCTGCGCGAGGGCCGCGTGGATATCGCGATACGGCGAGCGCGTCAGCTGAGGCAGGGGTCGTGCGATGTCGGAGAACATCTCGTCCCACGCGGCCGCGCGGCGACGCCCCGTCGCCGTAGCGCCGTACCCGTCGAACAGGTCACCCATAACGCGAGCCTAGTCGGGGCGTGTTGCCGCGGTGTTTCCGGGACCGCGCCGCCGCCGCGACCGCCCCACGCCAGACTCGGACCCGTAGACTGGTTCATTGAACGAATCGCCGAACGAGGGAGAGTGATGGCGACCATCAAAGACGTCGCCGCCCTCGCTGGCGTCTCCGCCGGCACGGTCAGCAATGTCCTCAACCGACCGTCGTACGTCAACGCCGAGACCCGCGAACGCGTACTCGCGGCGATCCGCGAACTCGACTTCGTGCCCCGCCAGGGGTCGCGGCAGTTCCGACCCGGTCGGGTGCGCACGCTCGGGCTCTCGATCGCCAACCTCGACAACCCGTTCTTCGTCGACGTCGCACTCGGCTCCGAGGAGCGCTGCACCGAGCTCGGCGCCGGTGTGATCTTCTGCAACAGCAGCTACGACCCCGTGCGGGAAAGCCACAACCTCGACCTGCTGGTGCAGTCGCGGGTGCAGGGCATCATCATCGCGCCGGTCGATGAGAAGAGCTCGCGCCTCGCGATGCTGAAGGACCGCGGCGTGCCGATGGTGTTCGTCGACCGCGTCGGCGATGACCGAGAGTGCTGGTCGGTCGTCGTCGACGACTTCCGCGGCGGCCAGCTGGCGATGCAGCATCTTCTGGACCGCGGCCATCGCAGGATCGCGTTCCTCGGCCACCCGGAGAAGTCGCAGAAGGTGCGAACCCGACTGGCGGGAGCGCGTGACGCGCTCACCGGCCGCACCGACGTCGAGCTCGAGCTGATGGCCGCGGACTCGTGGACCATCGAGGCGGGCGCGGCTGCGGCGGACCGGCTCGCCGAGCGGGCCCCCGCGAACCGGCCCGCCGCCGTCGCCTGCGCCAACGACATGCTCGCCCTCGGCCTGCAGCACGGACTGATGCGCCAAGGCATCCGCGTCCCTCAGGACATCGCGATCGTCGGCTACGACGACCTCGCCTGGTCCGAGGTCGCCGACGTGCCGCTCACCACGGTGCGCCAGCCCCGCAAGGCGCTGGGCCGAACTGCCGTCGACATGATCATGGATCTGCTGAGCCGGCCTCCGGCCACCGTGCCCGCACGGAACCACGTCGTGCTGCAGCCCGAACTCGTGGTGCGCGAGAGCGCCTGATCCAGCACAGCGGAACGCGGCCCGCCCCCGAAGGGACGGGCCGCGCGATCACTCAGTTCGAGCCTGAAGCGCCTCGAATCAGAACGCCGGCTCGACGTCCTCCACGTTGTCCGCGGTGACCACCGTGAGCGGGATCGGCAGACGCTTGTCGACCGACTCGCCCTGGATGAGCTTCACGATCGTCTCGGCCGCGAGCTTGCCGTCCTCGACCGGCGACTGCACGATCGTGGCGAAGTACTGACCCTCGCGGATCAGGTCGAAGGCCTGCACCTGCCCGTTGATGCCGACGATCGGCGGGATGTCGGCGATGTCACGGCCCGACTCGGTCCAGGCGTCGATGAAGCCGAGCGCCATGGTGTCGTCGTTCGCGTAGACGCCGGCGATATCGTCGCCGAAGCGGGTCAGCAGGTCGCGGCTCGCCTCGAGCGCCTTCTGCTGGTCGAAGTCGGCGTTGACCACCTGCAGCACCTCGATGCCGGAGCCGATCGCCTCGAGCTGCTCGGTGAAGCCGTCGGTGCGTCCGATCGTGGTGCCGTTGCCGGCCTGGCCGGCGATGATGACGACGTCGCCCGAGCCGCCGAGTGCCTCGTTGAGCGCGTCAGCCGCGAGCACGCCCTCCTCGTAGACGTCCGGACCGGTGAAGGAGTCGTAGTAGGCCTCCGCCTCGGGGTCCATCGGCGAGTTGATGATGATCAGCGGGATGCCCGCATCCTGCGCGGCGATCATGCCGGGGATGTAGGCCTGCGGGTCGAGCGGCCACAGCACGATGCCGTCGACGCCCTGGCTCACGCAGGTGGTGAGCTGGTCGGCGCCGGTCTGCACGTCGAACTCCTGCGACAGACGGTTGACGGTCGCGCCCGCGGCGACGGCCGCCGCGTCGAACGCGTCGTTGGCCGGGGTCGCGTAGGCGTGCGACTCAGCCGCCGTGATGTAGCAGATGTCCATCGATGCCGCGTCGCCGCTGGCGGTGCCAGTGGCACAGCCGGCCAGTGCAAGCGCGGCGGCCGCGGTGCCGCCAATCAATGCAAGTTTCCTCATGATGCAAGGGTCCTCTCGTTCTCGGTGGTGTGCCGGGAACCACGCACCGCGTGCAGCAGCGCACGCAGCGAGAGGTCCCGGCTTCGCTTGCCCGACACGAATCGGTCGAGCAGGATCAGCAGCAGGAGGATGACTCCTGTGACGATGTTCTGGATGTAGGCGGGGACGTTCGAGAACTCCATCGCGGTGGTGAGCACCGCGATCACGAGGAGTCCCCCGAGCGTCCCGAGCGCGGAGCCGCGCCCGCCCTCGAGGCGCGTCCCGCCGATGACGACGGCGGCGATCGCCAACAGCGACGTCGACTCGCCGAAGACGGGAGATCCTGTGTTCACGCTCAGGCTCTGGATCACACCGGCGACCCCCGCCATCGTGCCGGCGAAGACGAACGTGCCGAACACGTAGGCATTCGATCGGATGCCGCTCGCCTCGGCGGAGACCGGGTTGCTGCCGACCGCGAACAGGTTGCGTCCGGCGACGGCCCGTGTCAGCCAGAGGTGCAGCAGCACGAGCGCCAGCACGAACACGATCGCTCGGAGGGTGAAGGTGCCCTCGATCGGACGTGAGACGGCCAGGCCGAACAGCGGATCGAGCCCGCTGACCGGCCGCGACTCGGTGATGAAGTGGCACAGCGCGCGGAAGAACAGCATCGACGCGAGGGTCGCGACAAGGGAGTTGATCCGCAGCACCACGACCAGGTAGCCGTTGACGATTCCTGCCGCGATGCCGACGCCGACGCCGACGATCGCCGCGGGGATCTGGCCGAGCTCGGCCTGCAGCCCGATCGCGGTGATGCCGGAGAGCGCGAGGATCGCGCCGCCCGAGAGGTCGAGCTTGCCTGCGATCAGCACGAGGGTGACGCCGACCGCGACGAGCGCGGCGGTGCCGACCCGGTCGAGGCTCAGGCTCAGCGCGCGGAACTCGAGAATTCCGGGCACGAGCGAGGCGGAGATCGCGATGGTGGCGACCAGGATGATCGCGACACGATAGCGGACGATCCCCAGGAAGACATCGCTGTCGAAAGCGCGGCGGATGGCGTTCATTCTCGGCCTCCTCGGCGTCGGAGGTACACATCGAGGGCGACGGCGCCCGCGATGAGAGCGCCCTTCACCATTCCCTGCGGCTCCGACGGAACGCCCTGCAGGATGAGGATGTTGTTGAGCAGCTGGACGAACAGCAGACCGCCGATAGCGCGGGGCACGCTGCCCGAGCCGCCGAGCAGGCTGACGCCGCCGACGACGACGGCGGTGATCGCGTCGAACTCGTAACCGGCGCCGATTGCGGGACGCGCGGCCTGCAGGGAGATGCCGAGAAGCACGCCGCTGAAGCCGGCCAGCGTTGCGGTCAGCACGAACGCGCCCGCCTTCACGAGTCGGATCGGCACGGCGCTCGCCTCGGTCGCGTGCGGATTGCTGCCGACCGCATACGTCCAGCGGCCGAACACGGAGCGCGAGAGCGCGAGGTGACCGAGCACCGCGACGGCGAGGAAGACCAGCACGATCACGGGGACCACGCCGAACAGCCGCCCGGTGAGGAACTCCTTCGCCGCTGTGTCCTGTCCGTAGACGATGACCCCGCCGACGAACGCCTGCGCGATGCCGAGCACGATCGTTCCGCTCGCGAGGGTCGTGATCACCGGGTTCAGGCCGGCGTAGCCGATCAGGATGCCGTTGACGACGCCCGCGAGGCTGGCGACGAGGACGCCGACCACCGCGGCGGGCCAGGTTCCGATGACGTCGTCGAGCATCAGCACGAGGATCCCGCCGACGGCGACGGTCGCGGGCACCGAGAGATCGGCCATACCGCGACTGACGAACACGAACGTCATCCCGACGACGATGATGCCGACGATCGACATGTTGATCAGCACGTTCGTCAGGTTGCCGATCGACAGGAATCGGTCGCTCAGCACGGTGCCGACAATCAGCAGGATCAGGATGCCGAACGGCATCGCGAGTGTCGTCCCGTAGCGGACGAGCGGGTTCTCGCGGATGACCCGATCGTGCACCGGCGCGGTCGTGATGGGGGCGCTCATGCGGCCACCTCCCCGGTCGCGGCATGCATGACGTCGTGCTCGCTCACTCCGCGGGGGAGCTCGGCCGAGATGCGACCCTCGTGCAGCACGTAGATGCGGTCACTCACGGCGAGCACCTCCGGAAGTTCGGACGAGATCATGAGGATCGCGGTGCCCTGCGCCGCGAGCTCCCCGATGATCTTGTGGATGTCGGCCTTGGCCCCGACGTCGACCCCGCGGGTCGGCTCGTCGAGAATCAGAACCTTCGGCTTCGTGGCGAGCCATTTGGCGAACACCACCTTCTGCTGGTTCCCGCCGCTGTAGGTGTCGACCCGGCGGTCGATGACGGGCGGCGAGACGGTGAGCTCGGTCGCCTTCTCGGCGGCGACGCGGCGCTCGACAGCGGAGTTGATCCAGCCCGCGGTCGAGACGCTGCCGAGCGAGGCGAGTGTCACGTTGTCCTTGACGGTGAGCTGCGGGATGATGCCGTCGCGCTTGCGATCCTCGGGAACGTAGGCAATGCCCGCATCGCGGCCCGCCCGCGGGGTGTGCCCGCTGACAGGAACCCCGTTGACCTCGATCGTGCCGCTGTCGGCACGGTCGAGGCCGAAGACGGCCCGAGCGACCTCGGTGCGTCCGGCGCCGACGATGCCCGCCAATCCGACGATCTCGCCCGCCCGGACGGTCAGGTCGACGTCGTCGAACTCGCCCGCGCGGCTCAGGCCGCGGACCTCGAGCACGGTGTCGCCGATCGGCACCTCGCGCTTCGGGAACACCTCGGTGAGGTCGCGGCCGACCATCAGGCGGATCATGTCGGCGGCGCTGATGCCGGCGGCCGGGCGGGTCTCGATCAGCCGGCCGTCGCGCAGCACGGTGACCTGGTCCGCGAGCTCGGTGACCTCGCGCAGACGGTGCGAGATGTAGATGACGGCGATGCCGGCCTCCTTCATGCGCGCGACGACGCGGAACAGCGACTGCGCCTCGTTCTCTGACAGCGAGGAGGTCGGCTCATCGAGCACGATGATCTTCGGCGAGCGCGCGTAGGATTTCGCGATCTCAACCATCTGCTGCTGACTCACCGACAGCGATCCGACGAGGTCATCCGGGCGCACGCGTGCGTCCAGTTCGTCGAGCACCCGCTCGGCGCGTGCACGCAGCGCCTTCCTGTCCACGATCCCGAATCGCGACGGCACGTCGCCGAGGGAGATGTTCTCGGCGACCGTCAGGTCGGGGACGAGGTTGAGCTCCTGGTAGACCATGGCGATGCCGCGGCGGCCGGCGTCGATCGGCCCGTTGATCCGCACCGGCTCGCCGGCGAGTCGGATCTCGCCTCCGTCGGGCTGATACACGCCCGCGAGGATCTTCATCAGGGTGGATTTGCCCGCGCCGTTCTCTCCGACGATCGCGTGGACCTCGCCACCGGCGACGGCGAGATCGACATCGCTGAGGGCGCGAATTCCGGGGAATGTCTTGGTGATCCCCGTCATCTGCAGGGCGGCGCTCATGAGTCGGCTCCTTCCGAGGGCCCGAAGGCGAAGTCGAGCGCGTACGAGACGGAGTCGCCGCGCTTGAGCACGGGCAGCGCTCCGGCAGCGCGGGTTCCCGCGCGCCCCGTGAAGCTGTTGACGTTCACGGGTTCGAGGCCCATGACATAGTGGCCTTCACCACTCATCTTCCACTGGTGGAGCGCGGGGAGCGTCCCGGTGTCGAAACGGAGCTCGAATCGCGTGTCGATCTCCGGGTTGTCGATCGACACCACCGCGGTTCCCCGGTCTCGGAAGTCGTGCCCGAACACCTGCTCGCGGTAGCCCGCCTGGGGCTGTTCGATCTGGTCCCAACGACCCGCGCCGGAGCGCGCATCCTTGTCGCGCGGGGCCACCTCGCGCGACGGGATCCCCAGCGTCGCGCGTTCATCCAGCAGCGGCCAGCCGACGTTCACGTGGTACAGCACCATGTGGCCTTCATCGGCGAGCCCCTCGTTGCGAACGGTGTCGCGCAGCCGAAGCGCTGTGCCGCCGACGTCGGCCGACCAGGTGCGCTCGAGCACGAGATTCTCGGTGAAGACTCCCGCCTGCCGCACCGTCGCCGTGACGATGAGCTCATCGCCCGACACCTCTGCCCTGGTCACCGTGCTCGACGTCGTGCCGATCCGCCCGTGCATCGGGAACTCGCGTCCGCCCTCGTCGGTGCTCGGTCCGAAGCTGTCGAGGCCGCAGGTCGCGAGCAGCCCGCCGCCGAATGTCCGCAGCCAGCCCATGCCCTGCGCTTCGTAGCGCTCCGGGGATGCCATGCCGGTGGGCGACATCCAGGCGATCGGCACGCCCCGGAACGTCACCTGACCGAGGTCGAGGGCCCGATCGGGGTGAAGCTCGACTTCCAGGCCGCCTCCCGTGACCAGGCGGATCCGCCGGGCTCCGCGCGCTGAACCCTCGGTCTCGACGAGGTGGTCGATGCGAGCCACCTGCGACAGCGTGCCGACGCGGCGCGCGACCTCGTCGCGCGCGCGGCCGAACACTGTCGCGGACTCGTCGCTCACGCCCGCTCCGAGGCCACGGCGCCGGTGTCGGTCGCGAGTTCGCTGTTGCCGGGACCGAAGTGCTTGAGCAGCACCAGGTCGGCGCTGCTCGAGGTGTTGCGGATGGTCACCCCGTTGTTCACCGCGGATCCGGTCACGTAGTACTCGTCGTGCGAGAGCTGGCCGTAGCGGATCGACGAGATCGCCTCGACGGTCTGACCGTTGATCTCGCCGCGGCCGTCGACGGCGATGAAGCCATAGGGATCGCGGTCGTCGACGGTGACCGTCTCGCCCGGCTTGACCGTCAGCTCCTTGGCGCTGAAGGCGTCGGAGCGGTAGGTGATCCACTTCTCGACGTACTGCGCGCCGCCGGCTTCGGCGCTGGCCGAGGTCTCGAGCGGCGGGCTGAAGCGGTGGCTCCAGAACTCGGGATCGACGTTGAGGTTCCAGTCGAGGATCTCGAGCACGAAGTCGAGGTCGCCCACCTTGTCGGCGGGGATGTCCTTCCAGAGCAGCTCGTCGGGCACCTCGCGGTTGTTCGACCACGACTCGGCCATGGCGAAGACGTCGCTCGCGGCCTGCGGCTCGTAGGTGCACATGCTCGCGGGGGCGTGCAGAACGCCCGGCGGGACGTCCCAGCCGGTGCCCGGGGTGATCCGGTACGCGACCGAGAGCTCGGTGATGCGGTTGTCGCCGCCGCGGAGGAAGCCCTCGAGCTTGTCCATGACCTGCTCGCGCGTGGTCTCGGGGTGGAAGCCGAAGAAGGTGTACGGGAACATGCCGCCGTGGTTGTTCAGCTGCGGCGGGAAGTAGTACGCCTCGGGCTTGCCCATCTTGCCGACGAGCGCCGCGTGCTCATCCTTCTGGTGCACGTGGAAGGGCAGCGGGTACTGGTTGTCGAAGAACTTGGAGTACATCGGCCACTTGCCGTACTTGTCCCAGAGCCCGCCGATCGCCTGCCCCTTGAAGTGGTCGATGAACTCATCGAAGGGAATCACCTCGTCGTCGGCGCCGACGACGAGGCTGAGGCCCTCGAAGGGGTCGGTCAGCGGCCCGTTCTCGGCGCGGATCGCGCTCGCGAACCAGCGCTCGTCGATTCCGCCGCGGTCCTTGCCCAGCGGGAAGTAGTCATCGGGGTGCAGTCGCAGTCGCTGGGCGGGCGTGCAGAACGATCGCGGCACCCACGCCGGTGCCAGGCGAAGGATGCCGCCGCCGGCCTCCATCGCGCGCTCCATGCTCGCCTCGGCCGAAGTAACGCCCTCGTAGGGCCCCGCCTTGCTCATCGCCGTCCTTACTGGGGCGCCGCCGAAGCCGGGGCGCCATTGCCGTTGTCGGGACCACACGGTCCGCGAGTTCTTCTGGATCAAGTTGGTTCAATGAACCATCTCTTGTTTCAGTGAAACTACGGCACGGCCCGACAGGCTGTCAAGTGCCGAATCCCCCCGAGCTCTCGACCGCCGCGTACGCTGATGCGCATGTCGACCCCACTGCTCGCGAGCGAACGCCGCGCCCGGCTGCGCGAACTGCTGGCGCAGGACGGCGCGATCCGCCTCGAGTCCGCGGCCGAGCTGCTGCGCGTCTCGGCGATGACCGTGCGGCGCGACCTGGCCGATCTCGAGGCCGAGGGGGTGGTGCGGCGCGTGCGCGGAGGCGCGGTCGCTCCGCTGCTGCCGGAGCCGTTCGGCGCCCGCGCGACCGCCCGGGCCGGCGCGAAGGCGATCCTCGCGAAGAAGGCGATCGACCTCGTGCCGCTGGACGGCGCGGCGGCGTTCGACGCCTCCACGACGTCCAATGCGCTCATCTCGCTCGTCGAGGCGCGCGACCTGCTCATCGCCACCAACTCGCTGGAGAACGCCGCGACCGCCCGCCGCCGCCCGGGCGTGCACTCAGTGCTGATCGGCGGTGAGCTCGAGGAGCGCACCGGCAGCTTCGTCGGCCCGGTCGCCGTGCTTGCCGCCACGAGCATGAGCTACTCGGCCTTCTTCACTTCCGCGAGCGGCGTCGACGCCGAGTTCGGCCCGAACGAGGTGTCGCTCGCGGAGGCGCAGCTGAAGTCGGCTTTCAGCGCGAACGCCGAGCGCACGGTTGTGCTGGCCGACGGCGCCAAGCTGGGCCGCCGCGCGCTCGCGCGCTCGCTCGCCTGGGAGGCCGTCGATCTGCTGGTCACCGACCTCGATCCCGCCGATCCGCTCCTGGACCCGTTCCGCGACCTGGTCGAACTCGCCTAGGACGCTTGTCCCGCCCGCCGCGTCATGTTACTTTCTGAGAGACTTAACAGAAACAGACAAGGACGTTCGACGTGAGCACTCCGCAAGACCTCATCGCCCGCAGCAACAAGCTCGGCAGCGACCCGAAGAACACCAACTACGCCGGCGGCAACACCTCCGCCAAGGGCACCGAGACCGACCCGGTCACCGGCGAGCCCGTCGAGCTGATGTGGGTCAAGGGCTCCGGCGGCGACCTCGGCACGCTCACCGAGTCCGGCCTCGCCGTCCTGCGCCTCGACCGGATGCGCGCCCTTGTCGATGTCTACCCGGGCCTCGACCGCGAAGACGAGATGGTCGCCGCGTTCGACTACTGCCTGCACGGCAAGGGCGGCGCCGCCCCGTCCATCGACACCGCGATGCACGGCCTCGTCGACGCCGCGCACGTCGACCACCTTCACCCCGACTCGGGCATCGCGATCGCGACCGCCAAGGACGGCGAGAAGCTCACCAAGAAGATCTTCGGCGACAAGGTCGTCTGGGTTCCGTGGCGCCGCCCCGGCTTCCAGCTCGGTCTCGACATCGCCAAGATCAAGGCCGAGAACCCGAACGCGATCGGGTGCATCCTCGGCGGCCACGGCATCACCGCCTGGGGCGCGACGAGCGCCGCGTGCCAGAAGAACAGCCTCTGGATCATCAAGACCGCCGAGGAGTACCTTGCCGCGAAGGGCAAGAAGAGCCCCTTCGGCCGCGAGGTCAAGAAGAACCTCGCCCTGGCTCCCGCCGAGCGCCGCGCCAAGGCCGCCGCCCTGGCGCCGACGATCCGCGGAATCGCCAGCCACGACAAGCCGATGGTCGGCCACTTCACCGACGACCCGCGCGTGCTCGAGTTCCTCGCCAGCGCCAACGCGCCCAAGCTCGCCGCTCTCGGCACGAGCTGCCCCGACCACTTCCTGCGCACCAAGGTCAAGCCGATGCTGCTCGACCTGCCGGCCGACGCCCCGGTCGAGAAGGCCATCGAGCGCCTCAAGGAGCTGCACGAGGCGTACCGCAAGGACTACACGGCCTACTACGAGAAGCACGCCGAGAAGGACTCCCCCGCGATGCGCGGCGCCGACCCGGCGATCGTGCTCGTGCCCGGCGTCGGCATGTTCAGCTTCGGCGCCAACAAGCAGACCGCACGCGTGGCCGGCGAGTTCTACCTCAACGCGATCAACGTCATGCGCGGGGCGGAGTCGATCTCGACCTACACCCCGATCAGCGATCGCGAGAAGTTCCGCATCGAGTACTGGGCCCTCGAGGAGGCCAAGCTGCAGCGGATGCCGAAGCCGAAGACTCACGCGACGCGCGTCGCCCTGGTCACCGGCGCCGCCTCCGGCATCGGCAAGGCGATCGCGACCCGGCTCGCCGCCGACGGCGCCTGCGTCGTCATCGCCGACCTCGACCTGAAGAAGGCGCAGGAGGCCGCCGCCGAGCTCGGCTCGACCGACGTCGCGATCGGCGTCGAGGTGAACGTCACGGATGCCGACGCGATCGACCGCATGGTGCAGGAGGCCGTCCTCGCCTTCGGCGGCGTCGACCTGGTCGTCAACAACGCGGGCGTCTCGCTCTCGAAGCCGCTGCTGGAGACCACCGAGAAGGACTGGGACTTCCAGCACGACATCATGGCCAAGGGCTCGTTCCTCGTCTCGAAGGCCACCGCGAAGGTGCTCATCGAGCAGGGCATGGGCGGCGACGTGATCTACATCGCCTCGAAGAACTCGGTGTTCGCCGGCCCGAACAACATCGCCTACTCGGCGACGAAGGCCGACCAGGCGCACCAGGTGCGTCTGCTCGCGGTCGAGCTCGGCGAGCACGGCGTCAAGGTCAACGGCATCAACCCGGACGGCGTCGTGCGCGGCTCGGGCATCTTCGCCAGCGGCTGGGGCGCGAACCGCGCCAAGACCTACGGCATCGACGAGAACGACCTCGGCAAGTTCTACGCTCAGCGGACCATCCTCAAGCGCGAGGTGCTGCCGGAGACCGTCGCCAACGCGGTCGCCGTGCTCACCGGCCCGGACCTCTCGCACACGACCGGTCTCCACGTCCCCGTGGACGCGGGCGTCGCGGCGGCGTTCCTCCGATGAGCGGGGGCGCGGTCGCCGCGGTCGACCTCGGTGCCACCAGCGGCCGCGTGATCCTCGGCTACGTCGGACACAACGAGCTGCAGCTCACCGACGTCGCGCGCTTCCCGAACCGCCCGGTTCGCACGATCGACGGCCTGCACTGGAGCGTGCTGGAGCTCTACCGCGACGTCGTCGAGGGGCTCGCCGCCGCGGTGCGCCAGGAGCCGCAGGTGGCGAGCATCGGCATCGACTCGTGGGCGGTCGACTACGGCCTGCTGCGCGACGGTCGCCTGCTCGGCGCTCCCTACGCGTATCGGGATGAGCGCAACCTCGCCGCGGTGGAAGTCGTGCACGGCATCGTCCCGCCCGAGGAGCTGTACCGGCTGAACGGCCTGCAGCACCTGTCGTTCAACACGCTGTTCCAGCTCACCGCCGACCGCACCGCCGGCATGCTCGAGCTGGCGGATTCGCACCTGCTGCTGCCCGACCTGCTCGGCTACTGGCTCACGGGGCGCAGCGTCGCCGAGCGCACCAACGCCTCGACGACGGGCCTGCTCGGCGTCGAGACGGGCGAGTGGGACTTCGCGCTGGCCGAGCGCCTCGGCCTGCCGCAGCGGCTGTTCCGCCCGCTCGTGAATGCGGGCACCGAGGTGGGCGCGCTGGTTCCCTCCGCCGTGCGCGGCATCGGCGAGACGCGCGCCGTGGTGACCACGGTCGGCTCGCACGACACGGCGAGCGCCGTCGTCGCCGTGCCGTCGACGGATCCGGATGTCGCCTACATCTCGTGCGGCACCTGGTCACTGGTGGGGATCGAGCTCGAGCGCCCGGTGCTGACGGAGGAGAGCCGGCTCGCCGGCTTCACCAACGAGGGCGGCGTGGACGGACGCGTGCGCTACCTGCACAACGTGATGGGCCTGTGGCTGCTCAGCGAGAGCATCCGCGACTGGGAGCGCACCGGCGAGACGATCTCGCTGCCGGCGCTGCTGGCGCAGGCCGCATCCGCTCGCGCCGATGTACCGGTCTTCGACGCCGACGATGAGGCCTTCCTCGCTCCCGGCGATATGCCGGCCCGGATCGCCGCGTGGTTCACCGAGCGCGGGATCGAGCCGCCCGCGAGCCGCCCGGAGCTGGTGCGCAGCATCCTGCAGTCGCTGGCCGACGCCTACGCCCGAGCCATCGAGAACGCCTCGCGACTGAGCGGCAAGCCGGTCAACGCGATCCACCTCGTGGGCGGCGGCTCGCTCAACGAGCTGCTGTGCCAACTGACCGCCGATGCGGCCGGGCTTCCGGTGCTCGCCGGTCCGGTCGAGGCGACCGCGATCGGCAATGTGCTCGTGCAGGCGCGCGCGCAGGGCTTCGTCAGCGGCGACCTCGAGGCGCTGCGAGCGATCGCGATGCGCGCGTTCCCGCCGAAGCGCTTCGACCCGCGCGCGTCCTAGGGGCGCGCGTCGATCGCGCAGAAGCTCGTCACAATTGCGCGTTTATTGGGCATATCGCTCAAATCGCGTCATTTGCGACTATCGTTGATGCGTGATTCTGCGCGATAGCCACCACCCGACCGCACCTGCCCTCCGCGGGCCGACCGTCAGGGTTTTCGACTCCGCCGAGGCCGCGGCCGAGTACGCGGCCGACCTCGTCCTCGAGGCGCTGGCCGCGGCGCCGGGCGCGGGCCTGGGCCTGGCAACCGGCTCCTCCCCGCAGCGGCTCTACGGGGCGCTCGCCCGTCGTCGCGCCGCGGGGGCAGACTTCTCGTCCCTCTCGGGCTTCGCGCTCGACGAGTATCTGGGGCTGCCCGCCGAGCACCCCGAGAGCTACCGCTCGGTGATCGAGCGCGACGTGATCGCCCCGCTCGGCATGGACCCCGACCGCGTGCACGTGCCCCCGGCCACCGACGACCCGGCCGTCCTGGCCGCGTTCGACGCCCGCATCGGCGCGAGCGGCGGCATCGCCGTGCAGATCCTCGGCATCGGCGGCAACGGCCACATCGGCTTCAACGAGCCCGGCACCCCGTTCTCGACCCGCACTCACCTCACCGCACTCTCCGACTCCACGCGGCGAGCGAACGCCCGCTTCTTCGACAGCCTCTCTGACGTGCCGACGCACAGCGTGACGCAGGGCATCGGCACGATCCTGGAGTCCCGGCGCATCCTGCTGCTGGCGACCGGCGCCGAGAAGGCGGAGGCGGTCGCCACCGCGATCGAGTCGGGGATCACCATCGACTGCCCCGCCACCGCCCTCCAGCTGCACGAGAACGTGACCTTCGTGCTGGACTCCGCCGCGGCAGGCCGGTTGAGCTGATCTCGCCTGACAGGATCGAGGCATGGAGATCTGCGCCTTCGTCGAACCCCAGCAGGGAGCCAGCTACACCGAACTTCGGGACTTCGCCGTCTCCGCGGAGCGGCTGGGCTTCCACGGCTTCTTCCGCTCCGACCACTACCTGAAGATGGGCGAGGCGACCGACGGAGCGCCGGGACCGACGGATGCCTGGACCAGCCTCGCCGCCATCGCGGTCGAAACGAGCACGGTGCGCCTCGGCACCCTCGTCAGCTCGGTCACCTACCGCACCCCGGGCATCCTCGCGGTGCAGGTCGCCAATGTCGACGACATCTCGGGCGGCCGCGTCGAGCTGGGACTCGGCACCGGCTGGTTCGAGGCCGAGCACCGCGCCTACGGCATCCCGTTCCCGGAGAAGCGCTTCGGGATGCTCGAGGAGCAGCTCGAGATCGTGCGCGGTCTGTGGTCGATCTCCGGCGACGAGACCTTCGACTTCTCCGGTGAGCACTACCAGCTCGAGGGCGCGCCCGCGCGTCAGCGTCCGGTGCAGGACTCGGTGCCGATCATCGTCGGCGGCGGCGGCCCGACCCGCACCCCGCGCATCGCGGCGCGCTACGCCTCCGAGTTCAACAGCTTCAGCGGGCCGACCGGGGCGGGCGACCGCTTCGACGTGGTGCGGGCGGCGTGCGAGACGGAGGGCCGCGACCCGGAGTCGCTGCGCTACTCGGCCGTCGCGCAGGTGTGGTGCGGACGCTCGGCGGAGGAGCGCGCGACCCGCGCCGAGAAGGTCGGCGGCAACCTCGAGAACCCCGACAACGCGGTCGGCTCGCCGCAGCAGATCGTCGACATCCTCGCGGCGTACGCGGAGCGCGGCGCCGCGCGCGTCTATCTGCAGTTCTTCGACCTGCGCGATCTGGAGCACCTGGAGCTGGTCGGCACCGAGGTGCTCCCGCACGTGGCCTGAGGTCCGCCGTCCGCGCCTTGCGGATTGTCTAACAATCCAATATGTTGTTAGACAATCCGCACGCGCGGGCGAACGGCAAAGGGGGCGACATGAACGTCGAGCCTTCTGCTGTTCTCCCCGACTCCGTCTACGGAGAGCTGCGCGAGCGCATCCTGAGCGGCGTCGAGCGCCCCGGCTCCTCGATCACCGAGTCCGCCGTCGCGCTGCGCCACGGCGTCGCCCGGCCCACCGCCAAGCTCGCCATCGAGCGGCTCGTCACCGAGGGTCTTCTGCGCCGAGAGGCGCATCGCGCGGCGCGCGTGCCGACGCTCGAACGGGCCGACATCGAGGACCTGTTCGACACGCGCGCCGTGGTCGAGGCCGCCGCCGTCGAAGCGCTGGCGCACGGCGGATCCGTGCCGCCGGAGGTCGTCGCCGCGCACCGCATCCTGCTGGCGCGCGCCGAGCACGGCGAGCCCTTCGCCGAAGCCGACATCGCCTTCCACCGCGCGATCGGCAGCGGGCAGCCGAGCCCGCGACTCGCCCACCTGCACGCGCTGCTCATGGGCGAGATCGAGCTCTGCATCGCCCAGGTGCAGAGCGCGGGCCTGCTCACCGCGGGCGAGATCGCCACCCAGCACCAGGGAATCCTCGACGCCATCCTCGCCGGCGATGCCGACGCGGCCGCCGAGCTCACCCGCTCCCACATCCACGGATCGCGCGATCGACTGGTCGCGCACCACGCCGCTCAGCCCCGTGAGCCAGAAAGGCACCTCTGATGGTGAAACGCCAGTTCCCGAACCCGGTCGAGCTCTTCGAGCTGATGAAGTTCAAGAAGCCCGACTTCAACGGCAAGCGCCGTCGACTGCAGTCGGCGCTCACCATCCACGACCTGCGCACGATCGCGAAGCGCCGCACGCCCACCGCGGCCTTCGACTACACCGACGGCTCCGCCGAGGGCGAGCTGTCGCTGGCGCGCGCTCGCCAGGCCTTCGACGACATCGAGTTCCACCCCTCGATCCTGCGTGACGTCTCGAACGTCGACACCTCGACGACCATCTTCGGCGGCCCCTCCGCGATGCCGTTCGGCATCGCCCCGACCGGCTTCACCCGGCTCATGCAGACCGAGGGCGAGATCGCCGGAGCCGGAGCCGCGGGCGCCGCGGGCATCCCGTTCACGCTCTCGACACTCGGCACCACCTCGATCGAGGACGTGAAGGCCGCGAACCCGAACGGGCGCAACTGGTTCCAGCTCTACGTGATGCGCCAGCGCGAGATCTCCTACGGCCTCGTCGAGCGCGCCGCCGCCGCGGGCTTCGACACGCTGATGTTCACCGTCGACACCCCCGTCGCCGGCGCGCGCCTGCGTGACAAGCGCAACGGCTTCTCCATCCCGCCGCAGCTCTCGCTCGGCACCATCGCCAACGCGATCCCCCGCCCCTGGTGGTGGTGGGACTTCATCACCACTCCGAAGCTCGAGTTCGCCTCGCTCTCGTCCACCGGCGGAACCGTCGGCGAGCTTCTCGACTCGGCGATGGACCCGTCGATCAACTTCGACGACCTGAAGACCATCCGCGAGATGTGGCCCGGCAAGCTCGTCATCAAGGGCGTGCAGAACGTCGAGGACTCCACGAGGCTTGCCAACCTGGGCGTCGACGGCATCATCCTGTCGAACCACGGCGGGCGCCAGCTCGACCGTGCGCCGATCCCGTTCCACCTGCTTCCCGAGGTGGTGCGCGAGGTGGGCAAGGACACCGAGATCGCTGTCGACACCGGCATCATGGACGGCGCCCACATCGTGGCCTCGATCGCCATGGGCGCGAAGTTCACGCTCATCGGGCGCGCCTACCTCTACGGCCTGATGGCCGGGGGCCGCGCGGGCGTCGACCGCACCATTCAGATCCTCTCCGACCAGGTCGTGCGCACCATGAAGCTGCTCGAGGTCCAGAGCCTCGACGAGCTCACTCCGAAGCACGTCACCCAGCTGCAGCGCCTCATCCCGCGCTCATAAGACGTCCCCGCGGCGGCCGTGTGGTGGCAGCCGCCGCGGGGCACTTCGTCGTGCTGACGCCGGTCAGGCGACGCGACGGCGGCGCGCCGCGAGCAGCACGACCCCCGCCAGCACCATCGCCAGCGCGAGCCATTCGGCTCCGTGGCTCTCGCCTCCCGTCGAGGCGAGCGCGGTCGGCGCCGCCTGCACCTGGAGCTGGTACCAGCCGATGACGGCGCCGCTCGCATCGAGGATGACGATGCGGTGCGCGCCCGCGTCGAGCCCGGTCGGCAAGGTCAGGGTGATCGTGCCCGAAGGGCTCACCGTGTGGCGTCCGAGGTAGGTCGGGGTCGAGAAGATCCACGCGTCCACTTCGTCGCCGACATGCGAGAGGCCGACGAACATGGTGAGGCTCTCACCCGCGGTTCCGGTCGCGGGGCCGCTCACGGCGCCCGCATTGCCCGGACCGAGGTCGCTCTCGAGCGGAGCCTCAGGTTCGCCCTCCGATTCGCCGCCTCCCGGTTCGCCGCCTCCCGGTTCGCCGCTGGAGACCGTGCACGAGATCGTGCCCGCCCGCACGGCATGCCCATCGGTGCCGTTGTCATCAGCCCAGTAGACCGGCTTCAGCCCGTCGACGCAGAGCGACTGCGGGCTGATTGCGAAGCCCTCGTTCGCGACATTCGGCGCCTCCGCCGGACGCGCGTAGGCCGTCGTCAGCGTGAAGCGCCCCGCATCGGATCCGTCCGCGGCGATCGTGAACAGACGGCTCTCGCCGTCGCACAGCTCATCGCAGACGACCCACAGCGCACCGAGCTCCGGGTCGAAGGCCAGCTCCATCGCGCCCGGGAATCCGCTGTGGAAGCGTGCGACGCGCTCAAGGCCGCCGCCCGTCGTCAACGCGTAGCCGTAGACGCCGCCGTCCTGCTCGACGGCCACGAAGAAGAGCCCCGAGCCGTGCGCAGGATAGTCGCTCGGGTCGTAGAGCTCGCCCGTCGCCTCGTCGACCAACCCGTTATCGGTCAGGTAGCTGTCGGGGATCCAGGCGATGCCCTCGAGGCCCGCGTTGGCACCGAGAGTCGGGATGTCCGACGCCAGATCGGTCGCCAGGTTCCACTCGTCGAGCGCGACGAGCTCAGCGGCCGAGCCACTGACATCGAAGCGCAGGATGGAGGGGCGGCTCGTTCCACTGGCGTCGTTGTTGCGCTCGCTGGCGACGTACACGCCGCTGGCGCTCGAGCCGCCGAGAATCGTGACTCCCTCGGCGTCCACCTGACCGGTGCCGCCGGGGTAGCGCAGCGCCTTGCCGTTCGACCAGCCGTCGCTCGACACCGGCACCCAGGCGCTGCCGCTCCAGGTCAGCTTGAACAGTCGGCCCGAGCCGTTGTTCACGGCCCACAGCGTGCCGGGCGCCTCGAACACCAGGCCGCTCATGTCGGCACCGAAGGCGCCGACCTCGTCAACCGTCGTCACGGAGGCGCCGCCCGGCCAGACGCTCACCGGCACCTCACCGGGGCAGAGGTTCGCCGCCCCCGGCGTCGCGACGCTCGTGGCGCCGATCTCGCCGGTGATGTCGGGGCATCGACCGTAGGTCACGGCGGCGTGCGAGGTCCACACGTAGGCATCGACGAGCGTCTCTGTCGCGTCGAAGAGGCGCACCGCGTCGGAGCCGCCCAGGCCGTAGCTGAACCCGGTCGCGCCCGTCTCGTCGCGTTCGATCAGGAGGCGCTCGCCCGCGTCGATCGTCTCGTCGCCGAACACGTAGACGTCGTCGTCGCCGTCATCCTTCAGCGACCACCCGCTGAGGTTCACGGCGCCACTGCCCGCGTTCGCCAGCTCGACCCAGTCGGCGCCGCCCGCCGCGTCGCTCGATTCGATCTCGTTGATGACGATCGCGGGCGCGCAGTTGTTCGCGGCACCCTTCGTCGGCGCGGTGGTCGTGGCGAACTCGCCCGTGCCATCGGGGCAGCGTCCGTAGGTGGTTGCCGCGTGCGAGGTCCAGCTGTAGCTGTCGACGACGGTGAGGCCGTCCGGCGCATAGAGGATCGCCGAGTCGCTGCTGCCGATGCCGTGCGGGAACTCGGTCTCGGTGTCGCCGTGCACGACGAAGAACTCGCCCGGCTCCAGTGTGAAGCCGTCCGCGAAGACGTAGAAGTCGTGACCGGGGTCGTTGTCCTGGAACCGGTAGCCGGAGAGGTCGGCCGTCTCGGCGCCCGCGTTGTAGAACTCGACCCAGTCGAGACCGCCGCCAGCGTCGCTCGACTCGACCTCGTTGACGACCACGGCGGGGGCGTCGACGGCAGCGCAGTCGTTCGCGGCGCCCTTCGTCGCCGACGCGGTCTCGACGAATGCGCCGGAGCCGTCGGTGCAGCGTCCGTAGCTGGTGGCCGCGTGCGCGCTCCAGGAGTGCTCGTCGATGACGGTCGCGCCGTCGGTGTCGAACAGGCTCACCGTGTCGGACCCGCCCAGCCCCCAGTCGAACTGCGCCTTCTCCAGCACGAGGAAGCCGCCGGCGGCCACCACCGTGTCGGCAGGGATCACGTAGTTCGCGTGCGCGGCGTCCCCGTCGCGCAGCTGAAGACCGGCCGCATCGACCGCGACGTCCGCCGTGTTGTACAGCTCGATCCAGTCGTCCGGGTCGCCGCCGCTCGAGACGATCTCGTTGAGCACGAAGGCCTCGGCCGCGGTCGGCTCCTCGACGGGGGTCTCGCTCGCGCAGTCGTTCACCGCCCCCCGGGTCGACGAGGCGGTGACCGCGAAGTCCCCCTCGCCGTCGGCGCAGCGCCCGTAGGTCGTGGCCGCGTGGTCGTCAGGGAAGGTGTGGGTGTCGATGACCGTCGCGCCATCGGCGGCGTAGAGGGTGATCGTCTCGGCCTTGCCGAGCCCGAAGCTGAAGTGCACATCCTTGTCGAGCACGAGGTAGCCCCCGGCCGGGATCGGGTCGATCGCGCCGAGCTGCTCCGCCGGGTTGCCGCCGTCCTCGACCCACCACCCCGACACGTCGACGGGGGCGTCGCTGCGGTTCTTCAACTCGATCCAGTCCCCCGGGGTTCCCCCGTCGGTTTCGAGCTCGTTGATCACCACCGACGGCAGCTCGGCCGCCGCAGCAGGCGCGGCGACGACGAGAGCGCTCGCACCGAGCAGCGCGACGAGGGAAGCAGACAGGCGACGACGCCAGGAGGTGTGCACGGGATGCCTTTCCGGCTCGCCGAGTGAGGGATTCTCCGAGCCGAGCGGCAGTGTGTCCCCCTGAAAGGAACGAACGGTGAACGAGAGGAGACGAACTCTCGTCGCGGTCAGCGCAACTGGCTGAACGCCTCCGCCCTGCGGGTCGCCCCCGCCACGATGATCAAGTCATCGAGACGAAGCACCGTGTCAGCGGTCGTGTACTCCCACGGCAGATCCGCGGGCTTCACCGCGGTGACGGTCACCCCCCACTTCGATCGGATCTCGAGGTCGCGCAACGGCACACCGACGAACCGTTCGGGCGGCGTCGTCGTGACGAGCGCGAATCCGTCACCGATCTCGAGGAAGTCCCGCATGGAGCCGCGCACCAGATGAGCGACGCGTCGCCCCATGTCCTTCTCCGGGTAGATCACGTGCGGGACGCCGAGCTGCTCGAGGATCATGCCGTGCTGCTCACTGACCGCCTTCGCCCAGAGGTTCGAGATCCCGAATCGGAGCAGCAGCGAGGTCGTGAGGATGCTCGCCTGGATGTCGCTGCCGATCGCCACGACGACGCGGTCGGACTCGGGGACGGCGAGTTGCCGCAGCACGTCCTCCTTGGTCGAGTCGGCCTGCACGACGTGCGTGAGCTTGCCGTTGAGCGACTGAACGATCTCTTCGCTCTCGTCGACGCCGAGCACCTCGGCGCCACTGGACATGAGCTCCAGCGCGAGCGCGCTCCCGAAGCGTCCCAAGCCGATGACGGCGACGGATTGCACTGTGCGCTCGCGCAGGAGCGACGCTGATTTAGCCAATGATCGGCCTTTCCTTGGGCAGTTGATACAGCACCTGGCGCTCGCGCAGCGCCAGCGCTGTGGCGAACGTGATCGGGCCGAGCCGGCCGACGAACATCAGCACGACGAGCACGAGCTGGGCGGCGGGCGGAAGGTCCGCGGTGATGCCGGTGGAGAGGCCGACGGTCGAGAAGGCCGAGATCGTCTCGAAGAGCACGGGGCCGAGCCCGTGGGTCGTCATGAGCATGATCGCGCCGGTCGCCGCGATGATCACCCCGAGCGAGACCGCCACGACGGCGATCGCCTGCCGGTGCACCGCCCGCGACAGCCGCTTGCCGAACACGTTGACGACGCCGTCTCCGCGCACTTCCGCGATCACGATGAACAGCAGCACCGCGAACGTGGTGACCTTGATCCCGCCCGCGGTACCCGCGGGACCTCCCCCGATCAGCATCAGCACGTCCATGCCCAGCCAGGTGGTCTCGTGAAGCTGCCCGATGTCGACGCTGTTGAAGCCGGCGGTGCGCGTCTGCACCGACTGGAAGAAGCCAGCGAGGATGCGCTCCGGCCAGTCCAGCTTCCCCAGCGTGGCCGGGTTGCTCCACTCGACCACCGTGATGAACACCGTGCCGAGCACGAGCAGCACGGGGGTGGCCGCGACCACGATGCGGGTGTTCATGCTCCAGGCGCGCGGTCGATGAAGGTGGCGGCGCAGCTGCACGAGCACAGGGAATCCGAGCCCCCCGAGGATGACCGCGGTCGAGATGGTGAGAGAGATGATCGGGTCGCCCGCGAATCCGATCATGTTGTCGATGAAGAGCGAGAAGCCCGCATTGTTGAACGAGGACACGCCATGGAACAGACCCAGCCATGCCGCCTCGTGCCAGAGGTAGCCGTAGCCGGTCGCGAAGCGAAGTGCGAGGACCGCCGCCGTGATGCCCTCGATGAGCAGCGAGATCGTGACGACGCCTTTGACGAGCCGGCCGACGTCATCAAGGCCGACGCTGCGCGCCTCGGTTGCCGCGGTGATGCGGGTCGAGAGCGACAGCCGCCGCACGACGATCAGTCCGACCACCGACGCGAAGGTCATGACCCCGAGGCCGCCGAGCTGGATGAGGGCGAGAATCACGATCTGCCCGCCGAGCGTCCAGTAGCTCGAGGTGTCCACGACGACGTGCCCGGTGACCGAGATCGCGGAGACGGCCGTGAAGATCGCCTCGATGGGCGTCGCGCCGCCCGGGCCGGCCTTGGCGACGGGAAGGGTCAGAAGAACCGACCCGACCGCCGCGGCGAGCGCGAAGCCGGCGAGGATCGCCTGGGCCGGCCGGAAGCGCGTGGCGCGAAGGCGGAGTCGTTCGAACAGACGTGACCCAGAGGTCACTTCGCGCAATGGCACCGGCACACACTACGCCTGTCCTGACCGGGGCGGAAGATCCGGAGGCGCGCTAGCTCGGGACAGCGTAGACGGCGCGCGCGAGCGCGTCGAGCACCGCGGCCGAGCGCGGCCCGAAGCTCAGCACGTCGCCGTCGGCCATGTCGACGAAGCGACGGTTCTGACCCGCGTGGGTGAGGGCGATCGCGGGCTTCGCCGCCAGGAGCGCATCGACGCCCCCGACCGACTCGAGCCCGTCGGTCATGACCAGGATCACGTCGGGGTCCGCCGCGATGAGCGCCTCATCTGTCATCGGGCGCTCGCCGCTCCAGCCGAGCTCGGCGGCCACATCGATGCCGCCGAGTCCCGCGATGAGCTGGTCGGCACCGGAGCCCTCGCCGAACAGGTAGTAGATGCCGGAGCTGCCGCGCAGGTAGAGGAAGATCACGCGCGGGCGCAGCGCCTCGTCCGCCGGAAGGATCTCGGCGATCTCAGCGACGGTCGCCGCCACCTCGGCCTCGAGCGCGGCGGCGAGCACCTCGCCCGCCGCGGGCGCGCCGAGCGCCGACCCGACGTCGCGGGCGAGCTGCGCGGCGCCGTCGAACGTCGGCTCGTTGTCGAGGAACACGACCGTCACGCCGACCTGTCGCAGCTGCTCGAGCACGTCACGCGGGCCGATCGTGCCGTCGGTCAGCACGAGTGTGGGGCGCAGCGCGATCACCGCCTCGGCGTTGATCGTGTGACCGCTGCTGGTCACCAGCGGAAGGTCGGCGGTGCCCTCGAAGGTGGTCGAGGTGTCGCGCCCCACGAGCCGGTCGCCGAGGCCGAGGCCCCAGACGGTGGCGGCGATCGATCCGGCCAGGTCGAGCGCGAGCACGCGCGAGGCATCGGCGACCTCGACCGAGACCTCCCCGTCACTGTCGTAGGAGGTGACCGTCACGGGAAGCGACACCGTGGGATCGACCGCGATCGGCTCGATCGCCTCGTTCGGCAGCACGGCGGTCGTCGGGCCCTCGACATCGCTGGGGTCCGGGTAGAGGGTCAGCTCGGAGAGCGGGCGATCGTCGGTCACGACCGGCGTGGGGGCGATGCCCGAGCCCGTCGTCGCGCACCCGGTCAGCAGCAGCGTCGCCGCGAGCATCGTGGCAAGGGACGCGGCGGCCGGCCGCGAGGTCTGGCGGCGGGTCATGCCTGCGCGCCCCGGCGCCGCACGAGCCCGACGACCAGGACGGCGAGCGCGGCGGCCGCGGTCGCACCTCCGGCGATGAGTCCGACGCGCGTCGGCAGCTCCCGGGCCTCCGCGGCGGCGACCAGCGCTTCGGCGCAGGTCTCGTCGAGGCTGGCGGTGATGGTCATCGCATCGAACTCGGCACCCGCCGGGTAGTCGGGGAACGCCTCCGCTCCGTCCTCGGTCAGGATCGGCGCCGCGATGACCAGCGTCCACTGCCCGTCGTCGACGGTCGACTCCGCCGCACCGCTCAGGAAGTCGACGCCGGACGCGGTGATCTGCTCGCCGTCGCGCGTGGTCCCCGTGACATCGATCACGACGTGGGCGCTGCCGTCCGCCTCGACGCGCACGATCGGGTCGGAGAACGTGGTGTCGAGGATGCCACCATGACCGGTGAAGCGGATCCCGCCGCTGAAGCGCAGTTCAGCCGTGTCGGCCTCGGGGTCCAAGGATCCGGCACCCGGCTCCCAGGTGAAGTCGGGGGTCGCGTAGCTGACGGCCCCGTCGGTGGTCCACTCGCCGTTCGCGATCGAACCGTCGATGTAGGCGCGGAACGACTCCTTGAAGCCCCAGGTGAGACTGGCGTCGACGATCTCGCACTCCGCGTCGGCCGCCGTCACAGCCTCGCTGGCGGAGGCCGCGCTAGCGGGGGCCGCCGCGCCGAACGCGAGAAGCGCGCCGACGGTGAGACCTGCGGCGGCGATGCGAGAGCGGAGCATGACGACCTTTCCGTGCGGCAGACGGCACACACCCCCCAGCTTAGGCAAACCTAAGCTGCGATGCCGACGCGCGTGCGACCGAGTTTCGCGCGCGCAGGTTCGGTGGCGGGAGACTGGTCACATGCGAACCCACGTCCTCGTCCTCCCCGGCGGCGGCTACCACCGCCACGCCGCGCACGAAGCCGAGCCGATCGCCGCCTGGCTGCGCGACAACGGTCTGGAGGCGAGCGTGTTCCGCTACCCGCTCGGCACCCAGCACCCGGCGGTGCTCGACGCGATCCGCGCCGAGCTCCGCCGACTGCGCTCCACGACAGCCGAGCGCATCGGCGTGATCGGGTTCTCGGCCGGCGCGCACGCGGCCGGGCACGCGGCGCTCGCTCCCCACGCGACCGAGGAGGAGCGCGTCGACTTCGCGATTCTCGGCTACCCGGTGGTCTCGATGCTCCTGGACACCCACGTCGGCTCCCGCGAGAACCTTCTCGGCGTGGATGCGCCCGCACCCCTGCGCGCCGAGACCTCGCTGGAGCGCCTCGTCACCCCCGAGGCGCCCCCGTTCTTCATCTGGCACTTCTCGGATGACCCCGTGGTGCCCGTCGAGCACAGCTACCTGCTGGCGCAGTCGCTCGCCTCCGCCGGCGTGCGGCACGCTCTCCACGTGTTCCCGAGCGGGGACGGCTCCCACGGCCTCGGGCTGGCCGAGCAGTTCGCGCTGCCCTCGGCGTGGCCCCGGCTGTGCCTCGACTGGCTTGCGGCCGGCGGGTGGCTCGACGCCGCCCCGAGGCGCTCCTGGTGGCGTCGGATGCTTCGCCGCTGAGTCAGCGAACGAGCCAGCCGCCGTCGACCGGCAGCACGACTCCGTGCACGTAGGAGCCCGCAGGCGAGGAGAGAAAGACGGCCGCGCCAGCGAGGTCATCCGGGGTGCCCCAACGCCCCGCCGGGATGCGCTCGATGAACGCCTGACGTCGCTCCGGGTCGGCGTGCGACCCCGACGTCAGGTCGGTCTCGATGTAGCCGGGGGCGATCGCGTTGACGTTGACGCCGCGACCGGCCCACTCGTTCGCGAGCGCGTGCACCACCCCGGCGACGCCGGACTTCGTGGCGGCGTAGCTGACGACGCTGCGTCCGCCCTGGAACGTCATCATCGAGGCCAGGAAGATGATCCGCCCGCGCCCCCGCGCCAGCATGCGAGCGCCGAGCTCACGCGCGAGGGTGAACGGCGCGGTGAGATTGACCGCGACGACGTGCTCCCACTGACGGTCGGTGTGCTCCTCCGCGGGCGCCCGCTCGGCGATCCCGGCATTGTTGATCAGGATGTCGACCGGCCGTCCGAGCTCATCGAGTCGGGCGACGAGCTCGTGGGCTCCCTCGAGCGTCGCCAGATCGGCCGACAGCGAGTGGTACTCGCGGCCGAGCGCCCGGATCGCCTCGGCGACCTCCGCGTCGCCGCCGGTGCGCGACACCCCGACCACGTCGGCGCCCGCACGAGCCAGCCCGAGCGCGATGCCCGCGCCGATTCCGCGGCTCGCGCCCGTGACGACGGCCAGCGAGCCGGCGAGATCGAAGGTCGAGGTCATGCCGCCAGGCTAGACGACGCCCAGATACCGGTTCTGGATCTCGGGGTCGTTGGCGATCTCGCCGACGGGCAGATCGGCGGCGATCCGGCCGTTGACCATCACCAGGATGCGGTCGCACAGCTCCGTGGCGAAGCGCAGGTTCTGCTCGATCAGCAGGACCGCCTGGCCTTCGCTCACGACCCCGCGCAGCACCTCGGCGAGGTGGTCGACGACGGCGGGGGCGAGCCCCTCGGAGGGCTCATCCATCACCAGCAGGCGCGGATTCGACAGCAGGGCGCGACCGATGGCGAGCATCTGCTGCTCGCCGCCGGAGAGCTCGGCGCCGCCGTTCTTGCGGCGCTCCGCGAGTCGCGGAAACAGGTCGTAGATGGCGGGCACGTTCCAGCGGGCGCTCTTCTTGGCGCCCACCATGGTGAGGTGCTCGTGCACGGTGAGCGACGGGAAGATCCGGCGGCCCTGGGGCACGTGCGCGATGCCGGCCCGGTTGATCTGGTACGGCTGACGCCCCACCAGCTCGTGCCCCTCGAAGCCGATCGATCCGCTGCGCACCGGCACGAATCCGGCGATCGCCTTCACGAGCGTCGTCTTGCCCATGCCATTGCGTCCGACCATGCCGAGCGGTTCGGTGCCCATGCGGAACGACACGTCCTGGAGGACGTGGACGCGGCCGTAGTAGACGTTGAGGTCGGTGACCTCGAAGCCGGCGGTCTGGTCAGGCTGCGTGGTCAATGGATCCTCCCAGGTAGATCTCGCGGACCCGCTCGCTGGCGCGGATCTCATCGGGGGTGCCCTCGAGGATCTTCTCGCCGTCGTGCATGACGATCACGCGGCTGGCGACGGCGAGCGCGATGTCCATGTCGTGCTCGATCAGGAGCAGGCTGATCTCCTGCGGCAGCTCCCGCAGGAGGGTGATGAGCGCGGCCCGCTCGCCGGGCGAGAACCCCGCGGCCGGCTCGTCGAGCATCAGGAGCTTGGGTTCCAGCGCGAGCGCCATGGCGAGTTCGAGCTGGCGCTGCTCGCCGTGCGACAGGTCGGCCACCAGGTTGGGGCCGCGGCCGGCGAGGCCGACGCGCTCCAGCAGACGAGCGACCCGGCTCCAGCGGGCCTCGTCGCGCCGTGCGTGACGGAAGAGCCCGCCGCGGAACTCGTTGCCGCCCAGCGCGATGTAGACGTTCTCGGCGGCGGTGAGCTGCTCGAACAGCCGCGAGGTCTGGAAGGTGCGCGCGAGTCCGCGCCGCGCCCGCTGGGCAGCGGAGGTGTGCGAGACGTTCTCGCCGAAGAGCTCGATCGTGCCGGAGGAGATCGGGAAGGTGCCGGCGATGCAGTTGAAGAGCGTCGACTTGCCGGCGCCGTTGGTGCCGATCACGCTGATGCGCTCGCCCGCGTCGAGCGTCAGGCTCACGTGGCGCATGGCCTTGAGTCCGCCGAAGTGCTTCGACACGTCGTCGACGCGGAGGGCGAGATCCGTCATCGCGGGTTCCTCTCGGTTCAGGGTGGAAAGGGTGTCCCCGGTCGGCCGCCTGTGCTCGGCCGACCGGGAACGGATCTGGCTAGAAGATGCTGCAGTCGTCGAAGCGGTCGTAGACCGTCGTGCCCTGCGACACTCCATTGGTGGTCGCGATCGTCTCGAGTACGAGCGAGCCGTCCTCCGCCTCGACCACGGCGTTCATGTAGTTGTCGACGATCGCCTGACGGTTCGAGTCCATCGTCATCGGACCGGTCGGGCTCTCCCAGTTAGTCGACGCCAGCGCCGCGCGGTAGGCCTCGTGGCCGTCCGAGAGGTCGCCGTCCGCTGCCTCAAGTCCGAGCAGCAGCGGCTCGAACGAGTTGTAGTACAGCAGCGAGAAGATCGACGGGCTCGGGAAGGCGTTCGGCTGCGTCACGTACGCGGCAACGAACTCGTCCCACACCGGGTTCGAGAACGTGGCGCCGGGAACCGGGCCGCCCGAGATCATGCCGACAGCCGCCGAGGCGATGTTGGCGTCACCCGAGAGGGCCGTCGTGTCGACCGCGATCGTGCCGCCGACGAGCGGCTTGTTGACGCCGTTGGTCACGGCCTGCGAGAGGAAGCTCGCCGCGTCCGCGCCGCCGAGGCCGACGTACACCGCGTCGGTGTCCGCCGGGATCTGCGCGATGATCGTCGCGTAGTCGGTGGTGCCGACCGGCACCCAGGAGGCGCCGTTGATCTCGCCGCCGGCTCCGCAGAACTCGCTGAAGAAGCCGCCCGCGTTGTCGTACGGGAAGGAGTAGTCCTCGGCGAGGAGGTAGATCTTCTCGTAGCCGAGCTCGTCGTAGGCGTAGTCGCCGACGCCGCCCATCCACATGGCCGAGTCGCCGTGGAAGCGGAAGAAGTTCTCGGCGCCCTCGAGCGTCATGCCGACCGGGCTGGCCGAGCCGTTGACGAAGGTGACCTCGGGCACGGTGAGCGCGTACTGCACGACCGTCTCGCCCTCGTCACCGGAGACCGGGCCGAAGACGATGTCGACGCCGTCGTTCTCGACGAGCTTCTTCACCTGCGTCTGCGCCGAGGCGGTGGTGCCGTCGGTTCCGGCGTAGATGATCTCGACCTGCTGGCCGGCGATCTCGCCGCCGTCGATCGTGCCGCCGCGTGCCTCCATGGCGACGCCGATGGCGGCCTTCGCCTCGTCCATGCCGAACGCGAGGTTGCCTTCACTGGTGGCGAGCACGCCGATCTTGATCACACCGTCGTCGTCGCCTCCGGCTGCCGAGCAACCCGTGGCGAGCAGGAGCACGGATGCCCCGATGGCCACTGAGGCGGCCAGGCCCTTTTTCTTCAGCTTCATTGCTGTTTTCCTTCCGTGATTGCACTCTCCGTCGGCTGGGCAGCCGGCGGGTCTTGCTGCGATTCGTCGTCCTGGCGCGCGCCGCGCCGCCGGTCGAAGAACCGCTTCACCTGCTGCCCGATCCCGGCCAGACCGGCCGGAGCGAAGAGCAGGACGAGGATGAACACGAGCCCGGTGAGGGTCATGTATCGGTCGGTCAGGTTCTGGGCGAAGTTCGAGAGCAGGGTGAGCACCAGGGCGCCGGCGAACACGCCGCCCAGCGAGCCGACGCCGCCGATCACCGCGACGACGAGCACATCGAGCGTCGAGCCGAGGCTCACCACGTCCGGGTCGACCTGCGAGCGGTCGAGCACGAGCAGGATGCCGCCGGCCGAGGCGATGAAGGCGGCGAACGTGGTCGCGGCGATGCGGTACCGGTTGACGTTGTACCCGAGTGCCTTCATCCGCTCCGGGCTGTCGCGCACGCCCTGCAGCGTGAGCCCGAAGGTCGAGCTCGCGGCGTAGCGGCACAGCGCGTAGCAGAGCACGCCGAGCACGAGCGCGAAGTAGTAGAACGTCGTGATGTCGTTGAGGTTGACGATGCCGAGGTCGGGCTTGAGCACCGGGGCGAGGCCGCGCCGGGCGTTCGTCACCTCGATCGCCTGCGAGGCCCAGGAGTAGAACACCTGCCCGATCGCGAGGGTGATCATCAGGAAGTAGATCGCTTTGGTGCGGGCGGCGATCAGGGCGATCAGGAATCCGGCGAGGGTTCCGGCGGCGAGGCCGCCGACGGCGGCCATCAGGAACGGCAGCTCGAAGGTCACCATCATCACGCCGACCGCGTAGGCCGAGACGCCCGCGATCGTGACCTGGGCGAGCGAGAGCAGCCCGACGTAGCGGTTGAGGAAGACCAGGCTCATCGCGATGATGCCGAGCCAGATCGAGCGCACCCCGATGTTGGGCAGCCAGAAGCGGGGCCGGTCGACGAGGTAGGGGAACAGCACGGCCAGCAGCAGCACGGTTCCGCCGAGCGCCCACGGCAGCCAGCGCGCGATCCCGGTGCGGCGCGGCGCGAACAGTTCGACGTTGCTCATGACGCCCTCCCCATGATTCCCTGCGGGCGGATCGCGAGCACGACCACCATGAGCGCGAACGTCAGCACCAGCGAGTACGTCGGCGCGTAGACGAGCGAGAACTGCGACACCAGCCCCACCAGGGCTGCGCCGATCGCGGCGCCCGTGATGGAGCCCATCCCGCCGACGATCACGACGACGAGGGAGTACAGCAGGTAGACGCCGTCCTGCCCGGGCAGCAGCGGGAACAGCGTGCCGCCGACGACGCCGGCGAGACCGGCGAGCGCCGAGCCGAGCAGGAAGATCACCCCGAAGACGACTCGGACGTTGACGCCCGTGGCGGCCGTCATCTGGCTGTCGTCGACGCCGGCGCGCACCACCGAGCCGAATCGCGTGCGGGTGATGAAGAGCGTGAGTCCGACGCCGACGACCAGGGCGATCACGAGCACGAGCAGCCGCAGCGCCGGGTACGCGCCGATGAGGGGCAGGTCGACCGAGGAGGTCTGCACCTCGGTCGGCACGGGCACCTGCGTGGCGGTGCCGCCGAAGAAGGCGAGCATCAGGTCGGTTCCGATGAGCGAGACGCCGAGCGTGATGAGCGCGACGCGCATGTCGTCGTCCTGGAATCGACGGATCAGCACCTGATGGATGACGAGGCCGAGGATTCCGACGAGCAGCGCGCCGCCGAGAGCCCCCAGGAACCAGTTGCCGGTCTCGCGGGCGATGACGTAGCCCAGATACCCGCCGAGCAGGTAGCTGGTGCCGTGCGCCATGGTGATGACGCGCATGAGGCCGAAGATCAGGGTGAGTCCGCTCGCGACCAGGAAGTACACGGCGGCAAGCGTCAGCCCATTCAGCGCGATGAGAAGAAACTGATCCATGTCACCTTCACGACTCTGTGAACTGCCATTCGGAACGGGATGCGGAAATGTATCCCTGCTTGTATACAAGTAGTTGTACGATAAGGGCATGTTCCACCGCTGTCAATCAGCGAGGGAATCCCCACCGAATTCGCAACGGAGCGAAGGGACCTCCATGACCACGGACAAGACACTGCGGGTGGCCGTCATCGGCTACGCGTTCATGGGCAAGGCGCACTCGCAGGCGTGGCGCAACGTCGCCGCCTATTTCGATGTGCCCGCCGTCGAGCAGGCGGTGCTCGTCGGGAGGAACGCCGGCGAGGTGGCCGCGGCCGCGGCCCGCTTCGGCTGGGCCGAGTCGGCAACCGACTGGCGGGAGGTGATCGCCCGTGACGACATCGACATCATCGACGTCTGCGCCCCCGGCAACATGCACGCCGAGATCGCGATCGCGGCGCTGGAGGCCGGCAAGCACGTGATCGTCGAGAAGCCGATCGCCAACTCGGTCGAGGAGGCCGAGCGGATGCTCGCCGCCGCCGAGGCCGCGACCGCCCGCGGCCAGCACGCGATCGTCAACTTCAACTACCGCCGCGTCCCCGCCATCGAGGTCGCCCGCCAGCTGGTGGCCGAGGGCAGGATCGGCCCGATCCGCCACGTGCGCGCTGCCTACCTTCAGGACTGGCTCAACGACCCGTCGAGCCCGATGAGCTGGCGACTGCGTCGCGAGACCGCCGGCAGCGGCGCGCTCGGCGACCTCGGCTCGCACATCGCCGACCTGATCCAGCACGTCACCGGCGAGAGCCTCGACGAGGTCTCGGGCGGGCTCCGCACCTTCGTCGCCGAGCGTCCCGGCGGCGAGGGCGGCGACGGCGGCATCAAGGGCTCCGGAGGCGGCGCCCTCGAGCAGGTCACCGTCGACGACGCCGCCTGGGGCACCGCGCAGCTGTCGGGCGGCGGCGTCGCGCAGCTCGAGGTGACGCGGCTCGCGCTCGGCAAGAAGAACGGGCTGACCCTCGAGATCTTCGGCGAGCACGGCAGCCTCTGCTTCGACCTCGAGAACCTCAACGAGCTGTGGTTCTTCGACGGCGCCGACAGCGCCGGCCGGCAGGGCTTCCGCCGCATCCTCGTGACCGAGGCCGACCACCCCTGGGTGGGCGCCTGGTGGCCCGACGGCCACATCATCGGCTGGGAGCACACCTTCGTGCACCAGTTCGCCGCTTTCCTGAACAGCATCCGCGACGACACCCCGTCGAGCCCCTCCTTCGCCGAGGGCCTGCGCGTGCAGCGCGTGCTCGCCGCCATCGAAGCGAGCTCCGCCGAGGGTTCGCGACGCGTCCGCGTCGCCGACTAGCGGCGGCGCTGCCCACTCGTTCCACCCAACGCAAGGAGAAGCAATGACGCATCCTGTCACCCTGTTCACCGGCCAGTGGGGGGATCTCCCCCTCGAAGAGGTCGCCAAGCTCGCGAGCGGCTGGGGCTACGACGGCCTCGAGCTCGCCTGCTGGGGCGACCACCTCGACGTCTGGCGCGCCTCCGAGGACGACGCCTACGTGCAGTCGCGGCTCGACATCCTCGACAAGTACGACCTGAAGCTGTTCGCGATTTCGAACCACCTCAAGGGCCAGGCCGTCTGCGACGACCCGATCGACTTCCGCCACGAGGCGATCGTCGGCGCGAAGGTCTGGGGCGACGGCGACGCCGAGGGCGTGCGCCAGCGCGCCGCCGAGGAGATGAAGCGCACCGCCATCGCCGCGCGCAAGCTCGGCGTCGACACCGTCATCGGCTTCACCGGCTCGAAGATCTGGCAGTACGTGGCCATGTTCCCGCCGGTCGGCCAGGACGTGATCGACGCCGGCTACCAGGACTTCGCGGATCGCTGGAACCCGATCCTCGACGTCTACGACTCCGAGGGCGTGCGATTCGCGCACGAGGTGCACCCGTCGGAGATCGCCTACGACTACTGGACGACCGTGCGCACGCTCGAGGCGATCGACCACCGCGAGGCGTTCGGGCTCAACTGGGACCCGTCGCACATGGTGTGGCAGGGGCTGGACCCGGTCGCGTTCATCCTCGACTTCGCCGACCGCATCTACCACGTGGACTGCAAGGACACGCGGATGCGCATGGGCAACGGCCGCAACGGCATCCTCGGCTCGCACCGCCCGTGGGCCGATCCGCGCCGCGGCTGGGACTTCGTGTCGACGGGCCGCGGCGACGTGCCGTGGGAGGACGCGATCCGCGCCCTCAACTCGATCGGCTACGACGGCCCCATCTCGGTCGAGTGGGAGGACGCCGGCATGGACCGCCTCCAGGGCGCGCCCGCCGGTCTCGAGTACGTACGCTCGCTGCTCTGGAACGTGCCGACCGGCTCCTTCGACGACGCCTTCGCCGCCAAGGACTAGACCGCACCGCACGACGAAACGGGCCGAACCTGGATCACAGGTTCGGCCCGCTGTCGTTGCCGGGTCAGTCGCCGAGCAGTGCGCCCGCGGCCTCGAGCATCTCGATCATGCGCCCGCGCATGTGGCCGATGTGCTCCTTCACCGCCGGTTCGATCGCGTCGTAGTCCTGGGCGATGATCGCGTTCGCGAGCACGAGGTGCTCCTGCGAGCACGCCTCCAGCCGCGACTGCAGCGAGGCGGCGCGCATCCAGAAGCGCTGGATGCGACGCCGCGTCTCCTTGACCGTGTCGGCGACGAGCTGGTTGTCGGCGATCGTGTTGACGGTGCGGTGGAACGCCAGGTCGGCGGCCGACCAGGAGGCCCGATCGTCCGCCGCCGCGGCGCGCTGCATCTCGGCAACGCTTGCGGTGAGCAGTTCGATGTCGGCCTCGGTGAGCTTGCTCGAGGCCTTGCGGCACACGTACGTGTCGAGCGCCTCGAGCAGGTCGCACGCGTCGTTGACCTCCTGAATGGTCAGCTGCGAGACCGCGAAGCGCGCGCTGTCGGTGCGCTTGACCAGCCCCTCCTTCTCGAGGCGCTGGAGCGCTTCGCGCACGGGGGTGCGACTGATGCCGAGCTGGGTCGCGATCCGGTTCTCCGAGAGCGGTGCCCCGGAGCGGATGCGAAACCCCGTGATCTCGGCCAAGAGCCACTCGTACGCGGTGTCGACGCGCGAGCCAACTTCATCAGCGGTCATGGTGCTTCCATTCGATCGAGCCAACTATAGGACTCACATGGTGCGGTCGATGAATTCCCGCGTGTGCACGTCCACCGGCACCTTCTCGAGCTCGAGGATTCCGCGCGCGACATGTTCGCTGTAGCGGCGGAACGCCTCCTCGCCCTTTTCGGCCGTCGCGCGCATCGGGTTGCCGATGATGCCGTTCTCGACGAACTCATGGTGGTCCATCGGGAAGGTGAAGTACTGGTAGCCCTCGAACTCGGTATCGGGCATGCCGTCGTTCTTCTTGAAGGCGTCCGGCAGGAAGGCCGGCGTGTGGGCCCGGGTGTCGACCGCGCGCTCCATGCGCACCAGGTCCGGGTTCCACGCCATGTCCTGCGAGGTCTCGAGCTCGCTCGAGTGCCAGCCCGGCGTCTCCTCCGGCGGGTTCTCCATGAGGCCTTCGAGCACGCCCGTGTAGCGCTCCATGAAGGGCTTCACGAACGAGATCAGGGCCCCGGTCTCGTAGCGGAGCTTGCGCAGCACCGGGTCGACGACCTTGGTGTTGGAGCCGTGGCCGTTGATGAAGATGATCCGGTTGAAGCCGTGGTGGATGAGGCTGCGCGCCACATCGTTCATGAGGTTGAGCAGCGTCGACGCGCGCAGCGTGACGGTGCCGCGACCCTGTCCGACGCCGTACATGTGCTGCGGCGAGTAGCCCGCCCACAGCGGCGGCGTGTGCAGCACGCCGATGTGCTCGGAGATGCGCTCCGAGATCTCGATCGCGGTGATCGTGTCGGTGTAGAGCGGCAGGTGCGGACCGTGCTGCTCGGTGCTCGCCATGGGAACGAGGATCGTGTCCTTCGTCTTGAGGTACTCCTCGATGTCGACGTAGGAGAGGTAGGCGTGGTTCCAGGAGCGGAACTTCTCGCGGAACTCGTCGTCGCCGGTGGTGAGGCGCGCGATCTTGCGCTCGGGGCGGGTCATGGCTTACTCCTTTGTGGTGATGAGGGTGAGGAACCGCTCGGCGACGAGGCGGCCGAGGTCGGGGTCGTTGATGTGGTGGTCGGTCGTCTCGACCGTGATGCCGCCGCGCAGGTTCGCGCGCAGTTCGGCGAGGAACAGCTGATCGCCCTCCGGATCCCAGAACGGGCCCTCCGGGGTGGCCGGGATCGAGAGGCCGCGCAGTGGCATCACGATGTGCACCGGCGCCGTCGACTCGTTGACCCGCTCGGCGAAGATCCTCCCCATGAGCTTCTTCTCCTCGTGCGTGGCGCGCACCAGGGTGTACTCGGGGTTGTGGTCGTAGACCGGCCGATCCGCCATGTTCTCGGGGATCGAGCTCGCCGCCCACACCGAGAAGTCGATGCAGCCGGGCACCAGCACCTGCGGGATCCCGAGCCGGCCCACCACGCGCAGCCGGTCAGGGCCGCCGTTGTGGATGCCCCCGACGAGCGGATCGTTGATCTCGTTCGTCGTGTAGTCGATGACTCCCATGAACTGGCCTTCGGCCGCGAGCTCCTCCATCGCCGGACCGCCGACCCCGTTGGAGTGGAAGACGACGGTCTCGATGCCGTGCTCGGCCAGTTCGTCCTTCAGCGCGCCGACCGCCTGGGTGGTGTTGCCGAGCATCGTGGCGGCCACATACCGGCGGCCCTCCTCCGGCGGGGCGAGGGCGTGACCGTGCGCGAGCATCCCGGCCATGGCGGCGGCCACGTTGTCGAGCACCGTCGTCATCACCGGGTTCAGGCCGAGGATGTCGACGACCGAGTGCACCACCATGACGTCCTTCAGCCCCACGTAGGGCCCGAACTCGTGATGACCGGATGCCGTCGGCGCCACGACGATCTTCGGGACGCCGACCGGCAGCTCCTGGATCGCCGCCGCGCCCATCACCGAGCCGACCCCGCCGATGCTGATGCCCCCGACCAGCTCGCCCGCGTCGAAGCGCTCGCGCACGAGGTCCTGCACGAGGCCGCGCATGATCTCCACCGCGCGGCCTCGTGTGCCAGAGGCCTGAAGCTGGGCGAGGGTGATGCCGCCCCGCCCAGCCAGCTCGGCATGGCTCACGTCGGGGACGATGCCCACCGGTTCGCCAAGGATTCCTGAGTCAACGACCAGCGACTCGACCCCGAGGGCGAGCAGACGATCGCGCAGGTGCGCGACCTCCGGCCCTTTCGTGTCGAGTGTCGCGACGATGACTACCTTGCCCATGCGCTCAGGCGCCTACCACTTGTCGTTGATCAGCGGCAGCAGCGTCTCGGAGTTCACCTTGACCAGCCAGTCGTAGAACTCCTCGGTGAGGATCGACGAGCCGTGGTCGATGATGAACTTCAGCTGCTCCGGCGGGATGTCCAGGCCCTCGAAGTTGGTCTCGAGCGCGTTCGGGTACTTGTTCGCCGGGGTGCGGTCGACCGGCGCGACGAACTCGGCCGTCAGGGCGCCGTCGTAGCCGATCTCGTTGAGCACGCCGATGAACTCGGTCCAGTTGTAGTCGCCGTAGCCGCAGGGCATCCGGTTGTTCTCGGCGACGTGGACGTCGACCAGCTTGTCGCCGACGAGGCGGATCGCATCGTAGAGATTGGTCTCCTCGATGTTGATGTGGAACGCATCCAGCACCACGCCGAGGTCGGGGCCGACCGCGTCGCACAGGGCGAGCGCCTGCTCGGCACGGGTGATCAGGTAGGACTCGAAGCGGTTGAGCGGCTCGATGCCGACGCGCACGCCCTTCGCCTGCGCGAACTCGTAGACCTCCTTGGTGCCATCGACCAGCCACTCCCACTCGTTCTCGGGCGTCGAGTCGGGAACGACCTTGCCGACCGTGCCGGGCACGAGGGTGAGGATCTTGCCGTCGAGGTCGTGGACGAGCTGGATGCAGTCCTTGACGTACTGCACGCTCTCGGCGCGCACCGCCTCGTCGCCGGACTGCATGTTGCGGCCGTCGACCATCAGGGTGACGGAGCCCCAGCAATTGAGTCCGTAGTGGTCCAGGAGGCCGCGAACGTGCTTGGCATCGTACTTCTCGGGCTCACCCGAGATCTCGATGCTCTTGTAGCCGTACTTGGCCAGGCGGGCGATCGTGGTCTCGATCGGTTCCGCGCGCATCCAATTGTGCATAGACAGGTGCATCACTACTCTCCTTTGAGTTCGGGCACTGGGTGCCATTCTGCAGGTGTTGCCGCTATTCAGTTGTGGGGATCGGCTACCAGCGGCTGTTGCGCGGCGGGCCGAACCCGAGCTTTCCGGGATTCATGATCCCGTCCGGGTCCCAGGCGTCCTTCATCTGACGCATGAGCTCGAATCCGGCGCCGTACTGCGGTCGCATGAAGCGGCCGAGCTTGATGCCGACGCCGTGGTGGTCGTTCAGCACGGCGCGATTCTCGAGGCCTGCCAGGATTCCCGCGTCCCAGAGCCGGTCGTGCAGGTCCATCGCCTCGGCCGGATCGGTCGGCGGCTCGTCGACGTAGAATCGGTCGTAGAGCATCGCGCCCCAGTCGTACCAGTGCGAGAGGTGCGCGGTGTAGCGCGCGCCGTACTCAGCGAACTGCTCCTCGATGACCTTCTTCTTGGCCCGGTAGATCGCCGGGATGTCGGCGAAGCGCGCGACCTGGTCGAAGGTGCCGTACATGAGCGGCGGCTGCGGCAGCTTGCCCTTGGCGTAGGGCTCGTACTTGCCCTCCCACCAGGTCTGCCCGACCTCGGGGCCGAGGGACGTGCCGCCCGCGCTCTCGACGAGGCTCGTGATGGCACGCGTCTCGTAGTCGACGAGCTCCTCGGAGCCGTCGCACATGATGACCATCAGCGTGCCGGTGAACGGGGTGCCGACCCAGTCGCGCAGCTTGTAGCTGTCGGCCTCGTCGTAGAGGCGGATGACGGCGGGGCGCAACCGGTTGGTCATGATCCGTCGACCGGCTTCGATTCCGGCGAAGATGTCGGGGAAGCTGAAGGACAGGAAGCCGCGCGCCGCGGGAAGCGGGTCGATGCGCAGGCTGGCCTGCGTGATGACGCCGAGCGTTCCCTCCGAGCCGACGAAGGACTGCAGCAGGTCGGGCCCGGCAGCGTGGCTGGGAACCGGGAGCGTCGTGATGGTCTTGCCCGGGGCGACGACAGCCTCGACCTGGAGAACCTGGTCTTCGGCCTTGCCGTACTTGGTCGAGACGACGCCGGAGCCGCGGGCGGCGATGAAGCCGCCGATGGTCGCGCCGAGGTGGTACGAGCCCGGGTAGTGGGCGAGCGTGAGGCCCTTCTCATTGAGCGCCTTTTCGAGCGTCGGACCGTCGATGCCCGCGCCGGTGGTGACGACGAGGCTCTGCTCGTCGATCTCGACGATGTCGGTGAGGCGGCCGAGGTCGAGCGAGATGCCGCCGTAGGGGGCGAAGGTGCCGCCCTGGGTGCCGGAGCCGCCGCCACGCGTCACGATCGGGATGCGGTAGTCGCTCGCGATCTGCACCACGCGCTCGACCTCGGCGGTGTTCGCCGGCCGCACCGCGAAGTCGGCGGCGGGCTGCTCAAGGCCCTTGTAGGTGAGGAACTTCGAGTACCACGACCAGTCCGAGGCCTGGGCCTGGAGGTCGGCGGGATCCTGGCTGACGTGCTCGGGCCCGAGTGCTGCGGTGAGCTCTCGGGCGATCTGCCCTCGGAGGTAATTCTGCCCGCTCACTTCGCCGGCCGACGATGTCGTGCTCACTGGTCTCCTCCGGTTCGGCAGGTCGCGCGGCGGCCCTGCCGGTCACCGCTGACCATGTATCCGTACTTGTATACAAGTCAGAACACTATGCCGAATGAGAGCGCGGTGTCAACACCCGGTGCGCGAGCGCCCGGGTGTCGCGAGCGCGGAGCCCTAGAGCGGGCCGAGGAGACTGGCGGCGACCGTCGCGTGAACGCTCTCGGTGTCGCTCGGGTGATAGATGCCGGCCAGCACGTCGCGCTGCAGGCGCGCCAGCTCGCTCGCGGAGCGGTATCCCCCGCCGCCCGCCGAGCGCATGGCCTGATCCACGACGACACGCGCGGTCTCGGTCGCGCGGTGCTTGGCGCCGGTGAGCTTCCGGAACCACAGCGCGCCGTGATCGACGAGCTCGTCGACATCGCGCGCGAGAGCGTCGAGGTCCGGCGCGAGAGCGTCGAGCGCGAGCGCCGCCTCGGCGATCCGCCAGCGGAAGTCGGGATCGCGGTCGTAGCTGGTGCCGGTCTTGACGCTCGTGCGACGCGTGACCGCCTCGACGCCGAGCTCGAGCGCGCGATCGGCGATGCCCGCATAGACCGAGCCGATCAGCAGCAGGAAGTTGGCGAAGATCGCGAACACGAACGGATCCGCGTTCGGCCCCACCGGCAGGAAGCGCGAGATGCGCTCCTCCGGCACGACCGCGTGGTCGAGTTTCGTCGTCCGACTCTGCGTCGCCCGCATTCCGAGCGTGTCCCAGTCGTCGAGCGTGGTGACGCCGGCGTCGTCACGCGTGAGGAAGCCGTGCACGAGACGGGGCCCGTCCGGACCGTCGAGCTGCTTTCCGAACACGCCGAGCCGCGTCCAGGCTGGGGCGAGCGAGGTGAAGATCTTGGTCCCCGTGAAGGCGTAACCGCCGTCGACGGTGTCGACCGTGGTGAGCGAGTCCCAGAGCACCAGATCGTTGCCCGGTTCGCTGTTGCCGAAGGCGAACAGCTCGCCGGCCTCGGCATCCCGCAGCACCCAGTCGAGGCTCGCGTCGCCACGCTCGTGGAGCACCCGCGCCACACCCGCCCACACCAGGTGCATGTTGATGCCGAGCGCGGTGGCCGGCGCGTGAGCCGCCAGCAGTCGCTGGTCGCGCGCCGTCTCGAGCAGCGAGCGCGGGGCGAGATATCCGGCCGCGCGCAGCGCCTCCAGATCCTCGGCGAAGAACGCGTTCTCGCGGTCGTAGTCGGCAGCTCGGGAGCGGATGCGGGCCAGCAGCTCCGGGGTCAATACGGTCACGCGCCCAGCGTACGCGCCGCGCGCGCCAGCGCTCAGGCCGCGCCCAGCTGTCGTCGGGCCTCGTCGATCACGCGCAGCTGCTCGACGCTGCGATCCAGCGGATGCTCGGGAGCCTCGGTGAGCCCCGCCGCGATGTGCGCCGCCACGGCCGGCGCCTGGTAGCAGAGCCCGTCCCGCCAGAGCAGCGGAGCCGGGTCGCGCCACACCAGACGCTCCTCGTCGGCGCGGATCGAGAATCCGCCGACGCCGCAGAAAGGACTGTCGAAGCTCAGCACGGCCTTCTCGCCGCCGATCGCGGCAACGATCGGGGTGTGCGCCACCATGCTGGAGCTCGCGACCGCGGTCGCCCCCGCATAGTCGAGCGTCACGACCGCCTGCTCATCGACCCCGGTCACCGCCAGGCTTCCGCTCGTGCGGACGTTCTCCGGATCAAGACCGAGCACCAGACCGCAGAACCAAATCGAGTACACCCCGAGGTCGAGCAGGCTGCCGCCGCCGAGCGCCGGGTCGAAGGCGCGGCTCGTCGGGTCGAAGGGGAACCGCGAGCCGAAATCCGCGGAGACCTGGCGCGGCGCGCCCAGCACGCCGTCATCGAGCAGCCGTCGGAGCACGGTCGTCTGCGGCAGGAACCGCGACCACATCGCCTCCATCGCGAACACGCCCGCCGCGCGCGCCGCCGCGACGATCGCCGCCGCATCCTCCGCGTTCGTGGCCATCGGCTTCTCGATCAGCACGTGCTTGCCCGCCGCGATCGCCAGCTCGGCGAGCACGCGGTGCTCGCTGTGCGGTGCCGCGATGTAGACGATGTCGACCTCGGGGTCGCCGACGAGCGCCTCGTACTGCCCATACGAGCGCTCGACGCCGTGCGTCGCCGCGAAGGCGGCCGCGCGCTCGGCAGAGCGGGACGCCACCGCGACGACCCGCTGGTCGGTGTTGGCATGCACGGTCGTGGCCCAGTCGTGCGCGATGCGGCCGGGGGCGAGGATGCCCCAGCGCAGGGTCGCCCCGCCACGCAGCGGGGTGTGGGTAGACGACGGCAGTGTCGAAGGAAGAATGCTCACCCGCCCGACGCTATCAGCGGGCTTCCCGCCGTCACGTCAGGCGGGGGAACGCGAGTCCGGGCCGCTGCACGGCGAGGCGCACCGGGTCGCCGACGGCGGGCAGCTCCACGGTCGACATGCGGATGCGCACGCTCGGACCGTCGATGACGTCGCAGGTGAGCATCGCGTCGTGGCCTGCGTAGGAGAGCGCGCTGACCCGAGCGTCGGCGCCCGCCGCGGCATGCGCGAGCAGCTCCGGCCGCGGCACGATCCACTCCGGTCGCAGCATCAGCCGCACGCGGTCGCCGTCGGCGGGCGCGAACCCGACGGCGGTCGCCTCGACCGAGCCGAGCGCGCAGATCACGCGGCCGCCGCGCCAAGCCCCGTCGAGCTCGACGACGTCGCCGACGAACGAGGCGACCCAGGCGGAGGCGGGATGCTGGTAGATCTCCTCGGGAGTGCCGAACTGCTCGAGCCGACCGTCGCGCAGCACGGCCACCCTGTCGGCGAGCGTGAGCGCCTCCTCCTGATCGTGGGTGACCAGGAGGGAGGTCGTGCCCTGCGCGCGCAGCAGCTCGGCGACCTCGCGGCGCAGGCCGACGCGAAGCTGAGTGTCGAGGGCCGCGAAGGGCTCGTCGAGCAGCAGCAGCTCCGGTCGCGGCGCGAGCGCCCGCGCGAGGGCGACGCGCTGCACCTGGCCTCCCGAGAGCTGATTGGGCGCGCGGCCGGTGAGACCCCCGAGCCCGACGAGTTTGGCCAGTTCGGCGATGCGGCGAGCGCGCACCGAGGCGGCGCCGTGACCGCGCGCCAGCGCGAATCCGATGTTCTCGGCCACCGACAGGTGCGGGAAGAGCGAGGCCTCCTGGGGAACCCAGCCGATGCCGCGCTTCTCGGCCGGCACCGTGCGTCCCGGCCGCGAGAGCTCGCGCTCCCCGATGCGGATCGACCCCGCCCCGACCGGGAGGAGCCCCGCGATCGCCAGCAGCAGAGTCGTCTTGCCGCAGCCGCTCGGCCCGAGCACAGCGACCAGATCGCCGCCGTCGATGCGCAACGACACCTCGTCGACCGCGAGCGTCGACCCGTGGGTGACGCTCACGCCGTCGATGACGAGATCGCTCACAGCTCCTCCTTGGCGACGGTGCGGACCCCCGAGAGGATGACTGCCGGAACGGCGGCCAGCAGCACGAGCATCGCGGCGTACGGCGCGGCGGCCCCGTACTCAACCACCACCGTCCGGTTCCAGAGCTCCGTGGCGAGCGTCGACATCCCGGTCGGGCGCAGCAGCAGCGTCGCGGGCAATTCTTTCATGGTCGCGATCGCGACGAGCAGGGCGCCGATGCCCACGCTCGGCAGCGCCAGCGGCACCGTCACCCGCCACCATGCCCGCAGCGGCGACGCGCCGAGCGTGCGTGCCACGGCGACCAGTCGCGGCGGCACATCGCCGAGCCCGGCCCGCATCGTGCTGATCGCCTTGGGTGCGAACAGCACGGCATAGGCGAAGACGAGCACGACGGCGCTCTGATACAGCGCCGGCACGACGGCGAGCGCGAAGAACACGAGCGAGAGGCCGACGACGATGCCCGGCAGCGCGTGTCCGAGATAGCTCAGCGACTCGAGCGCCGAGACGAGTCGGCCGCGGTAGCGACTCGCGAGCGCCGCGACCGGCAGCGCGAGCAGCACCGCGAACAGCGCGGTCGCCACCGCCACCCCCACAGTCGCGCCGACGGCCTCGAGAAGGCGCGCGACATCGAGCTCGCGCAGGGTCTGCGCCTCGAGCAGGCGGGCGAGAAGTCCCAGCAGGGGCACGACGACACCGACGGCGGGCGCCGCGGCGACGACGGGCAGAAGTGCGAGGAGCGCCCCGCGCCGGATGCGGCGGGGGGCGACGGCGCGCGCGGCCTGGCGCGGCAGCTGACCGCGGGCGCTGCGCTCTCCCACCACCACGAGCACGGCGAGCACCACGAGCAGGAGCGCCAGCACGGCGGCCTGGGCGCGGTCGAAGCTCGCCGCGTACGCCTGGTTGATGCCCCAGGTGAGCGTCGGGAACCGCATCATGGCGACGAGCCCGAAATCGCTCAGCGCGTAGAGCGCGACGAGCAGCGAGCCCGCGATCGCGGCGGGGCGCACCTGCGGCCAGGTGGCGACGAAGAAGGCGCGCACCGGACCGCGGCCGAGCGTGCGCGCGACGCCCTCCAGGTCGCCGGATGCCCCGCGCAGGGCGGCCGCGACCGGCAGCGTCACGTAGGGAACGGTCACGGCCGTCAGCAGAATCCAGCTCGGCAGGAACCCATTGATCGCGGGGAGGGTGACGAGCCACCCGTAGCCGGCGAGATAGGACGGCACGGCGAGCGGCAGCGAGGAGACGAGCAGCCACGTGCGCGGGAACGGCACGCGCAGCCGGCTCAGCACGACCGCGGTCGCGGTGCCGAGCGCGAGGGCGGTCAGCGTGACGGCCGCGGCGAGCCCCAGCGAGTTGGCCGCGTACTCGAGCACGCGCGGGCGGGCCAGCACCTCGAGCATCGTCTCGAGGCCGCCGCCCGTGGCCCGCACCACGAGGTAGACGAGCGGAATCGCGGCCGCGGCGGCCGCCACAGCGGCTCCGAGCACAAGCAGGACCGGAGGTCGCCCCGCCGTCGCGCGCGCGATCACGGGCGCGATCACAGCCGCCGCGGGTGCGGGCGGATCGACGGCGTCGAGCGGGCGGACCATGGCTCTATTGCATCACCCTCGGCCGAGCCCGCGAGACGGCGGGAGCGGGGCGCACCTCGCTCCCACCGTCTCCTGCGGATTCGCCGTCAGATGAGGCCGTATCGGGCGAGCAGCTCCTGCGTCGTCGCCAGGTCGTCGAGGTCGCTCAGGTCGAGCTCGGGGTTGACGAGCGAGTCGAGAGCGGGGAGCCCCTCGGGGGCGGCCACACCGGGGAGCAGCGGGTACTCGAAGGTCTGCTCGACGAAGTAGGTCTGCGCCTGCTCCGAGATGAGGAACCGCACGAACTCGAGCGCATCGGCGTCGGCGGCGGCGCCGCTCAGGATGCCCGCACCCGTCACGTTGACGATCGAGCCGGCGTCGCCCGCCTCGAGAAAGGCGATCTGCGCGCGCATGTTCTCGGCGCCGACCTCGGCGGCCTGACGGAACCAGTAGTAGTGGTTGATGAGACCGACGTCGAGCGCTCCCTCGTTGACGGCGGTGAGCGTGGCGGTGTTGTTCTCGAAGATCTGCAGGTCGTTGCTCGCGAGCGCCTCGACCCAGTCCTCGGCGACCTGCTCGCCCTCGATGACGCGCAGGGCGGTGACGAAGGACTGGAAGCTCGCGTTGCCCGGCGGCAGGCCGAGGCGGCCGGCCCACTCCGGCTCGACGTACTCGAGCACCGTGTCGGGCAGCTCGTCGGCCGAGAGCTCCTCGCTGTCGTAGACGACGACGCGGGCGCGACCTGTGAGGCCGACCCAGCTGCCGTCCGTCGAGGTGAAGCCCGCCGGCACTGCCTCGGCGACATCATCGGGCAGCGCGGCGAAGAGACCGGCCTGGCTGAGCGCGCCGAGCGCGCCGGCATCCTGCGAGAGGAAGACCTGGGCGGGGCTCTGGTCGCCCTCCTCGAGCAGCAGCGCGCCGAGCTCCGCCGTGTTGCCGTAGCGCACATCGACCTCGATGCCGGACTGCTCCTCGAAGATGTCGATGAGGGGCTGGATCAGCTCCTCGTCGCGACCCGAGTACAGGGTGAACGCGCCGTCGGCGACGACATCGGCGCCGGAGTCGACCGCGTCCGTGTCGGTCGCGGCGGAGCAGCCGACGAGGAGCGCGGCGCTCGCAGCGATGGCGAGAAGGGGCAGAGTGCGTGAAGCGTGCATGGGGGAAAGAACTCCGTGAAAGGTGCCAGGAGTCGAACCGGTTCGGTTGACCGAACTTAGGTTAGGCTAACTTCACTTCGGGCACCAGTCCGGTGTGCGGCGGGCACCGCCTCAGTCCGCCGCATCGCCTCGCAGCTCCGCAAGCACGGCCTCCAGCTGATCGACAGCCCACTCCAGATCCGCCAGCTCGATGATGAGCGGCGGAGCGAGCCGGATCGTCGATCCGTGGGTGTCCTTCGCGAGCACGCCGCGCTCGGCCAGCAGCTCGCACACACGTCGCCCGGTCGCGAGCTCCGGGTCGATGTCGATGCCCGCCCAGAGCCCGACGCAGCGCACCGCGACGACGCCGTGCCCGAGCAGCGCGCGCAGCCGCTGATGAAGGATCGCCCCCAGGTCGCGCGCCCGCGCCTGCAACTCACCGGTCCCGAGCAGCTCCACGACGGCCCGGCCGACGGCGGCCGCGAGCGGGTTGCCGCCGAAGGTCGAGCCGTGCTCACCGGGACGCAGCACGCCCAGCACGTCGCGGTTCGCGACCACCGCGCTCACCGGCACGATTCCGCCGCCGAGTGCCTTGCCGAGCAGGTACATGTCGGGCACCACCCCCGCGTTGTCGCACTGGAAGGTGGCGCCGGTGCGCCCGAGCCCCGACTGGATCTCGTCGGCGATGAAGAGCACGCCTGCCTCGGCGGTGATGCGCCGCACCTCCGGCAGGTAGCCCTCGGGCGGAACCACGATGCCCGCCTCGCCCTGGATCGGCTCCAGCAGCACCGCCACGGTGCTCTCGTCGATCTCGGCGGCAAGCGCGGCGGCGTCGCCGTACGGCACGCTCACGAAGCCGGGTGTGTACGGCCCGAAGTCGGCACGCGCTTCGGCATCGTTCGAGAAGCTGATGATCGTCGTGGTGCGCCCGTGAAAGTTGCCGTCCGCCACGACGACCTTCGCCTGGTCGTGCGGTACGCCCTTGACCCGGTAGCCCCAGGCGCGCGCCACCTTGATCGCGCTCTCCACCGCCTCCGCACCGGTGTTCATCGGCAGCACCATGTCCTTGCGCGCCAGCCGGGCCAGCGACTCGAGAAACGCTCCGAGCTGGTCGTTGTGGAAGGCGCGGCTGGTCAGGGTGATCCGGTCGAGCTGCTCCTTCGCGGCGGCGATCAACGCGGGGTGGCCGTGCCCGAAGTTGACCGCCGAGTAGGCGGCCAGGCAGTCGAGGTAGCGACGCCCCTCGACATCGGTGAGCCAGGCGCCCTCGCCCTTCGCGATCACGACCGGAAGCGGGTGGTAGTTGTGCGCGCCGAACTCCTCAACCTGCTCGAGGTAGCTCCGGGCGCCGACCGCGGTCATCGGCGCAGCTCCAGAGTGCAGCACTTCACTCCCCCGCCGCCGAGCAGCAGCTCCGACAGGTCGACCGGATGCGGCACGAAGCCCCGCTCGCGCAGCTGCCTGCCGAAGTCCTCGGCGCGGGCGGCGATCACAACGTTGCGCCCGTCGCTGAAGCTGTTGAGCCCGAGCACGGCGGCGTCCTCGTCGGTGACGTGAATGGCATCCGGGAAGCGCTCGTCCAGAATGTCGCGGCTGGCGGCGTCGAAGGCCTTCGGGAGGAACGCCACGCTGCCCGGTCCGCCGTTCGAGTCGAGCACCGCGAACGCGGTGTCCAGGTGGTAGAAGCTCGGGTCGACGAGGCGCAGGGTGACGACCTCGCGGTCGTAGATGCGGCGCAGCTCGTCGTGGCTCGCGGTGTCGCTGCGGAACCCGGTGCCGGCGAAGATGGTGTCTCCGACGAGCAGGAAGTCACCCTCGCCCTCGTTGGTGGACACCGGCTCGCGCACCTCGAAGCCGTTCGCGCCGAACCACTCCATGTAGGCCGGACCCTCCGCAGCGCGCTCCGGGTACTGGAACCGGGCTCCGTAGGCGATGCCGTCCAAGGTGAAGCCCCCGTTGGCGGCATAGACCATGTCGGGCAGATCGTCGACCGGGTCGATGAGGTGCACCTCGAAGCCGAGCTCCCGATAGATCCGATAGAGCTCGTCCCACTGCCGCACCGCCAGAGCGGTGTCGGTGGGCTGCTCCGGATGCATCCACGGGTTGATCCGGTAGCTGACGGTGAAATGCTCGGGCCGACACATCAGCACCGTGCGCTGGGTCGCCACACGTTCGGAAGCGAGGGGGGCGGAGTCGGTCAACGTCATGACTTCCAGTGTTGCACGCATGCATCCGATGAAATCTGGCTCCGTGCGCACGATTTCACCGTGATCGTTGTCATGCACGCAGTAATTCAGCGTAGGATCGGCGCGTGGACAACCTCGACTACGGCATTCTCGACCTCCTCCGCCAGAACTCCCGCGCCGGCTACGGCGACATCGGCGACCGGATCGGCCTCTCGGCCTCGGCCGTGAAACGACGCGTCGATCGCCTCGTCGCCGACGGCGTGATCCGCGCGTTCACGATCCAGGTCGACCCCAAGGTCGACGGCCTGGCGACCGAGGCCTGGGTCGAGCTGTTCTGCCGGGGCACCGTCGCCCCCGAGGAGCTCAAGCGCATCCTGCAGGGCGTGCCGGAGGTGGTGGATGCCAGCACCGTCACCGGCTCCGCCGACGCAGTCGTTCTGCTGCGCTCCCGCGACATCCCCTCTCTCGAGGACGCGCTCGAAAAGGTGCGCGTCGCCCCCAGCGTCGACCACACGCGCAGCGCGATCGTGCTGAGCCGACTCATCCACCGCAACTACGACTGAGCACGCGAATGCCGCGGTCCCGCTCCCCTGCGAGCGAGACCGCGGCGGGCGGTCGCGGCTGACTAGGCGGCGACCATCTCCCGTGCGCGGGGAGTCGCGGCGGCCGGTTCGACCAAGTAGCGCGAGTAGGCCGCGATGGTGAGGAACGTCGGGAAGTCATCTCCCAGCGTCACCTCGCGGAACAGCTCGGCCGCATCCTCAATGCGGGAGCCTTCGCCGGCGCGCTCGGCGACCTCGCGCTCCAGCAGCTGCTCGACCAGGTCGGCCGTCACCCGCGTGCCCTCGGCGGTCACGACGCCCTGACGGATCCACTGCCAGAGCTGGGACCGGCTGATCTCGGCGGTGGCCGCGTCCTCCATGAGGTCGTCGATCGCCGCGGCGCCGATGCCGCGCAGCCAGCTGTCGAGGTAGCGCAGCGCGATCGACACGTTGGCGGCGAGTCCCGCATCGGTGACCTCGCCGTCGATGTCGAGGTCGGTGAGCTGCGCCGCCGTCACGTGCACCTCCTCACGGAGACGCTCCAGCTGATTGGGCCGCTCGCCGAGGACGGCGTCGAATTCGGCGCGAGCCGTCGGGATCAGATCCGGATGCGCCACCCAGGTGCCGTCGAAGCCGTCGCCCGCCTCGCGGCGCTTGTCGGCCTGGACCGCGGCGAGGGCGCGCTCGGTGACCTCCGGGTCGCGCCGGTTCGGGATGAACGCGCTCATGCCGCCGATCGCGTGCGCACCCCGCTTGTGGCAGGTCTGCACGAGCAGCTCGGTGTAGGCCCGCATGAACGGCACGGTCATCGTGATCTCCTTGCGGTCGGGGAGCGTGAAGCGCGCCCCGCGTCCGCGGAAGTTCTTGATGATGCTGAAGATGTAGTCCCAGCGTCCCGCGTTGAGCCCCGCGCAGTGCTCGCGCAGCTCGTAGAGGATCTCGTCCATCTCGAACGCGGCGGTGATCGTCTCGATCAGCACCGTGGCGCGGATCGTGCCGTGCGGGATGCCGAGCGCGTTCTCGCTGAACGTGAACACGTCGTCCCACAGCCGCGCCTCGAGGTGGTTCTCGAGCTTCGGCAGGTAGAAGTACGGTCCCGTGCCGCGCGCGATCAGCTCCTGCGCGTTGTGGAAGAAGTACAGCCCGAAGTCGACGAGCGAGGCGCTCGCGGGCGAGGCGATCCCCGCCTGGTCGGTGTAGCGCAGATGCTTCTCGACGAGGTGCCAGCCGCGCGGCCGGAACACGATCGTCGGCGTCTCCTCCCCCAGGGTGTAGCTCTTGCCCTCGGGAGTCGTGAAGTCGATCTGGCGACGGATCGCGTCGAACAGATTCTGCTGACCGCCGATGACGTTCTCCCAGGTCGGGCTGAGCGCATCCTCGTGGTCGGCGAGCCAGACCTTGGCTCCCGAGTTCATCGCGTTGATGGTCATCTTGCGATCGGTCGGGCCGGTGATCTCGACCCGGCGATCCTCGAGGCCGGGGCCGGCGCCGGCGACGCGCCACTCGGTGTTCTCGCGCACCGGCCTGGTCTCGTCGAGGAACCGCAGGTTGCGGCCGTTGTCGATGGCGTGACGGAACAGCATCCGTCCGGAGAGCCGCTCCTGGCGGCGCCCGGCGAAGATGTCGTGCAGTCGGGTCAGGAAGCGCAGCGCTTCCGGCGTGAGGATGCGTGCGGTGCTCTCGTCCTGCGGACCGAGCACCTCCATCCGAATCGGGTGAGTCATGATCGTCTCCTGTCGTGTCTCGTGGCCTAGTGGAACTGCGCGGACTCGGTGGAGCCGACGAGCGCGAGAGTGGCACTGTCCGGGTTGAGGGCAGTGGAGATCCGGTCGAAGTACCCGGTTCCCACCTCGCGCTGGTGCTTGGTCGCGGTGTAGCCGCGGGATTCGGCGGCGAATTCCGCCTCCTGCAACTCGACGTAGGCGCTCATGTGCCGCGTCGAGTAGCCCTGCGCCAGCTCGAACATCCCGTGGTTCAGGGAGTGGAAGCCGGCAAGTGTGATGAATTGGAACGCGTAGCCCATCGACGACAGCTCGCGCTGGAACTTCGCGATGGTGTCGTCGTCGAGGTGGCGCTTCCAGTTGAAGCTCGGCGAGCAGTTGTAGGCGAGCTTCTGGCCAGGGTGCTCGGCGTGAATGCTCTCGGCGAAGGTGCGCGCAAGCTCCAGGTCGGGCTCGCTCGACTCCACCCACAGCAGATCGGCGTACGGGGCGTAGGCGTGGCCGCGGGCGAGCACCGGACCGATGCCGTTCTCGACCTCGTAGAAGCCCTCGCTCGTGCGGCCGCCGGAGAGGAACGGGCGGTCCCGCTCATCCACGTCGCTGGTGAGCAGCGTGGCGGCGAGCGAGTCGGTGCGGGCGATGACGATCGTCGGCACGTCGGCGACGTCGGCGGCGAGCCGGGCGGCATTGAGGGTGCGGATGTGCTGACCGGTCGGAATCAGCACCTTGCCGCCCATGTGGCCGCACTTCTTCTCGCTCGCGAGCTGATCCTCCCAGTGCACGCCCGCGGCGCCGGCCTCGATCATCGAGTGCATGAGCTCGTAGGCGTTGAGCGGGCCGCCGAAGCCGGCCTCGGCGTCGGCGACGATCGGCACCATCCAGTCGCGCGAGGCGTCGCCCTCGGTGAACTCGATCTGCGCCGAGCGCTGCAGCGCGTTGTTGATGCGCCGCACGACCGCCGGCACCGAGTTCGCCGGGTAGAGACTCTGGTCGGGGTAGGTCTGACCGGAGAGGTTGGCGTCGCCGGCGACCTGCCAGCCGGAGAGGTAGATGGCCTTGAGCCCGGCGCGCACCTGCTGTACGGCCTGGTTGCCGGTGAGGGCTCCGAGCGCCGCCACCCACTCCTCCGGGTTCTCGCTGTTGGCCTCAATGAGCTCCCACAGGTTCTCCGCCCCGCGACGGGCGAGCGTGCGCGCCTCCCGGACCGGGCCGCGAAGGGCGATGACGTCCTCGGCCGTGTAGTCGCGCCGGACATTGGCCCACCGCGGGTCGGTGTCCCACTCGTGCTGGAGTTCGGCGGCCGTCTGGGTCTGATCGCCGGGACGCGGGGGGTTGATGCTCATGGACTGCTCCTTTGCTGAAGTCGTGCTTCGACTGTGCGCCCGCGGCAGCCGGAATTTCTCAGAACTTCGGGCAGAAATTCCCCGGTATTTCTGATGCGAAGAACAATCGGACCTGGGATGCTGTCGGAATGGCCCCCCTCGATGCCGCAGCCCTCGACGATGAAGACATGCTCGATCCGCTCACCATCGGCCGCCGCATCCGACAGCTGCGCTCCGACCGCGGGATGACCCTCGAGGTGCTCGCGCAGGCGATCGGCCGGGCGCCGTCGCAGGTCTCGGTGATCGAGAATGGCAAGCGCGAGCTCAAGGTCGGCGAGCTGCAGCGCTTCGCCCGCATCCTCGACGTCAGCCTCGACGAGCTGCTCTCCCCCGAGCCGCCGAGCTCGCGGGATGCGCTCGAGATCGCGCTCGAGCGCGCCGGCCGCGGCCCGATCTTCTCCTCCCTCGAACTGCCGCCGGTCCCCGTGCGCAAAGGCCTCAGCGACGAGGCGATCGCCACGATCCTGCGGCTGCACGACGAGCTGGAGCGCCTGCACCGGCAGCGCGCCGCCACCCCCGAGGAGGCGCGACGAGCGAACGCCGAGCTGCGCGCCGAGCAGCGTCGGCGCGGCAACCACTTCCCGGAGCTCGAGCGCACCGCGCGCGAGCTGCTCACGGCCGTCGGCCATACCGGCGGGCCGCTCTCGCAGCGGGTCGCCTCCGAACTCGCCGCGCACCTCGGCTTCTCGCTGCACTACGTCCCCGACCTTCCGGCTTCCACGCGGAGCGTGACCGACAAGGAGAACGGGCGCATCTACCTGCCGGTGCGGCACGGCGACACCGACCCGCGCTCGACACTGCTGCAGGCGCTCGCGGCGCACGTGCTCGACAAGAAGGAGCCGCATGACTACGCGGAGCTGCTGCGGCAGCGCGTCGAGACCAACTACCTCGCGGGCGCGCTGCTCATCCCGGAGGAGAGCGCCGTCACGTTCCTCACCGCCGCGAAGCAAGCCCGCGAGCTGAGCATCGAAGACCTGCGGGATGCCTTCGCCGTCAGCTACGAGACTGCCGCCCACCGCTTCACGAATCTTGCGACAGAGCACCTGGGGCTGCCGGTGCACTTCTTGAAGGTGCACTCCAGCGGCACCATCTCGAAGGCCTACGAGAACGACGGCGCCGCCTTCCCGACCGACGCGCTCGGCGCGATCGACGGGCAGATCGTCTGCCGCTGGTGGAGCGCGCGCCAGGTCTTCGAGGTCGCCGATCGACTGAGCCCCTTCCACCAGTACACCGACAAGCCGGCCGGCACCTACTGGTGCAGCTCGAGCATCCAGTCCACCGCCGCGGGCGACTTCTCGGTCAGCGTCGGCACACCCTTCGCGCACGTGAAGTGGTTCCGCGGTCGCGACACGCAGCGCCGACTGCGCTCCACCTGCCCCGACCTGTCGTGCTGCCGCCGTCCTCCGGCCGAGCTCTCGCAGCGCTGGGCCGAGAAGGCGTGGCCGAGCGCGCGCCTGAACGCCTCGCTGCTCGCGGCGATGCCGACCGGCACCTTCACCGGCGTCGACACGACGGCGGTCTACGAGTTCCTCGAGAAGCACTCCGGGGGGCGCGCATGAGGCTCACCATCGATCACGAGGCCGCCGAGGCTCCGTTCGAGCAGCTGCGCCGGCAGATCCGGGATGCCGCTCTCACCGGCGACCTCGCCGCCGGATCTAAGCTCCCCACGGTGCGCGCCCTCGCCGCCGAGCTCGGGCTCGCCGCCAACACGGTCGCCCGCGCCTACCGCGAGCTCGAGTCCGACGGCGTGATCGAGACGCGCGGACGCAACGGCTCCTTCGTCACGTTCTCCGCGGATGCCGCCGAGCGGTCGTTGCAGGAGGCCGCGGCCGCCTTCGCCGCGCGCGCCCGCGCGCTCGGTGTCGACCGGGCGGCCGCGCTCGACGCGGCCAGCGCCGCCCTCGACGCCTAACCCGCGCGCCCCCCACCCCACGCTGCGCGCCCGAACCCCCGCGCACCCCCGCGCACCCGCGCACGCCGCGCCGCGCACTCCCGCGCACCCCACCTCCCCGCGAGCGGTGCCAAACGTGGGGTGCACGGCCCCAACACCGCACTTTTCGCACCGCTCGCCGGGGGTCGGCCGCGCGTCGGAGCACCATCAGCGCACCGGTACGTCTCACCCCGTGCCGCGCACCCTGCGCGCCGCTCGCACGCCTCTCCTCGCGCACGCCGCGCATCCGCGCACGCCGCGCACCCGCGCACTCACGCACGCCACGCACTCACGCACGCCGCACATCCCCGCGAGCGGTGCCAAACGTGGGGTGCACGGCCCCAACACCGCACTTTTCGCACCGCTCGCGGGGAGGTGGGGTGGAGCGTGCGGGCGCGGCGTGCCGCACGCGGGGCGCGGGGTGGGGCGCGGCGCGCGCTAGAGGCGCAGGTCGAGGAACCCGGGAGCCGGGTTTCCGAAGCGGTGCGCGGTCACCGAGACCGCCTGCTCACGCAGGAAGGTCAGCAGCTCGATGCGGCCCGCGGTCGTGACTGGTCCCGCCCAGAGAGCGACGTCGGGGTCGCCCTCGATCGCGTCACGCAGCTCGGCGGCAAGCGCACCCGCTCCCGCGCCAGCCTCCGCACCCGCCCGTGCCCCCGCACCCGCCCCCGCACCTGCCGGCGCGACGAGCCGGATGCGATGCGGGCGCTCATCGCGCATCCGCGCGATCCAGGCGGCGTCCGACTCGATCAGGATGCGGTCCGTGCGCAGCTCTCCGAAGTCGGCGTCGAGCAACGGAACGAGCGTCGCCGGCAGCGGGCGCGACGAGCTGATCGTGAGCGGCGAGCGCGCCAGCGCAGCGGCGGCCATCAGGCGCGCGAACTCGGCGACCGACCCCTCGGCGGCGAGTCGCAGCTCGACCGCGGTCGGCCGGTAGCGCAGCACGTTGCGTTCGACCCCGAGCTCGGAGGCGTCGCGCGCGATGCCGAATTCAGCATCCCAGGCCTCCGCGTCGCGGAGAGCGCCGCGGCGCACCAGGTCGAAGCCGACGTAGTCGAGCGCCGGCTGCACCGCCTCGACGACGGCGCGCACGCGATCATCGAGGGCGTCGAGTCGCAGGTCGCCGTCCGGCTCCTCCGCCACCGGCTCCCAGTCGCCGAGCACGAACAGCGTGTTCGGCCCGCCGGCCTTGGCGCCCGTGCCGACCGAGGAGCGCTTCCACCCGCCGAAAGGCTGCCGGCGCACGATCGCGCCGGTGATCGGCCGGTTCACGTAGAGGTTCCCCGCCTCGACCTCGGCCAGCCAGTGCGCGACCTCGTTCGGGTCGAGCGAGTGGATGCCCGCCGTCAGCCCGAAGTCGACATCGTTCTGCAGCGCAATCGCGTCATCCAGATCCGAGGCGGCCATGAGGCCGAGCACCGGCCCGAAGAACTCGACGCGATGCGTCGTGCTGCCAGGGGCGACCTGGTCGCGCACGCCCGGCGACCACAGCCGGTCGGTGCCGTCGAGCTGGCGCGGGCGAACCAGCCAGCTCTCGCCCTCGTCGAGCTCGGTGAGGGCGCGTTCGAGCTTGCCGTGCGGCGGCTCGACGAGCGGGCCGACGAGCGTCGCCGGGTCGTCCGCGGGGCCCACAGCGAGGCTGGCGACCGCGTCGGTGAGCTGGCGACGGAAGCGCTCGGAGCGGGCCACCGATCCGACAAGGATCGCGAGCGAGGCTGCCGAGCACTTCTGGCCCGCGTTGCCGAAGGCGCTCTTCACCAGATCGCCGACGGCGAGGTCGAGGTCGGCGCTCGGCGTGATGATGATCGCGTTCTTGCCGCTCGTCTCGGCCAGCAGCGGCAGGTCGTGCTTCCAGGAGCGGAACAGCGCGGCCGTCTCGAATCCGCCGGTGAGCACGACGCGACCGACCTCCGGCGCGGTGACCAGCTGCTGGCCGAGCTCGCCCTCCTCGACGTCGACGAAGCTGAACAGGTCGCGCGGAACGCCCGCCTCCCAGATCGCCTCGGCGAGCACCGCACCGCAGCGCCGGGCCTGCGGGGCGGGCTTGAGGATCGCGGCGCTGCCCGCGGCGAGCGCCGCGAGCACGCCCCCGGCGGGAATCGACACCGGGAAGTTCCACGGCGGGGTGACGAGGATCACCCCGGCGGGCACGAAACGGGCGCCCTCGACGGCATCCAGGTCGCGGGCGCGCTCGGCGTAGTAGCGGGCGAAGTCGACGGCTTCGCTCACCTCGACGTCCGCCTCGGCGACGGTCTTGCCGGTCTCGGCCGCCATCACCTCGACGAGCCGGCCGCGGGACGCCGCGAGCGCGTCCCCGACGCGCTCCAGCAGGGCGGCGCGGTCCTCGGTCGACGCGCTCCCCCAGTCGCGCCCCGCGCGGGCGGCGCGGCTGAGGCACGCGCGCAGCGCCTCCTCGGTGTCGATCCGCGCGTCCTCGAGCGCCGCCGATCCGAGCGTCGTGTGCAGGCTGCGCTCGAGCGCCGCCGCCGCCCACGCCCGGTTCGGGGCCCGCGAGGGGTCGGTGTCGGGCTCGTTGTCGAACGGCCGACGGCTCCACGGCAGGTCGGGCGTCATCCGATTCTGGGTGCGCATCGACTCGGGGATCGAGGCATCCAGCAGGGCGAGCGCGGAGCGGAAGCGGTGGGCCTCGCGCTCGAAGATCGCCGGGTCATCGAGCTCGAAGGCCCCGGAGAGGAAGTTCTCGGCGCTGGAGTTCTCCTCCAGTCGGCGGACGAGGTAGCTGATGGCGCTGTCGAACTCGTCACCGTGCACGACGGGGGTGTAGAGCAGGATGCCGCCCGACTGCGCGCGCAGCGCCTCCTGGTGCGCGGAGGCCATGCCGAGCAGCATCTCGATGTCGACGCGGTCGGTCACCCCCCGCTTCTCGGCGAGCAGCCACGCGAACGCCAGATCGAAGAGGTTGTGGCCGGCGACCCCGACCCGCACCGCCTCGGCGTTGCGCGGCCGCAGCGCGTAGTCGAGCAGGCGCTTGTAGTGCGCATCGGTCGCGGTCTTCGAGGGCCAGGTCGCGAGCGGCCAGCCGTGGATCGCAGCGTCGACCCGCTCCATCGCCAGGTTCGCGCCTTTCACGATGCGCACCTTGATGCCCGCCCCGCCCTCGCGGCGGCGGTTGCGGGCCCAGCTTGTGAGCTCTTCGAGCGCGCCGAGCGAGTCCGGGAGGTACGCCTGCAGCACGATCCCCGCCTCGAGCTGTCGGAACTCCTCGCGCTCGAGCAGCCGCGTGAACACCGCGATCGTGAGGTCGAGGTCGCGGAACTCCTCCATGTCGAGGTTGATGAACTTGGCCGTCGGCGCCTCGGCCGCCTGCTGGTAGAGCGGGATCAGCCGCTCGATGACCCGGTCGACGGTGTGCTCGAAGCCCCACATCGACAGCTGGCTCACCACCGAGGACACCTTGATCGAGACGTAGTCGACGTCGTCGCGGGCCAGCAGTGCGCGCGTGCCGTCGAGTCGGCGCTCGGCCTCGCGCTCCCCGAGCACCGCCTCGCCGAGCAGGTTGACGTTCAGCCGCGCTCCCCCGTCGCGCAGCCTGGCGAGGGTGCGCCCGAGCCGCCGCGGATGCGCGTCGACGACGAGGTGACCCACCATCCGGCGGAACACAGCGCGCGCGATCGGAATGATCGGCCAGGGCAGCAGGATTCCGAAGCCTCCGCCGACCACGACGGCGAGCCGGAGGAACCACGGCAGGAAGTCGGGAACCTGACGCGACAGCGCTTCGAGATTGCGGGCCGCGATCCGGAGGTCTTCAGGCCGCACCACACGGTCGACGAAGCCGATCGTGAATTCGAGGCCCTGAGGATCCTGCAGCAGCCCGGCGAGCCGCTCGGCGTTCGCGTCGGCGCGGTGGCCGGCACTGCGGCGCAGCCAGCGCTCGACGAGGTCGATCGTCTCCTCGGCCGTCGGAAGCTCGGTCGCACGTTCGGGTTCCGGCACCATGGAGTCGAGAATAGGGCGCGCGGATGCGCGGCGACCCTCTCCCGGCAACATTCGACGGAAACCTGCGGGCCCTGCAATTCCGGGCCACCGCGCCGCGCCCGGCCGCACGTTTCCGGCGTGCCGCCGCGTAGCATGACGACATGGCGGAGGCGGGCAGGCCCGAGGCGACGGGCACGGAGCGCGCCGACGTCGCCATCGTCGGGGGCGGCCACAACGGGCTGACGGCCGCCGCCTACCTGGCCCGCGCGGGTCTTCGCGTGGTCGTGCTGGAGAGGCTCGAGCAGTTCGGCGGCGCCGCCGTCTCGGTGGAGCCTTTCGCCGGCGTCGCGGCCCGGCTCTCGCGCTACTCGTATCTGGTGAGCCTCCTCCCCCGCCGGATCATCGCCGACCTCGGCCTTGACATCACGCTCGCCCGACGCCGGTTCTCGTCGTACACCCCGGTTCCCGGCGAGGATCGGGGCCTGCTGATCGACACCGGCGCCGCCGCCGCGACCGACGCCTCTTTCGCCTCCATCGGGGCCGGTGCGGATGCCGCGGCCTGGCGCGAGTTCTCGGACGGCACCGGACGCCTGGCGCGCACGCTGTTCCCGACCATGACCGAACCGCTGCCGACCCGCGCCGAGGCCCGCGCGCTGCTCGGCGACGATGCGCTCTGGAACGAATTCATCGAGGAGCCGATCGGCGCCGCGATCGAGAGCACCTTCGCCTCCGACCTGGTGCGCGGTGTCGTGCTCACCGACGCGCTGATCGGCACCTTCGCCGAGCCGATCGACGCGAGCTTGGCGACCAACCGCTGCTTTCTCTACCACGCGATCGGGGGCGGCACGGGCGACTGGGATGTGCCGGTCGGCGGCATGCAGAGCGTCAGCGGGGCGCTCTGGCGGGCGGCCCTCGATGCGGGGGCGAAACTGCGCTCCGGCGCCGAGGTGACGAGCATCAGCCCGGACGGCGAGGTCGAGTACACGCAGGGCGGCACGGATCGCAGGATCGTCGCAGGCACGGTGCTCGCCAACGTGACCCCGTTCGAGCTTGCCCGTCTGCTCGGCGAGGAGGCCCCGCGCGCGGAGGGTGCGCAGGTGAAGGTCAACCTGCTGCTCTCGCGCCTTCCGCGTCTGCGCGAGGCGGGGGTCGATCCGGCCGCCGCGTTCGGCGGCACCTTCCACGCGAACGAGGGCTGGGCCTCCCTCGGCTCAGCGCATGCGGCGGCGAGCGCGGGCCGCGTGCCCGATCCGCTGCCGCTCGAGATCTACTGCCACTCGCTCACCGACCCGACGATCCTCGGGCCGGAGCTGGCGGCCAGCGGGGCGCACACGATGACCGTGTTCGGACTGCAGGTGCCCGACCGGCTGATCTCGGTCGAGAACAACGATGCCCGGCGCGCGGAGCTGGAGGCGGCGGTGTTCCGCTCGCTCGATGCGGTGCTCGGCGAGCCGCTCGCCGAGCTGGTGCTGCGCGATGCGGAGGGCCGCCCGTGCGTCGAGACGAAGACGACGCGCGATCTCGAGCTCGCCCTCGGGATGACGGGCGGCAACATCTTCCACGCGGCGCTCGACTGGCCGTTCCTCGAGGACGATGCGCCACGTGCGGCGCCTGCCGAGCGCTGGGGAGTCGACACGGCGCATCCGCGCGTTCTGCGCTGCGGCGCGGGGGCGCAGCGCGGCGGGGGCGTCAGCGGGATCGGCGGCCACAACGCCGCGATGGCGGTGCTGGAGAACCTGTAGCCGCTACGCGGTCTCGGATTCGCCCCACTCGCTCGGCGCCGGCTGCCGCGTACCCGGAAGACGCACGTGGGCGGCCCACTCGTGCAGCCACTCCGGCACCTGGAAGTGCTCCGGGTCGATACCGGTGACCTCCGCCAGCTCGTCCGTCGGCACGGTGCCGCCGGCGTCGCGCAGAAAGCGCGCCTGCACGAACGCGCGCGCGTAGATCTCCCCCTCGACGACGAAGCGCTGCTCCATGTAGACACAGCGGTCGTCGAGCCCGAGCAGGCGGGACTCGATGTCGTAGCGCTGCCGGTACGTCAGCGACTTCCGGTAGGTGATGGTCTGCGCGGTGACGACCGGGTACATCTTGGCGGCACGCAGCCGCGCCCACACGCCGGTGCGCACGACGAGCTCCTGACGCGCGTGATCGAGCATCGAGAGGTACACGCCGTTGTTCATGTGCCGCAGCTCGTCGATATCGCCGAGCATCACACGGCGCTGCACCCGCCCGACGTGCTGCGGGTCGATGGGCGGCAGCTGCGGAGCGCGCACCGCGAGCCAGGCGAGACGGCCGAAGCGTCGGAAGGGATTCACGTCGGGAACGCTAACCCAGGGCCGCACCCTGCGCGAGAGCCCTGTGGTTGCGCGACAGCCAGGGGCGGCTCTCAGCGCGCGCGGTTGTCGACGATCGTCATGCGCGGCCCGCGGCGCTGGTAGCCGATCCCCGCGGCCTCGATCAGGCGCACGACCCGGTGCCGGTGGCCGCGCCATGGCTCCAGCAGCTCGAGCATCCGGTCATCGTCGACGTCGCGGCCGAGCACCGCGTCACCGAGCAGGGCCGCACCGACCCGGCGGCTGACGTGGTAATCGCCCACGCTGACGTGGTCGGCGTCGCCGTGCGAGCGCTGCACCACCTCGGCGGCGGTCCACACGCCGATTCCGGGAACGGTCGTCAGTCCGGCCACCGCCTCCACGGCCGAGCGGCGCACGAGTCGCTCGAGCGAATCTCCCAGCTGCACGGCGCGCATCACGGTGTCGGATCGCTGCGGCCCCACACCGGCACGGTGCCACTCCCAGCTGGGCACCCGGCGCCACGTCGCCGCGTCCGGCGCGACGCGCATCCCCTCGGGCGCGGGCCCCGGGGCGGGCTCCCCGTGCCGACGCACCAGTTCGCGCCAGGCTCTCTTCTGCTCCACCCCGGTCACCTTCTGGCCGAGGATCGTCGGGACCAGGAACGGCAGGATGCGGTCGGCTCGCCCGTGCCGGAGCCCCCGGAACCGGCGGTGCAGTTCGGCGACCAGCGGATGCCGCGCGGGCTCGAATCCGTCCTCGTCGTCGTCGGCGCCGAGCAGCCGCGGAACCGTATCGAGCGCCTCGGCGGCCCCGGTGCCCCACGCAAGCGCGTCGACCGCACCCGAGGACTCCCGCAGCAGCAGCGTCGCGCTTCCGGCCGGGGTGGACAGCGCCAGCCACCAGCCCTCGGGCGTGCGTCGCACGCACGGGTCGGTGCGCCCCTGCCCGAAGGGGCTGAGCGTGAGCGCCAGCCGCACCTCGCGATCGGGGGTGTAGCGCATCCGGAGGGGTTCCATTGCGAGGAGCCTAGGCCCGGCCCCCGAGAACGACGAAGGGGCGAGCCAGTGGCTC